>Ga0081539_10000380_pt1 | contig 96999 bp, 66 predicted proteins | sample TabmetS4T2R2_FD_71023 | JGI IMG/M metagenome (GOLD analysis project Ga0081539, IMG submission 71023) | Tabebuia heterophylla rhizosphere microbial communities from the University of Puerto Rico - S4T2R2 | ecosystem: Host-associated > Plants > Roots > Rhizosphere ... | reverse complement strand
GAAAAGAAGAAAGAGCATTAAGAGAGACTGGGGGTTAGAGATAAGAGGCTAGTAAAGAGCGGACTTTTTAATTAGCCTCTAGTCTCTAGCCCCTAGTCTCTTCTCCACGTTTTTCCCTTTTCCCACGCGCCTCCGTATAATCGTAGGTCATGGAGATTCCGAAGACTTACGATCCACGACAGGCAGAGGAGCGTCACTACGCGCGCTGGGAGCGCGAGGGCTGCTTCGCGCCTGAGATCAATCAAGACCCGAACGCCGTAGTCTATTCAATCGTCATCCCGCCGCCGAACGTGACGGGTTCGCTCCACATGGGACACGCGCTCCAGCACACTTTGATGGACGCTCTCACGCGTTATCACAGAATGCTCGGACGACGCGCGCTCTGGGTCGTGGGCACGGATCACGCGGGCATCTCCACGCAGATAGTCGTCGAGCGCGAACTCAAAAAGGAAGGACTGACGCGGCACGAACTTGGGCGCGCGACGTTCATCGAGCGCGTCTGGGAGTGGAAGCACAAGTCGGGCGGTCGCATCACGGAGCAACTCCGGCGCGAGGGCGCGAGCGTTGATTGGTCGCGCGAGCGTTTCACGATGGACGAGCGCCTGTCGCGCGCCGTGCGCGAGTTCTTCGTGCGCGCCTTTGAGGATGGACTCATCTATCACGGCGAGGGTCTCATCAACTGGTGTCCGAAAGACCAGACCGCGCTCTCAGACCTCGAAGTTGACAAGGAGACGCAAAAGGGCAAGCTCTACTACCTCCAATATCCCGTGAAGGATTCAGACCGCCGCGTCACGGTTGCGACAACGCGGCCTGAGACGATGCTCGGCGACACGGCGGTCGCCGTCAATCCTTCGGACGAACGCTACAGCGACCTCGCCGGCGCAACGATTGAACTGCCGCTCACATCGCGCGAGATTGCGGTCGTCTCGGACGAAGCGGTTGACCCCGCGTTCGGCACGGGCGCTGTGAAGGTCACGCCCGCGCACGACCCCGCCGACTACGAGATGGGCCGGCGGCACAGTCTCCCGCAGGTGCGCGTCATAGACCAGCACGCGCGCATGACTGCGGAGGCGGGCGCGGAGTTTGAAGGACTTGACCGTTACGAAGCGCGCGAGCGTGTCGTCTCGAAGTTCGAGGAGCTTGGACTTCTCGAAAAGACGGTTGACTACGAGTTCGCAATCTCGCGCTGCGAGCGTTGCCGCACGGTGGTCGAGCCGCTGATCTCTTTGCAGTGGTTTCTCAAGCAGCGCGAGATGGCCGAGCGCGGCCTTGAGTTAATCAAAGCGCGACACGAACCACGCTTCGTCCCCGCAGTGCCCTGGGAGAAGGTCTATACCGACTGGCTCGAAAACCTTCACGACTGGACGCTCTCGCGCCAACTCTGGTGGGGACACCGCATTCCCGCTTGGTACGACGAACAGGGAAACACCTACGTCGCGCGCACCGAAGAGGAGGCGCGCGCGCGCGCAGGCACTGACAAGCTGACGCAAGACCCCGACGTTTTAGACACTTGGTTCTCGTCCGCGCTCTGGCCCATCTCCACGCTCGGCTGGCCCGACGAAGACTCGCCCGACTTGAAGACCTTCTACCCGACGGACGTTCTCATCACCGCGCGCGAAATAATCTTCCTCTGGGTCTCGCGGATGGTGATGACGGGGACGACGTTCGCCGGGCGTCTTCCGTTCCGCGACGTGCTGATAACGGGCCTCGTGCTCGACAAGCACGGCCAGAAGATGTCGAAGATGAAGAACAATACGGTTGACCCGATGGATGTCTTCGACAAGTACGGCGTTGACGCGACGCGCCTGACGCTCGCCGGAGCGAGCACGGGGATTGACTTTCGTTGGCGCGACGAACAGGTCGAAAGTTACAGAAACTTCGCAAACAAAATCTGGAACGCCGCGCGCTTCTGTTTGCTGAACTCCGAAGGCGCGCGCGCCGGAAAAGGTTTTGAAGGCGAGCGCGGGAGTTGGAACTTGCACGACCGTTGGATCGTCGCGCGTCTCAACCGAACGGCGCGCGACGTTGGCCGCGCGATTGAGACTTACCAGTTTCACGAAGCCGTCTATGCGCTCTACCATTTCTTCTGGGACGACTTCTGCGACTGGTACATCGAACTCTCGAAGGCGGAAGTAACCGCGGACGAAGCAACGCCGCAGCGCGACGCCGCGCGCAGTCGTCTCGTCACGATTCTCGAACAGGCGCTCCGCCTGCTTCATCCGTTCATGCCCTTCATCACTGAAGAACTCTGGCAGCGGCTTCCCGGCACGGGCGCGGACTCGCTTCATCCCGCTTATCAAAAATCGGACGTGACGCCGACCATAATGCTCACGTCGTTCCCGCAGGCGAATGAGACTTTGATTGACGAACGCGCCGAGTCGGAAATGCAGTCGCTCATCGAACTCGTCTCGCGCGTGCGAAACATACGAACGGAGTTGAGCGTGAAGCCTTCGGAAGACGTGCGCCTCGTCGTCGCCGCCGGTGCGGACGGACTCGGCGAAGTCTTCAAGGCGAACTCGGCGCAGATAAGCCGGCTCACGCGCGCGAGCGAAATCATTGTCAGGGATTCGCTCGAAGGCGTGCCGCGCGCATCGGCGCGTGCCGCGCTCGCGGGAGGCGCGGAGGTCGCCGTGCCGCTCGAAGGATTGATTGACTTCGAGCAGGAGCGCGCGCGCATCCGTAGAGAGCGCGAGAAGCTTGTGAAGGAGTTGGAGAAGTTGGAGGCGCAGCTTGCGAACCCGCAGTTCGTGGAGCGCGCGCCGGCGGAGAAGGTCGAAGAGTTGCGCGGGCGCGCGTCGGACATAGGGCAACGAATCAGCGCGCTCGAACAGATGCTGGAGGCGCTCGGCGAATGAACTGGCTCGACGAAGGCGCGCTCTTCTCGCAGATTGGAAACTTCCTGCAAGAAGACTTGGGGCGCGGCGACATCACAACGCAGTCAATCCTTATGCGCAGCCAGAGCGCGAAGGGCCGCTTCATTGCGAAGGAGGCGATGACGGTCTGCGGACTCGAAGCCGCCGAAGCGGTCTTCTCGACGCTCGACTCGCAGCAGCAGATAGAGGCGTTCGTCGCGGACGGCGACGAAGTTGAAGCTGGAAAAGTAATCGCGCGCACCACGGGCTTCGCCGACGTTCTCTTGGCGGGCGAGCGCGTAGCGCTAAACTTGATGCAGAGGCTCTCCGGCATTGCGACGCTGACGCGCGCATTCGTCCGCGCCGTCGAAGGAACGCGCGCGCAGATTGTTGACACGCGCAAGACGACGCCGGGCCTCCGAATGTTGGAGAAGTACGCTGTTCTGACGGGCGGCGCGCGCAACCATCGCTTCGGCTTGGACGACGGCGTGCTCATCAAAGACAACCACATCGCGCTCGCGGGCGGCGTTGCGACGGCGGTCGAGCGCGCGCGCAAGGCCGTGGGCCACCTGCACAAGATAGAGGTCGAAGTGTCGAAAGAGAGCGACCTGCGCGAAGCGATTGAGGCGGGCGCGGACATACTCCTCTTAGACAACCGCACGCCCGAAGAGACGCGCCGCATGGTCTCGCTCGCGCGTGAGCTTGCGCCGCAAGTTCTGCTCGAATCTTCGGGCGGCGTCACGCTTGAGAGCGTGCGTGCCTACGCGGAGGCGGGCGTTGACCTCATCAGCGTCGGCGCGCTCACGCACTCGGCGCGCGCCTTAGACATCAGTTTCAAGATTCAGTCGGCGTGAGCGGAACAACCCTGCCCGCGCAGCGTGTAACTAAGGGAAGTGATGAGTGCGGAATGATGAATGATGAATTAAGAACAGCACCCTTGTTTCATTCATCACTCACACTGCCGCATTCATAATTAACATGGAGGTTGGCATGAGAGCGAATCTGGCGAGGGCTTTCGGCGGGGCGTTGGTCGCAGTTCTATTTTTGATTTTGTGCATGCCGGATGCGCAGTCGCAGCGTCGGAGGCGCACGTCGCGGCGCGCAACTCATCCCGTGCGCTCGCAGCCGGCGGCGACGCCCGCGACCACAGACGAGCCGAGCGTCGTCAGCACCGCCGACGAGCAGACGCAGGAGACGCCGCGACGCACGTCTTCGGCGACGCGAAAGTCAAACACGCAGGCCGAGAACGAACGCCTGCACGGAACGGTGCGCGACCTCTCGGAGCAGGTTGACAAGCTTTCGGGCGAGTTGAACCAGATGAAGACCGACCAGCGCGCGATGTACGACCTCGAACGTCTGACGCGCGCCGAGCAACGCGCCGAAGCATTGCGCGTGCAGTTGCGCGAAGTCACGGACAAGGAGTTTCAGTATCAAGAGCGGCTCGCGGAGATAGAATACGAGTTGCAGCCCGACTCCATACAGCGCCGCGCCGCGCTCGTAGGCTCGCTCAACCCTTCGGCTGTGCGCGAGGCCATACAGCAACAGTTTGAGCGCGAACGCGAACGCGTCAAGAAGCAACTCGAACTCGTCGCCGCGAGCCGCGTCCGACTCGAAGCGGCTGTCACGACCGCCGACGCCGAAGTTGACCGCCTGCGCCAGCGCGTCGAAGCGGCAGACCAAGCGGGCACGACGCCGCCGCCGGGCGCGACCGCGACCACTCCCGCGCCGACGCCTACGCCGACCCCCGCCGAACCACCGGAGGAATAGAGGCTAGAGACTAGAGACTAGAGGCTTGTTAAGAGCACGCGCTTTTAACAAGTCTCTAGTCTCTAGTCTCTAGCCTCCGCTTTTATGAAGCTTGAGCTTTATCGTCTGATTGAAGAGGAGAACGCGCGCGGGCGTCGCGTCGTTGTGGCGACCGTGGCGCACACGCGCGGCTCTACGCCGCAGCGTCGCGGCGCGAAGATGTTGTTCTTCGAGGGCGGCGCGACGGCGGGCACTGTGGGCGGCGGCTGCATCGAAGCGGAGGTCTGGGCAGAGGCGCGCGAGGCGATGCGCACGGGGCGCGCGGCGCTCCATCGCTTCAGCCTCACGGCTGACGAGGCGAGCGAAGAGGGGATGGTTTGCGGCGGCACGATGGAGATTTTCCTAGACGTTTGGGACGCGCCGCGCCGAGACTGATGGCGCTGGGCCGAGGGCGCGACGACGCTCACGCTCAACGCCGACGGCGACGCCTTCGTCACATACTCGCCGCGCCCGCCGTGGCGTTGAAGTTTGGTGAAGAAGAATTTAACCACAGAGGACACGGAGAATTTCACAGAGTTCACGGAGAACTTCTCTGTGTCCTTCGTGAGGAACTCTGTGTCCTCTGTGGTTAAATCTTCCTCTTTAGACACGCTCTGAGTAATTGCGACAGTCGTCGCGTCAAGTTGTATAATCGTTTCGCCACGCGTTTAAGGAGAGCATCTATGCCGACATCTTTCGTGGAAAACTACAAGGCGAAGCACCGGCACCCTTTGAACCGCCTGTCGCACTCGATAGGCATTCCGTTGATCGTCCTAAGCCTTCCGCTCTTCTTCTGGAACTGGCGCTGGGCGCTCGCGCTTTTCATCATCGGCTGGGTCTTCCAGTTTGCGGGCCACATGATCGAGGGCAACAGCCCGGCCTTCATAAGCAACCCCGTCTATCTCATCGTCGGCCCCGTGTGGCTCGTGCGGCGCGCGCTCGCCGCCGTCGGCCTCGCCAAAGAGCCGGCGAAGACTCACGCCGACGCGCCCGCCGCGAAGAGATGAGCGGCGCGGACGAGACGAATTCTTCCACACAACTCGCGCGCGCCCTCGCGCGCACGCTCGCCGAAGGCGCGCTGGCCGCGCTCGCCACAATCGTCGAGGCCGAACGCTCGGTCGGCGCGAAAATCCTTATAGAAGAACCGCGCGCGCGCGCGGGCACGACGGGCGACGCCGAGTTGGACGACGCGATTGCGGCGCACGCGCGCGTGTTCCTCGAATCGCGCGCGGAGGCGCGCACCTTTGGCGTCGAAGAGTTTGCGCACGCGCTTGACGCTTGGCGCGGCGCGCGCGTGCTCTTCGAGCGCGTGGAGCGTGAGCCGCACGTCGTCGTCTGCGGCGCGGGCCACGTCGGCGCGTCGCTCGCGCGTCTGGCAAGCGCAATCGGCTACCGCGTCACACTTGTTGACGACCGCGCGGATTTCGTCGCGCGCGAGCGTTTTGAAGGAACGAACGTAGAAACGGTCGCCGCCGCCAACTGGACGGAACCGCTGAAGGAGATAATCGGGACGGGGCGCGGAGTCTTCGTCGCCGTCGTCACGCGCGGCCACAGCGAGGATGAGGAGTGCATGCGCGCGGTGCTCGCAGCGCGCCCTGCTTACGTGGGCATGATTGGAAGCCGCCGGCGCACGAACATCGTCCTCGCGCGCCTGCGCGCGTCGGGCTTCGACGAGGAGACTTTGCGGCGCGTGCGCGCGCCCATCGGATTGGACATCGGCGCGGTCTCGCCCGAAGAGGTCGCGCTCTCGGTGCTCGCCGAAATCGTTGCAGAGCGTCGCGGCGGCACGGGCGAGCCGTTGTCGGCTTGGCGTCGGCGGCAGCCTCAAGATTAAGGCTACCCGACTGATATGCGCGACACTTCGCCAAGGCCGCGCAGTCGGAAGCCGTTCCGCACTTCGGCCTCGCGCTTTGAAAGACTCTCACGAATCACCTTCTTCTCCTTGCGGTTTCAACCGGAGACAGGCATTTTATAGACACTTGCGATTGCGTGTTTACTCCGCGCCTCCGGTGTCTCCGCGTGAATCTTAATCGCGCCGGAGCGTCGAAGGCGCGAAGTCGAATCAGACTATCTGAGGCGTTGCGACTCTTGCTCGCTCGGCGGCGAGCATTATTTCTTTTTCCGGCTTTCTATCAAGACCGATGGCGACTGCCGAGACGCAAAGGCAAACGGCGCGGACGGGCGGAGGCGGCATGTTCCACGCGCTCACGCACCGAAACTTCCGACTGTTCTGGACGGGCGCGTTTCTGTCGAACGCGGGCACTTGGATGCAGTCGGTCGCGCAGTCTTGGCTCGTGCTTCAGTTGACCAACTCCGGGACTTGGCTCGGCGTGGACACGTTCATGGCGACCGTGCCGGGTTTGTTGCTCACGCTCGTCGGCGGCGTCATCGCAGACTTCGTTGACCGCAAGCGCCTGCTCATCATCACGCAGGCGGGCGCGGGCGCGTCGGCGCTCATTCTCGCCGCGCTCGTCTTCACGGGCGTCGTGAAGGTCTGGATGATTCTCGCTCTGACGTTCGTCACGGGCTGCTGCTGGGCAATCTCCGGCCCTTCGTATCAGGCGATAACCGTTGACCTCGTCGAGCGCGAAGACTTGGCGAACGCAATCGCGCTCAACTCCTCTCAGTTCCAACTCGCGCGCGTCGTCGGCCCGCTCCTCGCCGGACTCACAATCACCGCGCTCGGACTCACGGGCTGCTTCCTCGCCAACGGACTCTCCTACGTCGCAATCGTCGTCGCGCTCTCGCTCGTGCGCTTCGGGAAGACGGGCGGCGCAGTTTCATCAACTGGCGCGGCGGGCGCGGCGGCTGTTAAGCATTCCTTGTGGAGCGACTTGTTGGAGGGCTTCCGATACGCCTACGGTCGCCCGCGCGTGCGCGTGATTCTTCTATGCTCGGCGGTCGTGTGTTTATTCGCTACGCCCTACATGGTTCTGATGCCGCTGTTCGCAAAGAACGAGTACGGGTGGGGAGAGACCGGCCTCTCGCTGATGATGGGAACGGCGGGCGCGGGCGCGCTCACGGGCGCTCTGACGCTCGCGTACCTCGGCGACTTCCCGCGCAAAGGCCGGTTCCTGCTCGCAACCATGCTCGTGGGCGGCGCGTGCATCGTGGGATTCGCGGAGGCGACGCGGCCCGCGCTCGCGCTCACGTTACTGTTCGGCGTGGGGAGTTCGCTGGTCAGCTTCTTCGCCCTCGGCAACACCCTTCTACAACAACTCGTCACGGACGCGATGCGCGGGCGCGTGATGAGCATGTGGCTTCTGACTTTTATCGGCACGATGCCCTTCGGCAGTTTCGCCGCGGGCACGGCGGCAGACCGCTTCGGCCCGCGCCCGACGCTCGCCGTCTGCGGTCTCGTCGTTCTCCTCTTCGCCGTCGTCGTCGGCGTGCTCAACCCTCGACTGCGCGAAATCTGAAAAAAGTACGGGGCTGTTTGCGCCGCCGCGCACAGCCCCGTCGTTAAAGTCAGGCGTCCGGCCTCGCCCTAGCCGCTCGACTACTTCGAGCCTCCGGCGGAAGCCGTCGTCGCCGGCGCGGGATTGGTAATCCAGAAAGCGACCGCGCCCTTATCGCGCGCGGCAAACTCCGGCGAGACGAGACTGATGCGCGGATTGAAGGCGTAGTAGAGCGTTGTTGTGATCACAATCGCGCGGTCTGCGATAGCGTCTGACTGCGTCTTGGCTTCGTCGGTCATCTTGGGGCGCACCATCCTCGCGCTCGCCGTGTCGAGGTCGGCCATAGACTTGAGCGGTCTGAAGATGATGTAGGTTGAGCCGGGCGCCCCGCCCGTCACCTGATAGACGGCGTAGGTGGCGTTGGTCTTCAGCGGCGTCTGGTCGCGCGCGGGATTTGTGTACTTCTGGACGCCGTTCCAGTATTCGTCTTCGTGGCCGGGCTTGATTCGGGTCGTCGTCATCGCCATGTAGCGCGCCTGCGCGATGTCCATGTTGCCGACGCCGTAGCTCAACTCAGGCCGGTAGACGGCCACAAGTTTCGTTTGAGACGCGTGAAGCTCTTTATCGGTGAGCGCGGCGTAGTCAGCCTTCAGCGTGCCTGTCGAAAACTTCTCGACCTCTTTGTCTCTGTCCTCGATGTTGGCGAAGGAGGAGTAGGCGACGACGTAAGTCACCTCGTTCTCGTTTCCCGCCAATGGCGACATGGCGATTCGGTAGTTCCTCAAGTCCTTGTTCGTAATCGAGGAATTGGTCTTCGCCATCACGCGGACGCTGGCCATCGCTTCCGCTTCGTGTGCGTCCATCTTGCCGGGCTTGATGTCTTCACGCGTGATTAAGAGAACGGGGGGCGGGGGAGGCGCGGCGGTCTGCGCGGCGGCGAGGGCGCAGGTCAGTAGAAGCAAACAGGGGGCGGAAAAAATTAGGAAGGCTCTCTTCATGGTCTGCCCACCTCCTTGGGGGCAAGGGAAACTGGGATGGTAGAAACGTGGACTTCGTGTTTGAGCTTCGTAAGTCCGAAGCATGTCTGCGGGGACGAATGAGTTGACCCTCCGCAGGTTGACGGCGGCGTCGGTTGGCCGGAAAGGACGAGTGGCGAAGGCCGAAGCCCGACCCTGTTCAGAGCTTCGCAAACGCGAAGCCGACTCTTGTGAGGCTGATTTTGCGGCGAGAAGATATTAGAAAAGGGGCGACAAGTCAATGACCGTTTGCGAGTATTTTCGCCGAACTCACTTAGGCTTCAGTTCTCCGAGTCGTCAAGAAAAATTCGTTCGAGCGGGCTAAGGCCGCGTTCGTTGAACTGCGGGACGGGCGGGCGTTCGGCTTCGCTTGCGGGTTCGGGGAGGTTGAGGCCGAGCGTCGTTTTGCCGGCGAGGGCAACGCCGCCAGCGGTTGTGAGATTCAGAGTTGTTGCGTTCCGTTGTCGGCGTCGAAGGATTGCGGGGAAGAGGTGAAACCACTGTGCGTAGCCAATCCCCATCGCAAAGGCCCAGAAGACGAAGCGCGCGGTCATGCCTTGCGTCGGCGAGTGGAAGCCGAACATCACGGCGTCGCCGAGCGGGAACGAGAGCAGGAACATCAAGGCTTCGATGAGTGAACTCGTCGAGTTGAAATAAAAGAGCGTCTCGCGCTCAACCGGCATGATTGAATAGACGACTAGAAGCGTCGTGCACAAAAGCAGCCAAGGCTTGCGTAGGTTGGGCTGGAAAGGGTTCTGCATCGCTCGCGGCCTCCCGTGCGGATGTTGAGCCTACGAATAACAGGAGCAAGTTTTAGACGCCGGCAATTAGCGTTTTGTTCCTTTGTCGCAGGATTTCTCGAAAAGCGCAAGAAAGCGGCGCGGGCGCGTTCTAACCGGCAGATGGCCGAGACTCGGAAAATTTCTCCGTGGCGCTTCCGGCCAGAATTTGGTTGAAGCTATTCGAGGAGTGGATTGATGCGAACTTTCAGAGACTTGCTTTGCCTCGTTTTCAGCCTCGTCGTGCTCGCGCTCTTGACGGCCACGGCCAACGCGCAGGGCGTCATCGTTCCCGGCCCTTGCACGCGCTGCCCCGAACACCCGCGCCCCGTGCCGCTTCCGCCGACGCTCCCCGTCAAGTCAATAAAGATTGACGTGAAGATAAACGCGCAGGTTGCGACAACGCACGTCGAACAAGTTTTCCGCAACGACACCGACGCGGTGCTCGAAGGCACATACTTCTTCCCCATCCCCGAATCCGCGTCGGTCGCGGAGTTTGCAATCTGGGACGGCGAGCGTCGTCTCGCCGGCGAGGTTCGCTCGCGCGAAGAGGCGCGAAGGATTTACGACGACATCGTGCGACGCAAGCGCGACCCCGGCCTCTTGGAATACGCAGGGCGCGACCTCTTTCAAGCGAGCATCTTCCCAATCCCGCCGCACTCCGACAAAAAACTCGAACTCACCTACACGCAAGTCCTCAAGGCCGAAGGCGGCACGGTCTCGTATCGCTACCCGCTCGGCACGGGCCGCAACGCTGTCCCTTCAATCGGGACGGTTTCGGGGCGCGTCGAGATAGAAGGGCGCGAGGGCGTCCGCAATGTCTATTCGCCGAGCCATGAGATTGAAGTCGCGCGCAAGGGCGAACGCGAGGCGCGCGTCTCGTTCGAGTCGAAGGCGGGCGCTGAGCCGCAAGACTTCCAACTCTTCTACACGCTCTCCGACGCCGACTTCGGCATGACTCTTCTAACGCACCGCGAGCCGGGCAAGGCCGGATTCTTCCTCCTGACCATCTCGCCGAAAGACGAGTTGGCCGAACAAGAGTATGCGGCCAAAGACATAGTCTTCGTGCTCGACACTTCCGGCTCGATGTCGGACGCGGGCAAGATGGAGAAGGCGCGCGCCGCGCTTCTGTTCGGCGTACGCAGTTTGCGCGCGGAGGATCGTTTCAACGTCGTGGGGTTCGCGGGCGAGGAGAGCTTGATGTCAGCCGGACTCGTACAGGCCGACGCGGCGGGGAAGGAACGCGGCGTGCGCTTCATCGAGGCTTTGCGCGCCGTCGGCGGGACGAACATCAACAGCGCGCTTCTGGCCGCGATGAAGCAGTTCGGCGAGAGCGAGCGTCCGCGAATGCTCGTCTTCCTGACGGACGGATTCCCGACCGTCGGCGAATCGAACGTGCAGCGCATCATCGAGAACGCGCGCGCCGCACGCGTGCCCGGCGTGCGCCTGTTCACCTTCGGCGTCGGCTACGAAATCAACACGGCGCTTCTCGACAAACTCGCTTCGGAGAACGGCGGCGTCGCCGAATACGTCGAACCGAAGGAAGACTTGGAAGTCAAAGTCTCAAACTTCTTCACGAAGATTAATCACCCCGTTTTGACAGACCTCTCGCTCGACATGGGCGGCGCGAAAGTTGACCTAGTCTATCCGCGCGAGATGCCCGACATCTTCCGGGGCACGCAGCTCACGCTCATCGGTCGCTACCGCAACGACTCGGACATTCGCGGCACGACGATTCGCCTGCGCGGGCGCAACGGACGACAGGAGCGCGTGTTCGGCTACAGCGGCGTTGATTTTCCCTTGAACGAGGAGCGCAACGAGTTTCTCCCGCGACTTTGGGCGACGCGGCGGACGGGCTGGCTGATGGAGCAGATTCGCACGAACGGCGAGCAGAAGGAGTTGACCGACGAGATTGTTGACCTCGGCACGCGCTACGGCATCGTCACGCCCTACACCTCTTACCTCGCGGTCGAGGAGGACGAAGTCGTGCGCGTCACGTCGAGCGACGCGGCGAGCAATCGCCCGCGCCCCATGCGCAGCGGCGGCGACGCGCGCGGCATCGCGGGCGGCGGAGGCAGCGGCGACACCTTGAAGATGAAGAGTCTGCCGAGCGCTCAACCCGCGCCGCCGAAGGAGGCTGCGCGGACGACGACGGGCGAAGTCGGCGTCCGTCAGAGCAAGCGCGCGCGCGAGCAGCAGGAGAGCGTGCGCGACGAAGACGACACCGCGTCTTCCTCGATGCGCAAGGTCGGCGACAAGACCTTCTACCTGCGCGAAGGCGTCTGGGTTGACTCGGAGTTTAAGCCCGACTCGAAACTGCCCGAAACCGCGCTCACGTTCGGAGGCGACGAATACTTCGACCTCATCAAACGCGAGCCGCAACTCGCGCGCTTCTTCTCGCTCGGCGAACGCGTCGTCGTCGTCTTCAAAGGGCGCGTCTATCGCGTCAGCGCGGGCGGCAAGTAATACAGTACCGCGAGCGGTAGCGAGCGGGTACGCCTTAAGAGGATACCCGCTCGCTACCGCTCGCGGTACTGTAATTGACTGCGCGCCCTTGTGTCTTTGTCTCACGTTCGGGTACAAAGGGAGTGAGTACGAGGGTCGTTGGCGTTCGCGTGCTTTTCGCAAACCCGTCGGGCGGAGAGTAGATAAGAGCGATGAGTTCGAGAAAGGTGTTTTATGTCAGGGCCGCGCGCGCGTTGTGTGCGGCCTTCGTTTTGTCGTTGGCGTCTCTGCCTGTTGCCTTCGCGCGGCAGGGCGCGGGCTGGTCGGGCGGTCGGCAGGGGCTGGCGGGCAAAGACTTGAACGCAGTCTATTTCGCCGACTCGAAGCGCGGCTGGATCGCGGGCGACGGCGGACTCGTTTTGCACACTTTGGACGGCGGCCAGACTTGGACGCGCCAGCACATTGAGACGCGCGACGCCGTCAACGACATATACTTCCGCGACAAGGAGAACGGATATCTCCTCGCGGGCAACCAGATTTTCACCACCGAGGACGGCGGCGCGACGTGGCAGCTTCGCACGCGCTTCGCCGCGCAAACCTTCGGCGGCGCGGAGCCGGAACTCTACAGCGTGCGCTTCACCGGCAAGAAGCGCGGCTGGATTGTCGGCAGCCTGAGCCGCGGCGATACGGTCGCGGACAGCCTCGTTCTCAACACCGCGGACGGCGGCGCGTCTTGGTATCGCCAAACCGTGCCCGTGCGCGACGAGTTGATTCACCTCGACTTCGACGGCGAGAAGCGCGGTTGGATCGTCGGGAGCGGCGGTCGGATTCTTCACACGTCGGACGGCGGCGACAGTTGGCAGTTGCAGAATTCGGGGACTACGTCAGCGCTCTACCACGTTGACTTTCAAGGCGACGAGCGCGGCTGGGCCGTCGGCGAGAAGGGGACGATTCTTTTGACGGAGGACGGCGGCGAGACTTGGCGAAAGATTGGCGCGCCCGTGCGCGCGACGCTTCTGAGCGTCAAGTTCGTCAACTCGGATGAGGGCTGGGCCGTCGGGCGCGGCGGAGTCATCCTCAGGACGGACGACGGCGGCCTGACTTGGGTCGAGCAGCAGACGAACACGCGACAGAACCTCTACGCGCTCTTCTTCGACAAAAAAGCGGGCTGGGCCGTCGGCGGCGACGGGCTGGTTCTGCGTTACGAAAGGTGAGGAGAAGCTATTAGCTGTTGGCTATTAGCTGTTAGCTTTTAACTTTCGAGGCTGCTCGCTTTACCGTTGTGTGCGTCAGAGTTTCGCCAGTCCGTGCGAAGTCGCACGAAGAGAAAAAGCTAAAAGCTAACAGCCAACAGCTAACAGCTTTTTCCGTGCAACGTCACCGCGCGCCGCGTGCATCGGACGTTACAGCATAGCTACCTGACTGGCCGCGTTGGGGAATGCGGCAACAGGGGTAAGTGGATGGTTCTCCTGTGGTTTCCGCCCGGCGCGACGACAAAGGCCGGGCGGCTTTTTTGTGCGCGGCGGGCCTCACGCTCTGTAATCCATCTCAGCGGCGAACGTGAAAGAATTTTTTGACGCTCAACGTCTTGAAGCGCGGCGGAGTCGTGGTAATATCCGCGCGGACTTGTTATAGTCCGAAAAGTTCCCCCGAACTAAAACCCCCATCATAATTTCACTCGCCCCTACAAACTAAGTGTGCCTATGCCAAGTGGGTCTCAGCCAACAAACTTACCTGACAAAAGCAGGGAAACTAATCTCGCCGAACTTCTCGGAGGCGAACTCGCCCCCCTCTGGCTCGCGGCCATCATCGAGTCGGCGGACGACGCCATCATCAGCAAGACGCTCGAAGGCATCATCACGAGTTGGAACAGGGGCGCCGAGCGCGTCTTCGGCTACACGGCTGAAGAGGCCATCGGCAAGCCCGTGACGATGCTCATTCCGCCCGACCACACGGACGAGGAGCCTTCCATCCTCGCGCGACTGCGCGCGGGCGAACGCATTGACCACTACGAGACCGTGCGCGTCCGAAAGGACGGGACGCACATAGACATCTCGCTCACCGTCTCGCCCATACGTGGGACGGACGGTCGCATCGTCGGCGCGTCGAAGGTCGCGCGCGACATCACCGCGCGCAAGCGCGCCGAAGAGACGCGGCGGCTACTTTCGGCAATCGTCGAGACTTCCGACGACGCCATCATGAGCGCCACGACCGATCTCAAGATAGCCTCTTGGAACGCGGGCGCGGAGAAGATGTTCGGCTACACCGCCGAAGAGGTCATGGGCAAGGACGCGACGATTCTCACCACGCCCGAAAGCGTCGAGGAGACTCTGGCTCACTTCGAGAGTTTCAAGCACGACCACACGCCGCAACACTTCGAGACCGTACGTCGCGCCAAGGACGGTCACATCGTCCAAGTCGCCATGACGCTCTCGCCGATAACGGGCGAAGACAACCAACTCATCGGCATCTCGGCGGTCGCGCGCGACATAACCGAAAGCAAGCGCGCCGAGGCGACCTTGCGCGAGCAGTCGGAGATAATCGAGACGGTCAACCGCGTCGGCCAGACGCTCGCGGGCGAACTCGACCTCCACAAACTCGTCCAAACCGTCACCGACGCCGCGACGGAAATCTCCGGCGCGCAGTTCGGCGCATTCTTCTACAACGTCCTCGACGAGCGGGGCGAGAGCTTCATGCTCTACACCATCTCCGGCGTCCCCCGCGAGGCGTTCGCGCACCTCCCGATGCCGCGCAACACAGACATCTTCGCGCCAACCTTCAAGGGCGAGGGAACTGTCCTCATCGCCGACGTTAAGCGCGACCCGCGCTACGGCAAGAATTCGCCCTACTACGGAATGCCCGAAGGCCACCTTCCCGTAGCGAGCTATCTGGCCGTGCCCGTCGTCTCGCGCACGGGCGAGGTCTATGGCGGCCTCTTCTTCGGCCACCCCGACGAAGGAGTTTTCACCGAGCGCGACGCGCGCATCATCGAAGGACTCGCGGCGCAGTCGGCTGTCGCGATGGACAACGCGCGACTGTTCGACGCCGTCGAGCGCGCGCGCGCCGACGCCGAACGCGCGGCGGAAGAGAACGAGCGTCTCTACCGCGAGGCTCAGGAGTCGAACCGGCTCAAAGACGAGTTTCTCGCAACGATCTCGCACGAACTCCGAACGCCTTTGACGGCCATACTCGGCTGGGCGCACATGCTCCGCACGGGCGAGTTCGAGGGCGACGCGGCGCTCAAAGCCTTCGAGACCATCGAGCGCAACGCGCGCGCGCAGGCGCAACTCATTGACGACCTCTTGGACGTTTCCCGAATCATCACGGGGAAACTCCGAATTGACGTTCGACCAATTGACCCGAACTCCTTCATTGAGGCCGCGGTCGAGGCCGTGCGCCCGGCGGCGGAGGCCAAGGGCGTGCGTTTGCAGAAGATTATTGACACAGGCGTCGTCTCCGTCGCGGGCGACCCCGTTCGTCTGCAACAGGTCGTCTGGAATCTCGTGTCGAACGCAATCAAGTTTACGCCGCGCGGCGGTCGCGTTCAGGTCAGGCTCGAACGCGTCAACTCGCACTTGGAAATCGCCGTCAGCGACACGGGCGCCGGAATACGCGCCGACTTCCTGCCGCACGTCTTCGACCGCTTCCGCCAAGCCGACCAACGCGCATCGCGCCAGCACGGCGGCATGGGACTCGGCCTCTCAATCGTTCGTCACCTCGTCGAACTCCACGGCGGCACAGTCCGCGCGGAGAGCGAGGGCGAAGGCAAGGGCGCGACCTTCACCGTGATTCTGCCCGTCGCGCCCGTCTATCAAGAGGAGACTGACAGCAGCCGCGTCCATCCGGCGGCGCGAAGCACTTTGCCCTTCTACGACACACCCGAACGTCTCGACGGGCTAAAGGTGCTCGTCGTTGACGACGAGCCGGACACGCGCGAGTTGCTGAGGGTCGGGCTGGAGCACTGCGGCGCGGCAGTAGCCGCCGTCGCTAGCGCGTCGGACGCGCTCGAAGCGATGAAGTCGTCAGTCCCCGACGTTTTCATCAGCGACATAGGGATGCCCGAAGAGGATGGCTACGCGCTCATGCGGCGCGTGCGCGCTCTCCCCGAAGAGAGAGGCGGGCGCGTGCCGGCAATCGCCTTGACGGCCTACGCGCGCGTCGAAGACCGAATGCAGGCGCTCCGCGCGGGCTACCACATGCACGTCCCCAAACCGGTCGAACTGGCCGAACTCATCGCAGTCGTTGCGAGCCTCGTCCGCCGCGGCAAGTGAGACTCGACGACGAGTAAGCTTTAACGACGGGCGCACGGCGACGCCGCGCGGGCATGCGAACGTTGCCCGCGCGTGTTTTCGTCTGAGCTTCTCCCGGTTCAGGGTTTCGACAGTTCGTTGATGGTTGCGAGATGGTGGTCGTCGTGCTCGGCTGTGAAGAAGGCCATGTCTATGACGCGCATCGGCTGTTGAAGGCGAGGATGTAGGGCGGTGCGCTCCAAGTCCTCCTCGCTCAAAGCTTCGAGGCGTCGGACGAAGCGCGCGCGCGCCGTGCGAAAGCGCGCGAGTATCTCTTCGACCGGGGCGGCGTTGTGGTCGGCCTCGTAGGTCTTGCGGTTCGACATGTCGGCGGGGCGCAAAACTGTGAGGCCCCGCGCGTAATCTTCCAGACGCGCCTCGTGGAGTTCGTCCAAGTCGAGAAGGTGTCCGGCGTGCTCTTGAACTGACCAGCCGCCGCCTTCGGGCCGCGAAGTCAAGACGCTCGGCGGAAGCGCGCGCACCAACTCTTCGAGGCGCGCGGGAGTTCCGCGCAGGCGTTCCAAGACGCATGGGAAGACGCCGGCGGGCAGGTTGAACTCAAACTTCCTCTCGACCCACTTCGTCCTTCTCATCACGAGCGACCTCCTCGTCTAATGATGCCACGGAAAAAGGGCGGTCGTCATTTGCGCGACCGCCCCTTCTCGTCTCGTCCGAAACGCCGGACGACTTTATTCGACCTTCTTGATGCTGTTGACGAGTTTGGTGTAGTCGGCCTCGTGCTTCTTGAAGTTGTCGGGCGACGCGAAGGTGAGGACGATGACGGGCTTCTTGGCTTGGAGAAGGTCGGCGCTGAAGACGACGTTCTGGCCCTCCATCTGGCCCGACCCCGACACGCTCGCGTGCGGCATCCCGTTGTGCGTGTCTTCCTTCGTCTCGCCGTCGAGCTTCAGGTTCTTTATCTGCTTGCCCAACTCCTCGCCGAGCGCGTTGGCGGCGGCCTCGAAATCTTCTTCCTTCGTCACCCAGAAGACGACGCCGATGCTGTCGTCGGGAGGCGAGACCGTCAGTTGGTCGCCGTCCGGCTCGGCCTTCCAGCCCGCCGGAACTTCAAACGTGATGCCGCCCGCTTGGTGAGTGTAGGTCTGCGCGCCGCCCGGCGACGCCTGCGTCGCAGCCGCTGGGGTGGCGGCTGCGTTGGACGTGCCGGCGGGCTTTGCGGCGTTCGCGCTCGTCGTGTTGGCCGAGGGAGCGGCGCATGCGAGCGCGGACGCACCCAACAGCCCCGCGCAAAGAATCAGATTCACTGTTCGCAAGATGGTTTCCTCCAAAGTTTGTTAAAGGGTCAGAATCGCGCACGGCGCGCGCCGCACGCCGGCGTTGCGCGTGCGCCTGTGGCGAAGGGAATGAACTCTGCCGCGAAAGACGCCGCATCATAAGCGAAGCGCGTGAGAATTGCCAGCGACGAACTATAAAAGCGGGAAGAAAAAAGTGAAGCCGCGAAGGGAGCGACACCTCTTCGTCTCTCCCTTCGCGGCTTGCTCTTTCGAGCGCGGGCTATTTCTTTTCGAGCACGGAGCGCGCGATGGCGAGCGTGTTGATTAAAGAGATCGCGGCCATGCGTCGAACCTCGGCCATCGGGTCGGCCTCGGCGGCTGCCTTTTTCGGCGCGGTCTTCTTCGTCTGAGCGGAGGGCTGCTGCCACGCCGCCGCGCGCGGGGCGAGCGCGAACAGGCAGAGCGCGGTTGCAAGCAGGCGTGTGGGCTTAGACATTTTCTCTTCCTCAAATCCACAAACTCGTTCGCCGGGCGGCGCGACGGTCTGCGGCTGACGTTGAAAGGTTTGTCGGATGAGCGCGCGCCCACGGAATAGACTACGACCCGCGCTCAGGTTGAGTTGAGAAGTAAACGCTCGTCAGGACAGGCGAGTTCCAAAAACTACCGGTCGGATTTGACTAAGAGCGCTGAGAAAACTGTAGGGGCAGCAGGGCTTGTCCCTGCCCGCGTTCTTGCGCGAATCGAACCGCGCGTGATAGTGCGAGACGGGCCGCGGACTTGCCCTGCCCCTACAAAATTATCTTTCGTCGGCAGTTTCGTGAGGCGATCTAAACGGCGACGACTTCAATCTCCGGGTCAATCTCGTCGCGTATCATTCTCTCAATCGCCATCAGCGTGCCCGTGAGCGAACTCGGACAACTTCCGCACGCGCCTTGATAGTGAATCTTGAGCGTGTGTTCGTCGAGAGAGAGCACTTCGAGCCAGCCGCCGTCGGAAGCGAGATAAGGGCGTATGCGCTCGTCAAGCATGTCGTTGATGCGCGCGAGCCGGGGGTCGTCGCTCAAAAGCGCGCCGAGCGCGCCGCCGACGCCCGCTTCCTCCATCTTCGCGTGCGCGCCGCCGTTCGCGCTCACCGCTTCGGCGGCGCGAATCGGCACGGCGAGTCGCGGCAGAAGGTCGTCCCAGTCGGCCTCTTCCGTCTTCTCGACCGTAATCATCTTGTCCATGTAGAAGACAGAGGCAACGTCGCCCACGTCGAACAGAGCCTTGCCGAGCGCGTCGCTTGCGGCCTCTGCGGCGTTGTGAAATGAACGGGTCGTGCCCGCGGTCAAAGGCTCTTTGAGGAGGAACTTGACGGCGTTCGGGTTCGGCGTCTCTTCGATGTTATCAATCTTCGGCATTACTCAACTCCGGCATCAATGCGTTCTTAAAGCACGCGCACACATCTTTGACGACGAACGAGCGCGGCATGACAGTCATACGCAAAACATTATACCTCGTTTCGACGGGCCGCGCAGTTTTAGGCGCGCGCCTAACGAAATCCGCGTTTTCACTCGACGCGAGTCCGCGTCGAAAGACTCCTCGAACACGCGCGAAGAAAACCGCTAAAACTTTGTAGGGCTTCAGATTAACGCGTTGCGGCGCGTGCGCGTGCGATAGTACCAATTTTCGGTCGAGACTCTTTAGAATTAATTTGTCAAAAGTTTAAAGTAGGCGTATATTCTTAAATCTCGCTTGTCCCCCCTTTGCAGGTGAGACAAGTTGAGACGAGAGGCAGACGGTAGCGAGGGCCGGCTGCCTCTTGCTATTTTCAGAGGCTAGAGGCTAGAGACTAGAGACTGGCATGCAAGTCGTTGGCGGCAGTTGAAATTGTTCGTCCAGCATTTGCTTTTACTAGCCTCTAGCCTCTAACCTCTAGCCTCTAGCTATGAACATCGGCATCACCGTCTATCCGACATACGGCGGGAGCGGCATCGTCGGCTCCGAACTCGGCAAGGAGTTGGCCGAGCGCGGCCACACGGTTCACTTCATCTCTTCCAGCTTGCCGACGCGCCTGACGCAGTTGAGCGAGCGCGTGCGTTTCCACGAAGTCGAGATGATGTCGTACCCGCTCTTCGAGCACCAACCCTACACGCTCGCGCTCGCAACCAAGATGGCCGACGTGGCCGAGACCGAAAACCTCGACCTCCTCCACGTCCACTACGCCATCCCCCACTCGATAAGCGCCATACTCGCGCGCGAATCTCTCAAGCCGCACCGCACCTTGCCCGTCATCACGACGCTGCACGGGACTGACATCACGCTCGTCGGGGCCGACCGTTCGTATCTGCCGATAACGCGCTATGGCATCGCGCAGTCGGACGGCGTCACGGCGGTCTCTAACTACTTGAAGCGCGCGACCGCCGAGACCTTCCAGTTCGACCACATCGCCGTCATACCAAACTTCATCTGCGCGCACGACTACAGCCGCAACCCGCGCGCCGGGCTGCGCGGCGAACTCGCGCCCGCGGGCGAGCCTCTATTAGTACACGTCTCAAACTTCCGACCTGTGAAGCGTCCGGTTGACTGCGTGGAGATTCTCGCGCGCGTGCGCGCGTCGGGCGTTGCGGCGCGGCTCGTGATGGTCGGCGACGGGAGCGAGCGTCCGCGCGCCGAGCACCGCGCGCGCTGCCTCAATGTTGAGCGTTATTGTTCCTTCGTCGGCAAGCAGCCGCGCATCGTTGATTATCTTTCCGTGTCGGACGTGTTGTTGCTTCCTTCCGAGCAGGAGTCGTTCGGGTTGGCTGCGCTCGAAGCGCAGGCGTGCGAAGTGCCCGTCATCGCTTCGCGGGTCGGCGGCATCCCGGAAGTCGTTGACGACGGCTTGACGGGCTGCCTCGCTGAAGTCGGCGACATAGAGAAGATGAGCGCCGACGCCGCGCGCCTTCTGACCGACGACGACCTGCGACGCGAGATGGGCCGACGCGCGCGCGAGTCTGCCGTCGGTCGTTACAGCACCGACTTGGTCATTCCGCAGTACATAGATTTTTATGAGCGCGTCATCGCCGCGTCGAAAGACGGCCCGACGAATTGAGGCGGAGCAATGGGCCGCTTCCATCCTCGAAGAGAAGCCCGTCGGCTACGTCATACAGAATCTTGAGCGCGCGTACGGCGTGCCCGCGAACAAGTGGACTGACTGGGACGTGCTCGACATGCTCGTCGCCGTCATACTCTCGCAGGCGACTTCAGACGCGAACAGCGACCGAACCTTCGACGCGCTCAAACGTCGTTTCCCGACTTGGGACGCAGTGCTCCGCGCGCGCGAACAGACGCTCGCCGACACGATTCGCCTCGGCGGACTCGCAAATCAGAAGGCCGCCGTCATACGCAACCTGCTACGCCAAGTCAAAGAGCGGCACGGCTCGTTCGACCTTTCGTTCCTGCGCGCCTTGCCCGCGAAGGATGCCGTCAACTATCTCGCGCAGTTTCGCGGCGTCGGCCCGAAGACCGCGGCCTGCACGCTCCTGTTCGCGTGCGGCACGGAAGTCTTCCCGCTCGACACGCACATCTTCCGCGTCCTTCGCCGCGTCGGGCTGATACCCGCGCGTTGCTCCGACGAGTTCGCGCACGAAGTGATGAACCGCGTCGTGCCGCAGGGCAAGTTCTACTCTCTGCACGTCAATCTCATACGCCACGGGCGTAAGCTTTGCCGACCGCGCGAACCCGTCTGCGAGCGTTGTCCGATTGTCGAATATTGCGATTACGGTCAGGAGAGAATTTGAGCGTTCGCCGCGCGGGCGGCGTCGGAAGGGTTCATGCTCGAACCGCCGGCGAGATTACCCCTTTATTACTTCAGTCATTGCCGGTTCCGCATTAGTCAACCCGTTCGCGCGCGTCTTTCAAGGGCGAGCGGCGACCGGACGGCCTCAGTCGGAAAACTCAATTTAGGCCGACTTCTCAAGACTTTTTAGTCTCGCGCATCCTCCGACGCCTCAACAGCCTTCGGGCAGTTTCGGCGCGCCGGGTGGTCGGGCGTCGGGTGGGTCAAATGTAAGATAAAAGTCATACCGCGCGCCGCGCGCCGGGGGTTATCGTCGGCGTGTGAAGTTGAGGAGGGGCAAATATCAACGGGCGTCGAGTGGTGAAACGGCGGACGCTCAGCAGCCGTCAGTCGCCGGTCGCGCCGTCAACGAAGCCGCGCGCGGGCCGCCGCCCGACCGTGTAGGTCGTCGCAAATGCGCGCAAGAGGTCTCGAGTGTATGAAACATTAAGGGTGGCGAATTCTCCGCGGGGTCGCCACCCTCTAACGAAAAGGGGCGAAAGATTTCAAGGGGCACTTTCGAGGCAGGTCGAAAAAGACGAGGGGTCGTTGAAAACAACTGACGGGCGAAGGTTGAAGGCAAATCAGGTAATTCGGCGGGAGCGACGACGCGGGAGCGTGAAATGAGCAGCGAGCAATCCTTACACGTACTCGTGGTTGACGGCGACGAACAGCGGCTCGAACGAGTCGCAAAGTTTCTCGGCGAACACTATTTCTACGCGGTCGAGACGGCCAACAACTCGCAAAGGGCTTGGGAACTCGTCAGAGATTCTAAAGACTCTTACCACGTCGTCTTGATTGACGACGTGTTGCCCGCGGATTCGGGCCAAGAGGCCGAGTCGAGCGGGCTGGAGCTTTTGAAGAAGATTAAGGAACAAAGCCCGGAGACCGAAGTCATCCTCTACGTTGACCGAAAGATGTCGGACGTTAGAGAGGCGGAGCAGACGGGCGCGTTCCGATGTTTGACCAAGCCTTTCGGGTTGACGGAGATGGCCGTGAGCGTGCGTCAGGCCGCCGAGTATCGTCAACTGAAACGCGACGACAGCGAGAGAAAGGCTTTTGAAGTCCTTCTGGAAACTAGCTTCGCGCTGCTCGGCGGGCACACGCAGAGCAAGGCCCTCGACTTAATCTTGAAAGGAATCCAGTCGGTCGGCTTCGACCGCGTTTCGCTCTACCTCCTTTCCGAAGACAAGCGAAGCCTCGTCAGAAAAGCGCAGGTCGGGACAAACGGCAGTCAAGACGCCGCGCGGAATCTTCCGGCGGACAGCGAGGCGCTTCAAACCCTTCTCGCAGACCCTTACCCGCGCCTGTTGAGGCGCGCGAACGGCTCGGCCAGTTTCTTCAAAGAGTTGCCCGCGGAGCAAGAGGTCTCCGAGTGCATCTGCGTCTCGCTTCGCCAACGCGAGCAGGGAATCGGACTCATCCTCGCCGACAACAAACTCACGGGTCGCTCCATCACCGGCGAGATGCTTCGCCCGCTCTCTCTCTTCGCATCGCAGGCCGCGGCGACGATTGAGAACCGTTCCGCGCGGGAGCTGGAGAAGAAGGCCAGAAACCTTCAGGCCGTTCTACAGATTTCCGCCGCCATCGGCAGGTCGCTCAACTTTGATCAGACGTTGCAGTCGGCCTGTCGCGCCGCCGTCGAGTTGATAGGCGTGGATCACAGCGGGATGGTTCTGTTTAAGACCGACATGGAGAGCGGCGAGGTTCGAGCCGAGTATCCCGACATGGGCGCGTTGAACAAGACCGTTCAGGTGCAGGGCATCGAGGAGGAGGAACAACTCGTCAACTCGAAAGAACCTTTGCGCGTGAGCGACGTTGAGAAGGAACTTTCACCCGGCCCCGTAAGAGACTTGCTCTTGGGGATGGGCGTCCGCTCCATCCTCGTCGTGCCCGTCGTTCTTCAAGACAAAGTGATAGGCTCTTTCAGTCTCGACTCCGTGAGTCGCGTGCGCGAGTTCACGGACGACGAGGTCGAACTATGCACTATCTTCGCGTCGCAGGTGGCCGTCGCCATTGCGAACGCGCGCCTGTTTGAGGAGACCAACAAGCAGAAGGAGCACTTCGAGCGTCTGCTTGCGAGTTCGCCGAACGGGATGCTCGCGCTCGACATGGAGGGGCGAATCACAGCCTCGAACGAGCGCGCGACGCTGCTGCTCAAGTACACGGAGAACGAGTTGACGGGGATGCACGTGAGGGACTTATACAAAGACCCCGACGAGCAGGCGCGGGTCTGCGAGAAACTCCACGTGAGCGCCGACAATCGCATCATCAACCACAGATCGGTCGCGCGCGACCGTGAAGGGGAAGAGATTCCCGTCCATATCTCCGCGACGTGGCTTCACGACGCGAAGGGCGAGCGTGTCGGCAGCATCGTCTTCTTTGAAGACCTTCGCTCGATTGAAGAGGCCGAGCGCGACGTTAAGGTTCTGCTGGAAGCGAGCAACGTCATCACGAAGCCTGAGAGCCTGGAGACGGGGTTGCAGAGTCTGGCGGAGATGGTCGTCTCGCTCCTTAAAAAGACCTTCTGCCAGATTCTTTTGAGGGACGAGAGCGGGCTGTTCCTCGTCGTCAAGGCCGCCGCGCTCGCGCGGGAGCGGGAGTTGACTTGGGAGCCGGGACTCGGCCAGCGCATCCCCAAGTCGGAATGGCCCGAAGAGTTGGAGGAGTTCTTACAGGCGGGCCTTCCAGCCGTCGTCACCTCCGACGACGAGAACGAGCGCGCGCGCCAAAGCCTTCAAGGCTTCTCGCGCCGGCTGCGTCTGAAGGAAGAAGTCGAGTCGCTGCTGCTCGTGCCGCTAAAGCTTGGCGATGTGGTCGTCGGGCTGATGTGCATCGGAGAGACCGAAGAGGAACGCCGCGAGTTTTCGCAGGAGGAGAGAAAGCGCGCCTCAGCGATTGCCGCGCAGACCGCCGCGCTCATCGAGCACCGGCGACAGTTTCAAATAACCGAGCGACGCAAGCACCTTCTGGCCCGTCTCGACGCCGCGCTCTTGCAGATAGGCGACGAGCAGGACACGGACAAGCTCATGCAGGAGACCGTCCGACTCGCCGCGCAACTCTTCGACTGCGACGTGGCGGGCCTGTTCATCAACCGCCCGCTCCTAAAAGAGATGGACTGGACGCTCAGCTACGGGCTTCCGCCCTCTTGGGGTATCAGGACGGTGCCGCACGCGGGGGGCGTTGTCGGCGAGGTCGCGGCCACGGGCAAGTCGTGCATCGTACACGGTTACAACCAGCACCCGCGTTGCGACCCTATTCTGCGTCCATTCGATCTACGAACGGTCATCGCAGTTCCGCTCAAGCAGGCGGGCGAGGTCGAGGCCGTCCTTTTCGTCGCAGACCGCACAGACCAACGTCAACTCATACGCAGCGACGTTGACATACTCGAACGCTTCGCCGCGCGCGCGACGGTTGCGCTTCGCAACGCGCGGCTTGTCTCCGACGAGAAGCGAGTGTTCGACCGCATAATGATCCTTCAGAAGATAAGCGAGTATCTTCTGAAGGAGCAGCCCGGTGCGGCTCTGGAAAAGATTCTCCACGTGTTGCTGACGGGCGTGACCGCCGGCTACGGGCTTGGCTTCAACCGCGCCGTCCTGTTCCTGCGCGACGAGGTTGACGGCAATCTAGTCGGTCGCAAGGGCATCGGCCAGTTGGAGGAGAGCGAAGCGCGAAGGTCTTGGGAGGAGGATCACGAGGAGGGCATCTACGATTTCGCCGAATACATACGCAGGCTCGACCGAGACGAGTTGAAGTTGACGCCCGTCGGCGCAATCGCCTCAACGCTCCGCCTGCCCTTGACCGAGCCTGCCTCGGACGTTTTCTCGCGCCTCGTCGGGATGGACAAGAGCCAACTCACAATGCCCGACATGCTCGTCATGCCCGACATGCACAACCAACTGCCGCGCGCGTTCCGCGAGGCTTTTAACCCGACGACCCCCGTCGCCGCCGTCCCGCTCACAGCGCGCGGCAACGTCCACGGACTCCTCGTCGTTGACAACAAGTTCACCGAGTCGCCCATCACGCCCAACGACATCAACTCGCTGCTCGCCTTCGCCGACACCGTCGCCGTCGCGCTCGACAACATAGCGCTCTTCCACCAGACGGAGCAGGCGCGCGTCAACCTCGTCGAGCTTTACAAGACGAGCAACGAACTCGTCTCTCGCGCCGACCACAAGCAGGTGCTCGAAGACATCGTACAGCACACTTGGAAGGCTTCGGGCGCGAAGTCAGTCCGTCTCATCCTCATTGACGAAGCGAGGCGCGCGTGGACGCTTCACACGGCGGGCGAAACGGTCGAGATTCCCTTGGGCGAGGTCGTGCGCCCCGACGGCATCGCCGTGGAAGTGATGACGACGGGCGAGCCTTTCATCATCAGGGACAAGGCGAAGATGGTCGAGCGCGTCCACCCGAAGTGGATGGACGACCCCGCCGTCTCCTCGCTCTGCATGCCGCTCTCTTTGCAAGACAAGCGCATCGGCGTGATGTGGATAAACTACGAGAAGGCGCGCAACTTCTCGGAGTCGGAGGTTAACGCCTTGCGGCTCTACGCCAACCAAGCGGCCATCGCCTACGACAGCGCGCGCCGCATGGAAGAACTCGAACACATGCGACTCGCCGCCAACGCAATGGCCGCGGCGGGCGACCCGCGCGAAGTCTTGAACCTCATAGCGCAGAGCGCGCGCGACGTTTTGCGGGCCGACTCAGGCGCCATCTGGTCGTACGGCGACGTGCCGCGCATCTTCGTCAAGGAGAGTTCGGCGGTCGAGGGTATGCGCGCCGACGACTGGGAGGCGTTCTGGAAGAAGGAGCCGCGCGAGAACGGCACGGCGCGCAAGGTTATGCGAGACAAGTACGTCATCGTCGAAGACGCGACCGACAGGAAAATGTATCCCTTCATCGGCACGACGACGCACGCGCTCCTCGAACACCTCGGCGTCAAGAGTTTTCAAGGCATCGCCTTGAGCGTCGGCGGCGAGATACTCGGCGTCCTCTACATCAACTACAACCAGCGGCGCGGCTTCACAGCCGAGGAGCAGCAGAAGGCGCGCACCTTCGCCAATCAAGCCGCGTTCGCGCTCAAGAAGGCGAAGCTGATAGACCAGTTGAACCGCGCGCGCGACGCCGCGCTCGTCGTCGCAAACGTCACCGCGCTCGAAGACGACTTGCAGAAGACCATGCGGGCCATCGTCGAGGGCACTTGCCGCGCGCTCGGAAGCGACGCCGTGACGCTCTACGCCTACGACGAAGACAGCGACACCTTCGGCTTCCCGCCCGCGATGGAAGGCGTTTGGGACGAAGACGAGGTGCTGAAGCTCGGCAAGGTCGCAGACCCTTCGGTCGTGCAGAAGGTTTTGGCGCTCGACCACATGCACGTCGCTTACAACGCGGAGAAAGACTCCATCATGGCCGGGCCGTTCATCAGAAGGGAGGGCATTAAGACGTCTGTGGGCATCCCGCTCGTCGTGCGCGGGCGCAAGGTCGGCGTGATGTTCGTCAACTTCCGCGCGCGGGGTCAGTACAGAGACGACGGGCTGCACCGCTTCAGCGACGACGAGTTGATGAACATCGGCCTGTTTGCCAAGCAGGCGGCAGTTGCGATTCGCAACGGCCAACTCTACGAGCAGTTGCAGCGGCGCGCGGCCTGCTTGGAGTCGTTGTCGGAGGCCGGAAAGGCGATTACGGGGACGCTGAATCTTGACGAGATTCTCCGGCGCATCGCGCTACAGACTTGGAAGCTCGCAAGCTCTCGCGCCGACCAAGAGCGTTTCGTCGAGATAAAGATGATTGACGGCATGACCGCGCAATTGGCGGCTGCCTATCCGCGCGAGGAGTTTGCGAAGATACTGGCGGAGTTTGGCGACGAGATTGACTTGAATAAGAGGCGCAACGATCGCATCGGCATTCTGGGGCGCGCCGTGCGCGACGAACAGGATCAGATAGTCAACGACGTGAACGACGACCCCGACTACATAGGCATCCACGACGGAATAAACTCGCAGGCCGTCATCCTCCTGCGGATAAATGAGAAGGTTATAGGCGCGATAATCGTCGAGCACCCCGACCGCGACGCGTTCGACGAGCCTGTCGTCGAGGCGCTCAAGTCTTTGGCGGCGCAGGCCGCCGTCTCCATCCAGAACGCGCGAAGGTTTGAAGACCTGACGAACATAAAGGGCTACATCGGCAAACGCACCGCCCTCGAATGGATGAAGATGGTGAGCTACGCTTGGGGACACAGCATCCGACGCGAGGTCGGGTCGGCGCGCGTTCTTACGAGAGTGCTCGAACAGTTGTTGGAGAAGGAAGCAACGCCCGAAGAGATAGCCGAGGAGTTGAACAATCTCAACGAGGTCATCAAAGGCATCGGCGAGATTCCCATCATCGATCCGCTTTCGGGCGAGGAAGACGCCGTTGACGACGTGCAAATCAACGACCTCGTCAGAATTTACCTAGACCGCCAGTGGAAACACGACGCCTACAAAAGCATCAAGCTCTCGACCGAGCTTCAGGCCGATTTGGACGAACTCGCAACCGTGCGCGCGAGCCGCGAGTGGTTGAGGCAGGCGTTTAAAATCTTCATCGAAAACGCCGTGCGCGCGATGGAGGAGGCCGATAGTCCGGTCAAACAGTTGACTTTCAAAACTCATCTGGCCGATAACAAGGTCAAGATCGAGATCAGCGACACAGGCCCCGGCATCCCACTGCACATCTTGAAGAAAATCGCCAAGGAAGAGCGGATAGAAAAGGGGAAAGGCGAGCGCGGCGCAGGTATCGGCCTTGTGCTGGCGCACACCATCATCAATACTTATGGGGGAAAAATCAATGTCTGTAGCAGCGACAGCGGCGCGAGTATCTACATCGCCTTGCCCGCAGAGCAGCCGGTTTAGCCAGCCGCCGAACGTGGAGACGAAAACAGCGAAAACACTTCTGCTGAGCGGGCGCGAGGATCACCCGTGGTCGAAGCACCTGCGAGCGGCGGTCGAAGATTTGGGCATGAAACTCGTAATCGCGGGCGAGGCGACGATTAACGACCTGCCGTGGGACGAATACGATTTAGTCATTCTCGACGCGGGCGCGACGAGCAATGCGCCGGAAGCGATCTCTCAAGTCCTCGGTCGAAACCCGTCGGCCCTCGTCGTCGTCTTCTCTTCATCGCCGACGTGGGAGCAGGCCAGAGAGATGTTTCTCGCGGGTGCTGTTGATTACGCGCCGAAGATTCTCGAACACGCACGGATACACGCGGTCATAAAGAATGTTTTAAGCAAACAGACTCAAAAGAGGCGGAAGACGGATTGACGCTTCGTGGAGATTTTTAATGACGGTCATCTTGCTCGCCGACAACAACCCGACGTTCCTTGAATCGTACAGGAAGTTTCTTTCCAACGCGGGGTATCAGGTGATCACGGCGACCGACCCGGAAGGCGCGCGCAAGACCCTCGACGAAAAGAGAGTTGACTTGGCGTTGCTCGACATCAGGCTGGTTGACGACGGCGACGAGAAGGACATCAGCGGGCTTGAGATAGCCGTTGACAAGGCGTACCGCAGAGTCCCGAAAATAATTTTGACGGCCTTCATACCTTCGGCGGAGAACTTGCGCAAGACGCTCGGCCCGCGCGCGGACGACGTGCCGTCCGCTGTTTACTACTTTCATAAGAACGAAGACCCGAAACGCTTGCAGCAGTTAGTCGCCGACTCTCTCGAAATATGGCCGCAAGTTCTCTTGTCAACAAACAAGGTCGCGCGCCAGATAAAAGAGGATTACGAGGCGGTGCGGCGTCAGGCGCGTCAGCAGTATGCGACGGCGCGCGCCGTCTCGATCATCGGGTTTCTCGCAATCTTCGCCGGCATCGGTCTGGCTTGGTTGGGCAAACTTGAAATAGGCATCGTCGGGACGGCGAGCGGCCTGATACTCCAAGCCCTAAGCTACCTCTTCTTCAAACGGCTCGACCTCTCGAACGAGCGTCTGGACGAGTACCACAGGGAGTTACTGGAAACCTACTGGCTCGAACTCCTGATGTCGGCCTGCGACGCTCTGCCTCTCGACAAGCAGATGGAAGTGACCGAACAGGCAATCAAGGCGGCGACCAATCGCTGGCTCGCGCCGCCGCCGGCGCGCGAGCCGCGCGCTAAGAAAGAGAAAGAATCGGCGAAGTGAGGACGAGTTTATGAAGAAGAGAATTCTCTTCATGGATAACAACGCGCACCACCTCGACGCGTACAGCAAACTGCTGAGCATCGCCGGTTACGACGTCTCGAAAGCCTATACCATCGAAGAGGCCGAGCGGATACTCAGCGAACACAACATTCATCTTGCAATCTTCGACATACGAATGCACGACGACGACGACGAGAAAGACATCAGCGGGCTTCTTCTCGCGCAGGAGAAAGAATACAGCAAGCTGCCGAAGATAATTCTCACCGGCTACCCCAACTACGACTACGTGCGCAAGGCTCTCGGCATCCCTTCGGACGGGATGCCCGCCGCCGTTGACTTCCTAAGCAAGGCGGAAGAGACCGACGTTGTTCTCGGCGCGGTCGAACGCGCATTCGAGCAGCACGTGCGCATCAACTGGAAACTCGTCATCACGTCGGACGAGCGAAACCCCGTCACCTTCCCGCAGCTTGTGAGCGCAATCGTCCCGGATATCGCGCCCGACCTTTTGTCTGAGCGGGCCGAGGAGTTGGAGGGATTGTTCCGCTCGCTTTTTTTCCGCGAGGAGATTGTGAGAATAGAGCGCGTGCTGTGGCAGCGCGACGGGCGCGTCGCCGTCACGGTCTTCCCGTTCTCGAAAGACCGCGCGCCGGAGTCGCTCCTAGTCGTCTGCGGCGTGAACTCGCTCGTCCGTGAAGAGTCGGCGGTCTATAAGAAGTTCGCGCCGAAGACGCACGCCAGCACCGTTCTTGTCGAGACGAACGAGACGCCGCACTTCGCCGCCAACGCCTACGCGCTTACCGACACCGACGTTGACCGCGTTGACACGCTCGCGCGTCTCTGGCACGCGGGTTCGGACAAACTCTTCAACACGGCCCTGCAAACCCTCTTTGAGATGACGCTCGTCGAATGGTCGAAAGAACATCGCGTCCCCGAAGAGGGGCGCACGCTTGATGAGGTATATCGAGAGCGTTTGGGGCTGACCGAGGAAGGCGGCGTCTCGGCGGAGACGGTGCGCGAGCGCGCGAGGTCAATCGTCCATTGGATTCCGACGCTCGGCGAAAGAGTCGAATGTGAGGGGGCGAAGTTGACGTTCGCCTTCGGCGGCCAGTCGTTCGCCTACGCAGACCCGGCGGTCTATCTCGAACGCCCGACGAAGTACGGCCAGCCCGTTCTTCTGGGCTACACGCCGGGCACTCTCACGGGCGAAAACATTCTCGCCGACGCAAACGGCCACACTTGGCTCACAGACTTCGCCGACGCGGGCACGGCGCCGCTCCTTTGGAACTACGTCTCGCTCGAAGCGGCGATACGCTTCGACTGGGTCGAGCCGTCGCGCCTCGGTTGGCTTCACGCGATGGAGCGCTGCCTGCTCGAAGGCGAGTTCGCGCGCCTCGACACGAGCGACGTTGAGCAGCCGCTTCGAAAGAACGTGCGCGCGATTCAGACCGTCCGCCGTCTCGCGTCTCGCGTCGTGGGCAGAGACACGCTGTCGTACCACTTGGGCGTCCTCTTCCAAGCGCTCCGCCGCGTCGCCGGCGTGAACACGTCGCTGCCGCACAAACAGAGCGAAGTCCTTCGCTACGCGCACGCGCTGATGTCGGCGGCGATGATCGCGCGCCACCTGAAGGACGCGGGCAAGCGTTCGGCTGAGGCCGGAATCCGCATTGACAAAGAGAACCGCGCCGTCTGGGTTGACGGCGCGAAAGTGCCGATGCGTGGACGCACGTACGAACTTCTCCTCGGCTTCTACGAGAACGCCAACCGTCTCGTCCCGCGCCGACAAATCCTCGAACAGTTCCTCGGCGAGCGTTACGACGAGGCCGACGCGAGCCAAGTCAATCGTCTTAACGCGGCCATCTCCCGCCTGCGCGACCGGATCGAGGAAGACCCCGAACGCCCGCGCTTCATCATCACCGAACCCGGCGGCGGCTACCGCCTCGTCCTCAACGAGGACGATTAGTTGCGCGCGCGAGTTTGTTCGCGCACACTTTCCGACAGCGCTCGGCGTGCGCGCGGATCCTCATGTCTTATCTGGTTGACGGCAACAACGTGATGGCGCAGCGCGCCGGCTGGCACAAGGATAAGCCCGCCGCGCGTCGAAGACTTTTGAAGGAGTTGGCGCAACTGGCGCGCGCGTCGGGGCTGACAATCGAGGTCGTGTTCGACGGCGCGCCGGACGACTTCTTCCCCGACGGCTCTCGCTTCATGGGCGTCGGCGTCTTCTACGCCGAGCGCGGGTCGAACGCAGACGAGCGCATCAAGCGTCTGGTCGAAGGCGCGCAAGAGCGGCGGACGCTGAAGGTCGTCACTTCTGACCGCGCGCTCGCGGATTACGTGCGACGTTGCGGCGTGGAGGTCGTGCGGTCGGGCGAGTTTCGTCGCCGGCTCGACGCTGAGGTCGCGGCGTCGAAGGGGCAGCCGGCGTCGAAAGAATCAGAACTCGCGGGACGCGCGGGCGTGGAAGAGTCGGAGATGGACGAGTGGATGTACTACTTCGGCGTCTCGCCGGATGATGAGGAAGCTTCAGAGGAATGAAGACGCAGCCGAGGAAGTCGCCCTGTGAACTCCGCGGCTGCGTGTCCTCTGTATTAAGAGAATTAACACAGAGGACACGCAGCCGCGGAGTTCACGGAAAGAACTGTAGGTCTAACTTTTCTGCTCGTTCCCGACCAGTTCAACGTCGAATATCAACTTCGCGCCCGCGAGCGGGTGATTGCCGTCAATCGTGACGTGCGTGTCGGTGACTTCCGTGACGACGACTTCAATCTGGCTGCCGTCCTGCAAAGGGAGCGCGAGGTTCATGCCGACCTGCGGCTCGACGGGGAACTGCGCGTTGGCGCGTTCAATCTGCGCCACTAAGCCATCGCGGCGTGGGCCGTAGGCCTCCTCCGGCTCTATCTCGACGGTCTTCGAGTCGCCGACCTGCATTCCGCGCACGGCCTCGTCAAATCCGGGGATGACTTCGCCCGCGCCAACGGTGAATTCGAGCGGGTCGCCGTCGCGCGAACTGTCGAAGACCTGACCGTCTTCGAGACGGCCCGTGTAGTGCACGCGCACGTGGTCGCCGTTTTTCGCTGGCTCTGTCATAATCCTCCCGCCGCCTGTCGGTTTGGCGAAAGCATCGCACATTCGCACGGCAAAAGCCAGACCGACGCGCCGGGAAACTTACCGGAAACTTATGCGCCGAAGCGCGCCCGGCCACCATGAGTTAAGAAAATTTTTTGAAGATGAAGAAACAAACCTCGCTCATCGCGCTACTTCTCCTAGCACTGCTCGCGCCCGTCGCGGGGCAGACGCCGCCGCCGAGTCCGACAACGCAGCCCGCGCCGCAGCAGAAGACGCGCGACGAATCGGACGAAGACGTCGTCAAGATAACGTCGAACCTCGTGCAGTTCGACGCCGTCGTGACGGACAAGAAGGGTCAGCTCATCACAGACCTTCGGCCCGAAGACTTCGAGGTCTTCGTCGGCGGGAAGCGCCAGGAGATTACGAACTTCTCCTACGTCTCCGCCGAGACGGGGACGGTCACGTCCGCGCCGCCCGCCGCGAAGACCGCGGACAAGAGCGCGCCGCCCGTTCCGCCCGCGCGCCTTCGTCCGTCGCAGGTGCGTCGAACAATCGCGCTCGTCGTTGACGACCTCGGCACGTCTTGGGAGAGCACGGCCCACGTCCGACAGGCGCTCAAAAAATTCGTTGACGAGCAGATGCAGGCGGGCGACCTCGTCGCAATCATGCGGACGAGCGCCGGGATGGGCGCGCTCCAGCAGTTCACATCCGACAAGGCGATGCTCTACCGCGCAATCGAGCGCGTGCGCTGGTATCCTTCGGGGCGTTCGGGCGTGAGCGCGTTCGGGCCGATTCAGGCCGACCCCTTCGCCAACTCCGGCATCCCCGAACCTAGCGGCGGACGCTCCACAGACAACGCGACGGCGGAGGCCGAACTCGACGAGTTTCGCGCAGACCTCTTCTCGGTCGGCACGCTCGGCGCTTTGAACTTCATCGTGCGCGGGATGTCGGAGTTGCCCGGCAGGAAGTCTGTCGTCATGTTCTCCGACGGTTTCAAGATTATGAGCCGTCGAGACAACACGCTCAGCAATCGCGTGATTGACAGTTTGCGTCGTCTCGCAGACCTCGCCAACCGCGCTTCGGTCGTCGTCTATACGGTTGACGCGCGCGGCCTGCCCGTGCTCGGCTTCACGGCGGAGGACAACTTATCGGGACGCTCTACTCAGCAGTTGGCAGACCTTCGCTCGCAGCGCAGCAACGATTATTTCGACACGCAGTCGGGCCTTCAGATGCTCGCCGCCGAAACCGGCGGACTCTTCCTACACGACACGAACGACCTCGGCGGCGCTGTCCGGCGCGTGCTCGACGACCAGAAGGGCTACTACCTCATCGGCTACCGCCCCGACGCCAGTCTCTTCGAGACCGTCAAGGGCCGGCGGCAGTTCAACTCGTACCAAGTTAAGGTGAAGCGGCCCGGCCTGCACGTGCGCTACCGTTCGGGCTTCATGGGCATCACGGACGAGGAGGCCAAGCCCGTCCGCCGCACGCGCTCCGAACAACTCATCGGCGCGCTCTCGTCGCCGCTGGCGTCGGGCGACCTGCGCCTGCGGCTCACGTCCCTTTTCGGCGGCGACTCGGCGGGCAATGGCTACGTCACCTCGCTCGTACACGTTGACATGAGCGACGTGAAGTTTAACGAAGAGGCCGACGGCTGGCAGAAGGCCGTGATTGACGTGTTCGCGCTGACCTTCGGCGAGGAGGGACAGGTGATTGACCAAGTCAATCGCACGGAGACCGTCCGCGCGCGCGGCGAGGCGCTCGACATCATCCGCCAAGACGGACTCGTCTATACGATGCGCGTGCCCGTCAAGAAGCCGGGCGCTTATCAACTCCGCATCGCCGTGCGCGACGCCTCGACCGAGAAGCTCGGCGCGGCCAACCAGTTCATAGACGTGCCGAACCTCAAGAAGAACCGCCTCGCCCTCTCCGGCATCATCATGCAGTCAACGAACTTCGCCTCGACGGCGGCTGCCGCGGAAGACAAGCCGCAGGATTCTTCTGGAAGTCCCGCCGTGCGACGCTTCCGCTTGGGCGAGGAGTTGGACTACTACTTCAACATCTACAACGCGCGGCTCGACGCCGCGACTTCGCGCCCGCAGTTGCAGACGCAGATGCGTCTGTTCCGCGAGGGCAAGGAAGTTTACGTGGGGACGCCGACGCCCTACGAGGTCGGCAAGCAGCAGGCAGACATGAAAATCCTCGCCTCAGGCGCGCGCATACGACTCAACAGCGGCCTTCAGCCCGGCGACTACGTGCTCCAAGTCATCGTCACGGACTTGCTCGCGCCCGCCAAAGAGCGCACGGCGTCGCAGTGGATTGACTTCGAGGTCGTTAAGTAGTGAGAGCCTGTTTGAAAACACTTGCGCTCGCGCAGACTGTAGGGGCAGGGCTTGTCCGCGGCCCGCTCGCGTGCTGAAGCAGATAGTTGAGATGAATCACGGGCAGGGACAAGCCCTGCCCCTACAGTTTTCAAACAGGCTCTGAATAGTAAATGCTGAATGGTGAATGGACGGTCGCTTGATGTACGCCTCGCGCGGTTGACGTTCGACGCGACCGCCGACCGGCGGCGATTCGCGTTTCGCTATTTACCGTTCACCATTTACTATTTACCAGCATGACTCTCCTCTTCGCCTTAACTCTCTTCGTCAGCGCGTTCCTGCTTTTTTGGGTTCAGCCGCTCGCGGGCAAGATGCTCCTGCCTCTTCTGGGCGGCACGCCCGCCGTCTGGAACACGTGCCTGCTCTTCTTCCAAGCCGTCCTGCTCGCGGGCTACGCATACGTTCTCGCCATCACGCGCTGGCTCTCGACGCGCGCGCAGATAATTTTTCACGCCGCGCTTCTCGTCGTCGCCGGCCTCGCGCTGCCCTTCGCGATTAACGAGACGAGCGTGGGCGGCGTCCCCGTGGAAACTCCCGTCGCGTGGCTCTTGAAGACGCTGCTCCTCACCGCCGGACTCCCTTTCTTCGCGCTCTCGGCAAGCGCGCCGCTCTTGCAAAACTGGTTCTCGCGCACACGCGCGCGCGCGGCCTCCGACCCCTACTTCCTCTACGCCGCGAGCAACGCCGGAAGCCTCCTCGCGCTCCTCTCCTTCCCCTCGCTCCTCGAACCCGCGCTCGCCCTTCGCCAGCAGAGCCGCGCGTGGGCCTTCGCCTACGCCGCGCTCGCCGCGCTCGTCCTCGCGTGCGCCGCGCTCCTCTGGCGCACGCGCGCGACCGAAGACGGCGCGACTGAAAAAACTGAAGACGGCGCGACTGAAAAAACTGTAGGGGCAGGGCTTGTCCCCGCCCGTTCTGAAAAAACTGTAGGGGCGGGGCTTGTCCCCGCCCGTTCTGAAAAAACTGTAGGGGCGGGGCTTGTCCCCGCCCGTTCAACGTCCGACGAAATCAACGTTGAGTCAACTCACACTGCCCGTGACTCCCTTGCCCGCGACGGACGCCGTTCAACGTCCGACGAAATCAACGTTGAGTCAACCGATTCGTCGCGGGCGGGGACAAGCCCCGCCCCTACAGACCACGTTACGACGCAAAACTCGTCCGAGCGTCTAACGCTCCGGCGACGCCTGCGCTGGGCCTTGCTCGCCTTCGTCCCTTCGAGCCTCGTTCTAGGCGTGACGACCTACATCACGACCGATGTCGCGGCAGTTCCGCTCCTCTGGGTCATACCGCTCTCGCTCTACCTGCTGAGTTTCGTCGTCGTCTTCGCGCGCCGGCAAATAGTTCCGCGCCCGTTCGCGGCCCGGCTGCTTCCGGGCGCGGCAGTCCTGCTCGCGCTCGTATATCTTTCGGGCGCGACCGAGCCTACTTGGTTTCTGATTCTCTTTCACCTCCTCTTCCTCTTCGCCGCCGCGCTCGCCTGCCACGGCCAACTCGCGGACGAACGCCCACCGGCGCGACACCTCGCCGAGTTCTACCTCTGGCTCGCCGTCGGCGGCGCGGCGGGCGGACTCTTCAACGCTATCTTCGCGCCGCTCCTCTTCAAAAGAATCGTCGAATACCCGCTCGCCATACTGCTTGCGAGCTACCTGCGGCCCGCGTTCAAGCGCGGCGGTCGCATACTCGGCCTCAAACTTCGCGGGCGCGGCGTTGATGAAGGCGACGCTGTTATAAACGAAGGCCGCGTCGCCGGAGAGGTGAATGTTAAAGACGACAGAGGAAGTAGTGACGACAGTCGCTCCGTCGAAGTCAACGGTCGCGTCTTGGAAGACCGGAGTCGTGTTGTCAAAGATAAGAGCGTCGTTAACGGAGACGATAAAAACGTCGTTGACGAAGACGAGCGTCGCGCGCGTCTTCTCGACTTCCTGCTTCCCGCCGGCATCGGCGCGTTGACCGCCGCGCTCGTCGCCTTCGTGCCGCGTTTGGAGATTCAAACAATCGAACGCATCGCGCTCGCGCTCGGCGTGCCCCTGTTCATGCTCAACCACTTCTTCGCGCCGCGCCCGCTTCGCTTCGCGCTCGGCCTCGCCGCCGTCATGCTCGCAAGCGCGCTTTTTTCCGACACCGCGGCTGAAACACTTCACGCGTCGCGCAACTTCTTCGGCGCGCTGCGCGTCCAGTCGGTCGCAACCGGCGGCGGCGGCGAACACTGGCTGCACCACGGGAGCACTCTGCACGGGCGTCAGTTCACAAATCCCGCGCGCGCGTGCGAGCCGCTCTCTTACTATCACCGCGAAGGGCCGCTCGGCGCGGTCTTCGCGGCCTTCGACGCGAAGATTGACGCGGCGTCCGCTCGCGTCGCCGTCGTCGGACTCGGCGCTGGAACGACCGCCGCTTACGCGCGCGCGGGCGAGGCGTGGACGTTCTACGAGATTGACCCGGCGGTCGTCGCGGTCGCCCGCGATCCACGTCTCTTCAACTACTTGACGACGTGCGCAGCCGCACCCGTCGGGGTCGTCCTTGGCGACGCGCGCCTTCGCCTGCGAGACGCCGCGCCCGCCGCCTACGACATCGTTGTGCTCGACGCGTTCAGTTCCGACGCCGTTCCCGCGCACCTCATGACGCGCGAAGCTCTCGCGCTCTACTTCTCGAAACTCTCCGCGGGCGGACTCGTCGTCTTCCACGTCTCGAACCGAAGCCTCGACCTCGAACGCGTCGTCGGCGGGCTGGCGCGCGACGCCCGACTTGTGGCGCGAGTCTTCAACGATACAGAATACAAGCCCGACATCGGCAAAGACCCTTCGACGTGGGTTGTGGTCGCGCGTTCCACGCAAGACCTCGGCGCGCTCGACGCGGACGCGCGCTGGAAGACGCTCGACGAACGCAAACTCGTCGTCTGGCGCGACGACTTCTCGAACGTCATCAGCGTCTTCAAAGGATTCTGAAAAGCAATGATGAATGATGAATGCGGAATGATGAATGAAGACGAGGGCTTCAGTTTTCATTCATCATTCATCATTCATCACTCATCATTCCGCATTTATCTCTTATGCGATCCGTAATCGTCGGCACGGCTGGACACATTGACCACGGGAAGACGACGCTCGTTCGCGCGCTGACGGGCGTTGACGCAGACCGTCTGCCCGAAGAGAAGCGGCGCGGCATCACGATTGACCTCGGCTTCGCCGAACTCGACCTTGAAGACGTGCGCGTCGGGTTCGTTGACGTGCCGGGCCACGAGCGTTTCGTCAAGAACATGCTCGCGGGCGCGCACGGAATTGACTTGGTCGCGCTCGTCGTCGCCGCCGACGAGGGCGTGATGCCGCAGACGCGCGAGCACTTCGACATCTGCCGCCTGCTCGACGTCCGCTCCGGCCTCGTCGTCATCACGAAGACCGACACCGTTGACGAAGAACTTCTCGAACTCGTCCGCGCCGAAGCGGAAGAACTCGTCGCAGGCTCGTTCCTCGAAGGCGCGCCCGTCGTCGCCGCGAGCGCGCGGACGGGCGAGGGAATTGAGGAGTTGAAAGAGGCTCTGCGCGTCGCCGCGTTGAAAGTCCCCGCGCGCGACACGGACGCGGTTATGCGTCTTCCGGTTGACCGCTCGTTCACGATGCGCGGCTTCGGCGCGGTCGCGACGGGCACGCTCATCGCGGGCGAGATTAACGAAGGTCAGGAGTTGGAGTTGCTGCCTGCGGGCTTGCATGTTCGCGTGCGCGGGCTTCAGGTTCACGGCGCGGGCGTCCGAAAGGCGGAGGCGGGGCAGCGGACTGCCGTCAACTTGGGCGGCGTCGAGGCCGCTCTCGTAGAGCGCGGGATGACGCTCGCGCCCACGGCGCGCCTGCGCGCGACGCAGATGGTTGACGCGCGCGTCAGCGTCTTGAAGGACGCCGCGCGTCCGCTTCGTACGCGACAGCGCGTGCGCGTGCATCACGGGACGGCGGAGACGCTTGCGCGCGTCGTTGTCTTGGAAGAGTCGGGCGAGATTGCGCCGGGCGCGTCGGGCTTCGCGCAGTTGCGGCTTGAGTCTCCCGTAGTCGCGCTCCCCGGCGACCGCTTCATCCTTCGCACATACTCGCCGCAGCAGACGATTGCGGGCGGCGAAATCGTTGACGCGCACGCGCAGAAGCGTCGGGGGCGCGAACGCGCGTCGGCGCGTCGCTCTCTGGCCGCGCTCGAAGGGGCTGACGCCGCGTCGCGTCTCGCGTATTTTGTCGAGACGGCGGGCGAGCGCGGCCTGCGCCGTGCGGACGCCGCCGCGCGCACGGGCTGGCGCGACGAAGTTTTAGACGCCGCGCTCGCCGAAGCCGTCGGTCGCGGCGCGCTCGTTGAAGAGGAGGGCGCGCTGGTCGGCGTCGAAGTGTTCGAGCGGCTTCTGCGCGCGGCGATTGAAGAAGTGGAGGCGCACCACGCGCGCGAGCCTCTGTCGAAGGGACTCGCGCGCGAAACTCTGCGCGAGAGAGTGTTCGCGCGAGCCGCGCCGGAAATCTTCCGCGCCGTGCTGCGACGCGCCGAAGCCGTGGGCGCGCTCGTCGCCGAACGCGACCTCGTGCGTTCGAGCAAACACAGTCTTGAACTTTCGCCCGCCGACAAAGAGACGCGCGACCGGCTCGAACGCGTCTATCGCGATGCCGCGCTCGAAGCGCCGACGCTCGACGAAGCCTTCGCGCGGGCGGGCGCGGACAAACAGGGGCGCGAACGCCTGCGCAAACTTCTTCAACTGTTGATAGACGCGGGCGCGCTCGTTCGCGTCGGCGGCGAACAGTTCTTCCACCGCGAGGCGATTGAGAGTTTGACGGCGAGGCTTCGAGAATACGCGTCGAGCCGCGGGCCTGAACGTCTGATTGATGTCGCGGCCTTCAAGGAACTCTCCGGCGTCTCGCGCAAGTACGCAATCCCGCTCCTCGAATACTTCGACCGCGAGCGCATCACGCGCCGCGCGGGCGACAAGCGGATAATTCTTTAGTAGACAGTAGCCAGTAGTCAGTAGTCAGTAGAAAACTTCGCTCTGCGACGCTCACGCCGAAGGTCAAGTCTCATCCGGCGAGGAAAATTCTACTGACTACTGACTACTGGCTACTGTCTACTCAAAAGCTCTTGCTTCTCGCGTAAGAGGGCGTTAACATAGCGGCGAATTCTAGCAATACAGTTTTGCCCGAAGCTGAAGACCCGGCAAATCTCTAGGAACGAGTTAGTTCCGGCTTTATCTTTCGAGCCGATACTTTACCAATTCAAAGGACGCTGGAGGTTCAAGATGAAGGGCCTAGTTGACGCTCTGCTAGTGATCGTGGCACTCGCCGCGCTCGGTTTCGCCATCTACGAGTTCTACCTGTTCGCTTCGCCGGAAGGGGCTTACGGCCCGACGAAAAATCTCATCATGGCAATCGTCGGATTCGTCGTGATGTGCGTCTGCGCGCTCGCCGTCTTCCTGCGCCACTCCGGCGCGGAGGAGGAGATTCACATCACGCAGTGACGGCGTTCGTCGGTTCGGCTTCTCTTCCGCGAGTAGAGGGACGCGCCGGCGCCGCTCGGCGCGACTCCGACTCCGCGTAAGCGTCGGGTCGGCTTTCAGTAGTCCGGCCCGAAGCCAACGCCGCAAACCAAAGCAGGCGTCGCATGCGCTCCGACCCGAAAACTGAAGCGCGTGCGACGCCCCATTTTTGCGCCCGGCGCAATTCAACTCGCCAAAGGAAAGGACGACTCGTTCGATGCTCTCGTTCACGCACACACTCGCGCAGGCCGAACCGATACGTCTGCCCGTCTATCTCCCGTGGGTTGCGTTGGGGCTGCTCTGCATCGGCGCGCTCGGCTGGCTCATCGCCTCTGTGCTCGGATTTGCGCGCGCGCGTGCCTTCGGCGAGTCGCCGCGCTGGTTCGCCGTCTCCGCCGTCTGCCTTCTGCTCTACCACATACAATGGCTCGTCGTCGCCATCTACGGGATAAGCGAGAAGAGCATCGAAAACGTCGTCAGCGTCTTGATGTTCTTCAACCTCTTCGTCGCGCTCGGCGCCGTCTGCTCCATCATCGGCTTCATGAAACTCAGCAACCCGCGACAGTAAAAATGATGAATGCGGAATGCGGAGTGATGAATGAAACAACGACCGTTGTTTCATTCATCACTCCGCATTCCGCATTCATCATTCTATCTAAGCTCGCGCGCGGCCTCCGCGGCGTAGTAAGTGAGTATCACGTCGGCGCCCGCGCGCCTGATGCTCGTCAGCGTCTCCAACATCACGCGCCTCTCGTCAATCCAGCCGCGTTCGGCGGCGGCCTTAATCATCGCGTACTCGCCCGAGACGTGGTACGCGGCGAGCGGCAAATCGAAACGCTCGCGCACCATCCGAAGGATGTCTAGGTAGGGGGTCGCGGGCTTGACCATGAGGAAGTCAGCGCCCTCCAGCACGTCCAACTCCGCCTCACGAATCGCCTCGCGCGCGTTCGCCGCGTCCATCTGGTAAGCGCGCCGGTCGCCGAACGCGGGCGCGCTGTCCGCCGCCTCGCGGAAAGGCCCGTAGAAAGCCGACGCGTACTTCACCGCGTAAGACATTATCGCGACGTGCTCAAGGCCCGCTTCGTCTAGCCCCTCGCGTATCGCTCCGACCTGACCGTCCATCATCGCCGAAGGCGCGACGATGTCAGCGCCCGCCTCGGCCTGACTCACGGCGGTACGCGCAATCAACTCCAAAGACTCGTCGTTCAAGACTTCGCCCTCGCGTACCACTCCGCAGTGGCCGTGCGAAGTATATTCGCACAGGCACGTGTCGGCGATGACGACCATCTCAGGCGCTGCGCGACGCACGGCGCGTATCGCTTCTTGCACGATGCCGCGCGTGGCGTACGCGCCCGTCGCCGTCTCGTCCTTCGATTCGGGCAGGCCGAAGAGTATGACGGCGGGCACGCCCGCGTCGAAGGCCGCCGCGGCCTCGCGCGCCACCTCGTCAACCGACAAATTGAAAACGCCCGGCATCGAAGAGACCTCGCGCCGCACGCGCTCGCCCGGACACGCGAACAGCGGCAGCACGAGGTTCTCGCGCGCGAGCCGCGTCTCGCGCACTAACGCCCTCACGCCCTCGCGCACACGCAAGCGCCTCGGCCTGTGAACAAGATTGCTCATCCGTCGAAACCTTCTTTCACGTCAAAAAAATCGGCGTCCGAAATAATACGTGCTCCGCACCGCGCGACGCAAACTCCACACCACTTCAGATAACTAGATGAGTTATACGCAATGTCTTTTGCGGACGCGGGTATAAACGCATCACTCAGAAATTGAGCCTACCGCAAACATGCAAGAGAAATTTGTCGGGTGGGCTAAGAATTATTCTTGGGATAAGCACATCGCGGAGTTAAGGAAAGTAGCGGGGGAGAGACTTGAACTCTCGACCTCCGGGTTATGAATCCGACGCTCTAACCAGCTGAGCTACCCCGCCACGCATTTGAATTATAGCTAAGCTAAAGATTATCAGCAATTCTGCGACGAAGTTGGAAGAGTTTGGGTTCAATCGCGACCGACTCAAGGCTCTTAACGGGTAGTAAATGATTCCACATAATACGTGCGCCGACTCGCCCGCCGCTCTTCAAGCGCAATAAACTTCCCCAAACGTTTCCCGGTTCATCGTCCAACACTTCGGCGCTCATGGTTTCTTCCCGGCGGCGTTCCGGGCATAGAATGTCGGGCGTGTGGCGTGAGGTCTCAGGCCGTAGGTGGGTCGGCTATTCGGTGGCCGCGCTCGGCGTCGGCGTCGTGACCGCCGTGTTGAAGCAGTTCGGCGGCCACATCAACCCGACTACGGTCGCGCTCGCGCTCCTTCTCCTCGTCCTCTTCGTTGCGACCCTTTGGGGAAGCCGCCCGGCGGTGCTCGCGTCCGTGGTCGGATTAGTCTGCTTCAACTACTTCTATCTGCCGCCCGTCGGCGCGCTCACGATAGCCGACCCTGAAAACTGGGTCGCGCTCACGGTCTTCCTCGTCGTCGCGCTCACGGCGGGGCAACTCTCGGCGCGCGTCCGCCGCCGCGCCGAAGAGGCCGAAGAAGGGCGGCGCGAGATTGAGCGACTCTACAGCGAACTGCGCGACGCCTTCGAGCGCGCGAGCCGCGCCGAGGCGCTCCGGCAGAGCGAGCGTCTGAAGTCGGCCCTCTTGGACGCCGTGACGCACGACATACGCACGCCGCTCACTTCCATCAAGGCTTCGGTAACGACCCTGCTCGACGAAGCGCGCGGCGGCGGCAGCGACGGACACGCGTTCACGCTCGACGCAGAATCACGCCGCGACATGCTCGACGTGATAAACGAAGAGAGCGACCGTCTCGCGCGCTTCGTCGAAGGATTGATCGAACTCGCGCGCATAGAGGCAGGCGAGATGCAGCTCAGGCGCGGCTGGGGCGCGATTGACGAGATAATCGCAAACGTTCTGGCGCGCGCGGAGAAGTTGACAGCCGGGCACGTCGTTAAAGTTGAGACGGACGCAGACCTTCCGGTCGTGCGCGTTGACCCGCGCGCCGTCGCCGAAGTCGTCTATACGCTCGTTGACAACGCGGCGAAGTATTCACCGGAAGGCACGGCGATTCTCATCAACGTGCGGCGGGGCGAGGGCGCGTCGGTCGAGATTTCGGTCGAGGACGAAGGGCCGGGCGTGCCGGCGGAGTTGCGCGCGCGCGTGTTCGACAAGTTCTTCCGCGCGACTCACGAAGGCGACACGGGGCCGAAGCCTTCGGGCACGGGGATGGGCCTCGCCATCGCGCACGGCATCGTCGAGGCGCACGGCGGCCACATCTGGATTGAAGACGGCGCGCGCGGCGCGGGCGCGCGCTTCGTCTTCACGCTCCCGATAGGCGACGACGATGAAAGTCTGGAGTCTGGAGTCTGAAGTCTGGAGTCAAGACAGACTAGCCGGCGAGCAGTCGTTTTGAATTCGGACTTCAGACTCCGGACTCCAGACTCCAGACTTTTTAAGAACATGAATCGCAAGCTACGCATCCTCGTGGTTGACGACGAGCCGCAGATTACGCGCGTGCTGCGTACGAGCCTTTTGACGCATGAGTACGACGTGCGTACGGCTGCGGACGGCGTCTCCGCGCTTGAGACCTTCGGCGACTGGCATCCTGATTTAGTCGTCACAGACCTCGCGATGCCGAACATGAACGGGCTTGAGTTGTGTCGTAAGCTCCGCGCCGTCTCGCAAGTGCCGATAATCGTTCTGTCGGCGCGCGGCGAGGAGAAGGCGAAGGTTGAGGCGCTCGACACGGGCGCGGACGATTACGTCACGAAGCCCTTCGGGATTGATGAACTTCTCGCGCGTATGCGCGCGGCGCTGCGTCGCGCTGCGTCGCCGGCGGCGGGCGAGCCGGAGCAGACGGTTTTGGCGACGGGCGACTTCAGCGTTGACCTCGAAGCGCGCATCGTCGTCGTGCGCGGCGGCGAAGTGCGCCTGACGCCGAAGGAGTTTGAACTCCTCGTCTATTTCCTGCGCAACGCCGGAAAGGTCTTGACGCACCGGACGCTTCTGGCAGCCGTTTGGGGCGGCAACTACACGGAGCAGTCGGAATACCTGCGCGTCTTCGTCGGCAACCTTCGCAAGAAGATAGAGACCGAGCCGGACAAGCCGCGCTACATACTCACCGAGCCGTGGGTCGGCTACCGCTTCAACGCGGAAGGATAAAGGAGAAAATCTCGATGGACAACGCTCCTCTTCAAGTGGAACTGGGGACGGTTGAGACGCTGATAGGCAACCTCCAGTTCACCTTCGTCGTCAGCCCGGAGGGCGACGCGCACGTGCAGGTTTACGCGTCCGACCCGTCGAACGCGAGCAAGAACGCCGTCTCCGTGATGCTCGACGCGCGAGGTTTCGAGCGGCTCAAAGAGATCGTCAAGGGCGCGGACGGCGTGATTGACCGAATGATACGAGAGGGGCGCATCAAGAGGATGGTCTTGCCTTACTGATTTACTTTGGCCCGCCGTCAACGTCAATTCTCTCAGCCCGAACAAGGCGCGCTCACGCCGCGCCGCGCGTCGGTAGCCTTCAAAAATTCCGCGCCTCCGCGCCACGTCTCTCTTTACGAACTTTTTATAAACCTTTTACCCCATCTTTATGCGAGGCGGCGTAAGGTTCAAACGTCGGAGCACGCGCTCCGACGTTTGACAAGTTGACTGCCGAAGCCGCTCGCGGGCGCGCGCGTGTCGCGCGCCGGGAAGGGCGGCGCGGGGGAACCGAACGTCGAGCCTTCGTAGGTTCGACACGAGGCGAATCGGGGGTCGCGCCCGCGTAGGACACTTCTCAGTCCGAGCCTGTCAGCTAACCTCGTAGGCTTATAGGGAAGGGCGACTGCGCAGGTGCGTGAATTTCCAGAGGCGCGGGAGCGTGCGAGCTTCCGCGCCTTTTCTTTCAGACGCGAAAGGCGGTTGGCGATGAGTATGGTTTACGACGAATACAAGACGCGTGAAGCCGACGGGCGACAACGGCGAATCGAGCACAAGGCCGCGGGTGTGCGTTTAGACTGGCGCTCGGTCGGCGCGATAGTCGGATTATCGGGCGGCGTCGTCTCCGCGCTCGTCGGCGGCCTGCTCACCGCCGTTTCGTGGTTCACGAGCGCGACCGAAGTCGGCGCGTACCTTCGCACGACGGGCACGGTTCTTCTCGTCTTGATGATTCCGTTGCTCATCCTCGGCGCACATTGCCTAGACCTCACGGAGACGCGGAAGAAGGCCGCGCGCGAGAGCCGTTTCAAAGAAGAAGAGGACTGATGAGAAAGCTTTCGTCGCCGCGACGCCTGAGCGTCGAGACGCTCCTGATGGTTTTCACGGCAATCTGCGCCAACGCCATGAGCGGCCACGCACAGCAGACAATCTTCAACGTACCTTCGTCGGACGTGCTCTTCCGCGGCAGTCTCTACAGCGAGCTTGACGTGTCCTTCAAGCCGAACGGCGATGCCGGCAACGCGGTCGGCAAGTTCTCGTCCTTCGTCCCGCGCGTTGTGGTCGGCGCCGGCAAGGGCGTCGAGGTCGGTCTAAACGTCATGGGCAACGTGCAGCCGGGCGCCGACACGACGACGCTCGTTCCAGCCTTCAAGTGGAAGGCTTACGACAACGGCAAAAAGGGCTGGGCCGTCGTCGTCGGCAACGACCTCTTCATCCCCGTCCGCAACAAGACCTACAACTTCGGCGGCTACTTCTACGCGCAGGTCAGCAAGACGTTCAAGACGAAGACGCGGCTCACAATCGGGAGCTACCTTTTCACAAAAGACGTTGTCGCGCCCGACGCCGTCCGCGCGGGCGGGCAGTTCGGCTTCGAGCAGCCCGTCAACGAACGCGTCGGCCTAGCCGCCGACTGGTTCACGGGCAAGCACGCCGCGGGATATTTCACGCCCGGCTTCACCTTCAAGCCGCACGCGAAGGTGACGGGCTACGTCGCCTACTCAATCGGCAATCAGAACGCCGCGCGCGGTAATCACTTCTTCCTCCTTGAGGTCGGCTACAACATTAAATGAAGGAGGTTGCCGGACGTGTTGGACTTTCTCTTCGTCGCTTTGACCGTCGCCTTCTTCTTCATCGCGCTCGCATACGTGCGCGGCTGCGAGAAATTGCGTTGAGGGGCGTGTGATGAGTCTCGAATCAATTCTCGGACTGGTCGCTTCGGCGCTGCTGCTCGTCTATCTGACTTACGCGCTGCTGCGCCCGGAGAAGTTTTGAGATGACCGTAAACGGCTGGCTGCAAATCCTGCTCTTCTTCGCAATCGTCCTCGCCTTGACGAAGCCGCTCGGTCTCTTCATGGCGCGCGTCTTCAACCGTGAGCGCACGCCGTTCGACGCGGCTCTGCGCCCCGTCGAGCGAGTTATATACAAGCTGACGGGCGTTGACGAAGAGCGCGAGATGCGTTGGACGGAGTATACGGGGGCGATGCTTCTGTTCAGCCTCGTCTCGATGCTTGCGCTCTACGCGATGCAGAGGCTTCAGGGATTTCTGCCTTTCAATCCGCAGTCGCTCGCCGGGATAGAGCCGAGTTCGTCCTTCAACACGGCGGCGAGTTTCACGACCAACACCAACTGGCAGGCTTACGTTCCCGAAGTGACGATGAGTTACTTCACGCAGATGGCCGGACTCGCCTATCACAACTTCATGTCGGCTGCCGTCGGCATCGCGCTCGCCGTCGCGCTCATGCGCGGCATCGCGCGCCGCGAGTCGGAGGCAATCGGAAACTTCTGGGTTGACATGACGCGCGCAGTCCTTTGGATTCTCCTTCCGTTCTGCGTCGTCGGCGCGCTCGCCCTCGTAGCTTGCGGCGTGCCGCAGAACCTGCGCGCTTACGAACGCGCGCAATTAGTTGACCGCGGCGTTCGGGCCGAAGTTGATATACGCGACGCCGAAGGCAAGGTCGTCAATGATGGCTTGGACAACAAACTGAAGGAGACGCGTGCCGTCGCTGTTCAGACAATCGCGCAAGGCCCTGTCGCCTCGCAGGAGTTCATCAAGGAGTGGGGGACGAACGGCGGCGGCTTCTTCAACACGAACTCGGCGCATCCCTTCGAGAATCCCACGCCGCTCTCGAATCTCATCGAGTTGATCGCAATCTTCGCCGTCTCCGCCGGACTCACCTACACGCTCGGTCGGATGACAGGCTCGCAGCGTCATGGCTGGGCCGTCTTCGCGGCGATGGCCGCGCTCTTCTTCGCCGGCGTCTTCGCAACTTACAGCGCCGAGTCGCAACCGAACCCGCTCTACCCGAAAGGAATTGATCAGACGGCGAGCGCATTGCAAGCGGGCGGCAACATGGAAGGCAAGGACGCGCGCTTCGGCATCGCCAACACGGCGCTCTGGGCGACCGCGACGACCGACGCCTCCTGCGGAGCGGTCAACGGCATGCACGACTCGTTCATGCCGCTCGGCGGACTCGTCACCATCGCAAACATAATGCTCGGCGAAGTGGTCTTCGGCGGCGTCGGCGCGGGGCTTTACGGCGTTCTCATCTATGTCGTGCTCTCGGTCTTCATCGCCGGCCTCATGGTCGGACGCACGCCCGAATACCTCGGCAAGAAGATTGAAGCCTACGACGTGAAGATGGCGATGCTCAACGTGCTCATCTTCCCCTTGACGACTCTGACGCTCACCGCCGTCTCCGCCGTCTCGCCCGCCTTCGGCGCTTCGCAACTGAACAACGCCGGGCCGCACGGACTCACAGAGATTCTCTACGCCTTCGTCTCAGGCGCAGGCAACAACGGCTCGGCCTTCGCGGGAATTTCGGCGAACACTTATTGGTACAACACGACCACGGGCGTCGCCATGCTCGCGGGCCGCTTCCTGATGATCGTCCCCGCGCTCGCGCTCGCCGGAAACCTCGCGCGCAAGAAGGTTGTGCCGCCTTCTCCGGGCACGTTTCCCGCCACGACGCCGCTGTTCACGACCCTTCTCGTGAGCGTCATTGTGATCGTCGGCGCGCTGACCTTCTTCCCGGCGCTCAGCCTAGGCCCAATCGTCGAACACCTGTTGATGCAGGCTGGACAGAGTTTTTAAGAGATGGCAGACGGCTCGAAAAAGATTTCAATCCGCGACGCGAAGATAATCCGCCGCGCGCTCCTCGACTCCTTCGTGAAGCTCGACCCGCGCGTGATGTTGAAGAACCCCGTGATGTTCGTCGTGGAGACGGGAAGCGTTCTGGCGACGCTCCAACTCGCGCGCGGCGCGTTTGCTTCGGTCGCGGGCGCGACCGATACGGCCTTCGAGCTTCAGATAACGCTCTGGCTCTGGTTCACCGTTCTCTTCGCAAACTTCGCGGAGGCTCTGGCCGAGGGTCGCGGCAAGGCGCAGGCCGACACGCTTCGGAAGGCCAAGACCGGGATGAGCGCGCGTCGCCTCTCGGCGGATGGGCGAGTCGAGACCGTCAACGCGCGGGAGCTACGGAAAGGCGACGTCGTCTTAGTCTCCGCGGGCGAGTTCATACCGGGCGACGGCGAAGTCGTGGAGGGCGTCGCATCGGTTGACGAGTCTGCAATCACGGGTGAAAGCGCGCCCGTGATACGCGAGGCGGGCGGCGACCGCTCGGCTGTGACGGGCGGCACGCGCGTCCTTTCAGACCGAATCAAAGTTCGCATCACGTCGAACCCCGGCGAGACTTTCATGGATCGCATGATCGCGCTCGTCGAGGGCGCCGAGCGCCAGAAGACGCCGAACGAAATCGCGCTCGCCATCCTCCTCGCCGGACTCACAATCATCTTCCTCCTCGCCGTCGTCACGCTCCAGCCGTTCGCAATCTACTCGCGCGCTCCGCAAACCGTCTTCGTCCTCGTCAGCCTTCTCGTCTGCCTCATTCCGACGACCATCGGCGGACTCTTGAACGCAATCGGCATCGCCGGGATGGACAGGTTGATTCAACACAACGTACTTGCGATGTCGGGCCGCGCGGTCGAGGCCGCGGGCGACGTGAACACTCTGCTGCTCGACAAGACCGGAACGATAACTCTCGGTAACCGGCAGGCGACGGATTTTATTCCCGTCGGCGGCGTCACCGAAGAAGAGTTGGCCGACGCCGCGCAACTCTCGTCGCTCGCCGACGAGACGCCCGAAGGCCGCTCGATAATCGTGCTTGCGAAGGAGCGATACGGTATGCGCGGGCGCGAGCTTCAGCCGCACGAAGCGCACTTCATTCCTTTCACGGCGCAGACGCGCATGTCGGGCGTCCGTCTGGACGGGCGCGAGATACGCAAAGGCGCGTTCGACGCAATCGAGCAATACGTCGTGGAGCAGGGCGGGCGTGTGTCGCCGCTTCTGCGCGAGTTGGTCGAGCGAATTGCGAAGCAGGGCGCGACGCCGCTCGTCGTCGCCGACGGCGTTCGCGCGCTCGGAGTGATTCACCTGAAAGACATCGTGAAGGGCGGGATGAGCGAGCGCTTCAAACAACTGCGGCGGATGGGTATCAAGACCGTGATGATAACGGGCGACAATCCGCTCACCGCCGCGACGATTGCGCGCGAGGCCGGAGTTGACGACTTCCTCGCCGAAGCGCGCCCCGAAGACAAGATGGCTTTGATTAAAAGCGAGCAGGCCGAGGGCAAACTCGTCGCCATGACAGGCGACGGCACGAACGACGCGCCCGCGCTCGCGCAGGCCGATGTAGGCGTTGCGATGAACACGGGGACGCAGGCCGCGAAAGAGGCGGGCAACATGGTTGACCTCGACTCCAATCCGACGAAGCTCATCGAGATCGTCGAAATCGGAAAGCAACTTTTGATGACGCGCGGTGCTCTGACGACCTTCTCGATTGCTAACGACGTTGCGAAGTATTTCGCCATCATCCCCGCGATGTTCGCCGCGGCGTTTCCGGTCTTGAACGCGCTGAACGTGATGAGCCTACGCACGCCGCAATCGGCGATTCTATCCGCCGTCATTTTCAACGCGCTCGTCATCATCGCGCTCATCCCGCTCGCGCTCCGGGGCGTGAAGTATCGTCCGATGTCGGCGGCGTCTCTGCTTCGTCGCAACCTTTTTATCTACGGCTTGGGCGGGCTGGTCGCGCCCTTCGTCGGCATCAAGTTGATTGACGTTTTAGTCAACGCGGCGGGTCTTGCTTGAGAGGCGCGCGATGGAGATAAGCGTGAAGAAAAACTTGTTGACGGCGACGCTGATGCTGGCTTTGACGACGGCGCTCGTCGGTCTCGCGTACCCGCTCGCGTTGACCGCGCTCGCGCAACTCGTCTTTCCCGAAAAGGCCAACGGTCAACTCATCCGGCGAGCCGACGGGACGCTCGTCGGCTCGTCGCTCATCGGCCAGCCTTTCGCGTCGCCCGGTTATTTCCGCTCGCGCCCTTCCGCCGCGGGCGCAAACGGCTACAACGCGGACGCGCGGCCCGACGCATACACAGGCTCGGCGGCCTCAAACTACGGCCCGACCAACGCGAAGCTCGTCGAACGAATCAAGACCGACCTTGAAAAACTTCAGGCGGAGAATCCCGGCAAGCCCGTCCCGGTTGATTTGTTGACGACATCCGGGTCTGGACTCGACCCGCACATCTCACCCGCGGCGGCTGAGTTTCAAGTCGCGCGAGTCGCGCGCGAGCGCGGGATGAAGCAAGAGGATGTGCGCCGCATCGTCGCCGCGCACACCGAAGGACGTTGGCTCGGTCTTCTGGGCGAGCCTGTGGTGAACGTGCTTGAGTTGAATCTCGATTTGGACGGGCTTGCGCCTTTGCGCAGATGAAGGAGGGCAACAACAGTCGAGCGGCGGAGTCTCTGCTCGCCAGACTCAGGGAGGGCGAGCGTGCGGGGTTGCGCATCTACATCGGCGCCGCGCCGGGCGTCGGCAAGACCTACCAGATGCTCGAAGACGCGCACGCGCTTCGTCGTCAGGGCGTTGACATCGTCGTCGCCTTCGTCGAGACGCACGGTCGCGCGGAGACCTCCGCGCTCGTCGGCGAGCTTGAGTGCGTCCCGGTTCGGAAAATCGAGTATCGCGGCGTCGCGCTCGAAGAGATGGACGTTGAAGCGGTCGTCGCGCGCCGCCCTTTGGTCGCGGTCGTTGACGAACTCGCGCACACGAACGCTCCCGGCGCGAAGAATCGCAAGCGCTATGAAGACGTTCTCGAACTTCTCGACGAAGGGATAAGCGTCATCACCGCCGTCAACATTCAACACGTGGAGTCTTTGAACGACGCCGTGGCGCGGACGACGGGCGTGCGCGTGCGCGAGACGATTCCCGATTACGTCCTTCGACGCGCCGACGAAGTCGTCAACGTTGACGTTTCCGTGGAAACGCTGCGCACGCGCCTGCGGCAGGGGAAAATCTACGGCCTCGAGAAGATCGAGCAGTCGCTCAACAACTTCTTCCGCAAGGGAAACCTTTCGGCCTTGAGAGAACTCGCGCTCAGGCAGGTTGCGACGGATCAGGCCGTGAAGGCGCACGCCTACCGCGAGCGCGAGGGTTTGGAGCAGGCCGTGATTCCCGAAAAGGTCATGGTCTGCATGGCTTCGCGCGGGAGCGCGAAGAAGCTGCTGCGCACGGGTTCGCGCATCGCGGGCCGCCTCGCGTCCGACTGGTTCGCCGTCTATGTCGAGACGCCGCGGGAGGAGCCGGGGCGCATCAAGCCGCAAGACTACGCCGCGCTCGAAGAGAACACGCGCTTCGCCGAAAGTTTGGGAGCGAGGGTCGTGCGTCTCAAGGGGCGCAACGTGGCCGACGCGCTCATCGAGTTTGCGCGGCGCGAAGGGATAACGCACGTCGTCTTCGGGCAGTCGGCGCGCACGCGTTGGGACATTCTGCTGCGCGGCTCGGTCATCAACCGCTTTCTCGGCGAGGTGCGCGACGCGACCGTGCAGGTCGTGCCGTTGGGGGAAACGGTGAACGCGGCATCGTGAGTGATGAATGAAGAGAAGGATGCTGTTCATCATTCATCATTCACGCCGCCGCGTTCATCACTTGGCTTTATGAGTCTTCGCACGAAGCTTCTGCTGGGCTACATGATTTTCGTCGCGGCGCTGGTAGTGCTCGGCGTCTGGAGCGCGTGGCACTTGCGCGAGATGGGGGGAGTGTCGCGCCGAATCATCTCGAACAACTACGACTCGGTCGTCGCGGCGCAGGAGATGAAGGAGAGTCTCGAACGGCAAGACTCCGCCGCTCTCTTCGCGCTCGCGGGTCAGAGCGAGCGCGCCGCCGCGCAACTCCGAGAGCATCGCGCGCTCTTCGACGCGGCCTTCGCCAAAGCCGCGAACAACATCACCGAGCCGGGCGAACGGGAGGTTATCGAGTCAATCAGTCGCGACCGCGACGCTTATGACGAACTGTTCGACGCTTTTCTCGACAAGGTCGGTCGAGGCGCGGTCGAGCAAGAGACGCGCGCGCGCGACGAGTATTTCGCGCGTCTTGAGCCGCGATTCAATCGCCTACGCGCCGACTGCGAGGCGCTCCTCCAACTGAATCAGCGCGCGATGCTCGCAAAATCGGAACGAGCCGCGGGCGTCGCGCGGCGTTGGTTTCTGGCGACGCTCTTAATCGCGGGCGCGCTCGTCGGCGCGGGCCTTGCGCTTGCGTTCTTCCTCGCCGCGCGAATCGTTCGACCGTTGCGCGAACTGACGGCGACGACGGCGCGCATCGCGCGCGGCGACCTCGAGGCGCGCGCGCGCGTCGTCTCGAACGACGAGGTTGGCGTGCTCGCGGCGGAGTACAACCGCATGGCCGAGGCGTTGCGGCAACTGCGCCGGTCTGATTTGGGCGAGCTTCTCGTCGCGCGGCAGACGACCGAGGCCGCGATTGATTCGCTCTACGACCCTCTGCTCGTGACGGACGCCAACGGCTGCATCGTTCGTCTCAACAAGGCGGCGGAGGAGATTTTCGGCGCGGAGTCGGAGAACGCCGGTCGCCATGTCGAAGAGATTGCGCGCGCGCGTCCCATAGCGTTCGCGGTCGCCGAGGCGCTCAACTCGCGGCGGCCCGTGGCGGGTGAGGGCGCGGCGTCGGTTCTGCCGCTCTCGGTTGACGGCGCGGAGCGCGCCTTTCGTCTTCGTACGACGCCGATGCGCGACGGCGACCGAGGGCTTCTCGGTGCTGTCACGCTCCTCGAAGACATAACGCACCTGCGCGAGATTGACCGGCTGAAGTCGGAGTTTATCTCGACCGCCTCGCACGAATTGCGGACGCCGCTGACGAGCGTGCAGATGGGCGTGCATCTCCTGCTTGAAGGCGCGGCGGGCGAGTTGGCGGCCAAGCAAAGAGAGGTTCTCGAAGCCTGCCGCGAAGAGTGCGAGCGGCTCGAACGACTGATGCGCGGGCTGCTCGATTTATCACGCATCGAGTCGGGCGCGGAAAGGTTGCATCCCGCGCCCCTGCGCGCGGTCTCTTTGATACGCGACGCGACGGAGCGACTTCGCCCGCAGGTCGAGTCGAAGGGAATCGTGCTTCGAGTTGACGCCGCGCCGTGCGCGTCCTCGGTTCTCGCAGACCGCGAGCAGATTGAACGCGTGGTTACGAACCTCATCACGAACTCCGTGCGCCACACGCCGCGCGGCGGCGAGATTCGCGTCGGCATAGCCGAACGCGGTAACGGGACGGTCGCCTTCATGGTGAGCGACACGGGGTGCGGCATCCCGCCCGAATACCTTCCGCGCATCTTCGATAAGTTCGTGCAAGTGCCCGGCGTCGAGTCGGGCGGCGCCGGACTCGGACTCGCAATCTCGGAGCGAATCGTAGAGGCGCACGGCGGGCGCATCAGCGCGCAGTCGGAAGTCGGGCGCGGCTCTACGTTCACCTTCACGCTGCCCGTTGCCTTGGAGGCGTCGAAGTCCGCCGAGCCGCGCTTTGAGTCGTTCGACGATTCACGAAACGAACGGGGCGGCGGTTCACAAAGGAAACAGACATGACAAAGCGAATTCTCATCATTGACGACGAAGAGCACATACGACGCATGACGCGTCTCGCATTGGAGACCGCGGGCTACGAAGTGGCCGAGGCCGCCGGCGGGCTTCAAGGACTCGAAGCCTTCGGCGACGGCTCGAACTGGGACGCCGTTCTACTTGACCAGAGAATGCCGGGCCTCGACGGGCTTGAGACGTTGAGGCGCATAAAGACTCGCAACGCGTCCGCGCGCGTCGTAATGGTCACGGCCTACGCCTCAATCGAACTCGCCGTTGATGCGATGAAGCTCGGCGCAGCCGACTTCGTTCGCAAACCGATGACGCCCGAAGTAGTGCGCCGCGCCGTGGAGGCCGCGCTCTTGAAGACGCCGCGCGCCGTCGTCGCGCCTTCGGCGGTCGCGTCTTCGTCGGCGTACGCCGCCGCCTCTCGTGCGCAAGCCACCGTCCAGACGATAACGATGAATGGCTTCACAATCCTCGACGACGATGACGCGACGGCGCGCGACCCCGTGGAGCGGCGGTTCACGGTCATCAGCCCGGAAGGAACGGAGCACGTCGTCTTGGTCAGTGTCGCCGAGGAGGCGTTCGCTTACGTCGAGCGCATGACGGGCCGACGCCTCGCGCCTGAAAATTCCTTCTGGACTGAGCGCGCCAAACGCGTCCTCACCAATTTTCTGTGGAACGAGGGGCGCGTGCCCGCGTCGAGGAGGCTGGCGGTCGAAGGCATAGACCGCGACGCGCTCTCGGTCGCGGCGCGCTGGGAAGCCAGTTGAGACCGGCTAAGAGTGCGACGCGTTGAGACAAACACACGCGGGCCTATAGCGATTTGCAGATGAGTGCGACCGATGTCAAAACTGTAGGGGCAGGGCTTGTCCCTGCCCATTGCTGGCGAAACCGAGCGGGCCGCGGACTTGCCCTGCCCCTACAATCATCCCTCAGTAGTCGCATTCAATTGCAAACCGCTATAGCTTTAAAGACGGAAGTGCGAACACGTAGAGGAGGGACAAACATTCATGGCAGCAGCGATTAAGCGTCTGTTCGTGGGCCGCGCGTTGAGGACGGAGCAGGCGGCGCACGAACGACTCTCGAAGAAGACCGCGCTCGCGGTCTTCTCTTCCGACGCGCTCTCTTCAACCGCCTACGCGACCGAGGAAATTCTTCTCGTGCTCGCCGTCGGCGCGGCCTTCTACCAATCGTCTTGGCCTCTGCGCTACGTGCTGCCGATCTCGGCTGGAATAGCCGCGCTTCTAGCAATCGTCGCCGTCAGCTACCGGCAGACGATTCACGCCTACCCTTCGGGCGGCGGCGCCTACATCGTCGCCAAAGAGAACCTCGGCACTGTGCCCGGACTCGTCGCCGCCTCCTCGCTTCTAGTTGACTACGTGCTCACGGTCTCCGTCTCAATCGCAGCCGGAGTCGCCGCGATAACTTCAGCCGCGCAAGGCACGCAACTCGCTTGGCTCGACGAACACAAGGTCGCGCTCTGTCTCTTCTTCATAGCGCTCATCGCCGTCGCCAACCTGCGCGGCGTGCGCGAGTCGGGCGCGCTCTTTGCCGCGCCCACCTACGTCTTCGTCTTCAGCTTCCTCTTCATGATCGGCTACGGCCTCATTCACTACTACCTACAAGGCGGCGCGGCCCCAGTCCCGGCGGGCGAGGAGTTGAAGATTGCCGAGGGCTACAACGTTCAGCCCTTGAGTCTGTTCCTTCTGCTCGGCGCGTTCTCGAACGGCTGCGCGGCGCTGACAGGCATTGAGGCCATCTCAAACGGCGTGCCCGCGTTCAAGCAGCCAGAGGCGCGCAACGCCTCGAAGACGCTCGTCTGGATGGCCGTGCTTCTGACGACGATGTTTCTCGGAACTTCGTTGATGGCCTATTTTTACGGCGTCCATCCGAAGCAGAGCGAGACGGTCATCTCGCAGTTTGCGCGCATAATGTTCACGGGCGGGATGGGCTGGTTCTACTACGTCGTGCAGGCCGCGACAGCCGCCATACTCGTGCTTGCCGCCAACACTTCGTTCGCCGACTTCCCGCGTCTTTCATCTTTGCTCGCGCGCGATAGATTCCTCCCGCGCCAGTTTGCGAACCGGGGCGACAAGCTCGTCTTCTCCAACGGCATCATCATCCTCGCACTGTTCGCAAGCGTCCTCGTCATAGCCTTCGGCGGCGACACCTCGCGCCTGATTCCGCTCTACGCCGTCGGCGTCTTCCTCTCGTTTACGCTCTCGCAATCCGGCATGGTGCGCCACTGGCTCGCCGAGCGCAGCGCGCTCAACGCGAAGCGGCGCGAGGCTTTGCGGCTTGCCGAAGGCGTGCGACCCGCCGGAAGTGTGACGGACGACGCCGCTGAGGACGACGCCGCGCTCGCGGTCGCCGACGTTCAACTTGAGGAGCACGAGATTCACCGTTCCTATTTCGTGACGGACGAAGTTACAGCGCCGTCGAACTGGAAGAAGTCAATCGCAATCAACGCGGTCGGCGCTATTGCGACCTTCGTGGTGCTCTGCGTCTTCATCATCACGAAGTTCATACACGGCGCTTGGATTGTGGTCGTGGTCATCCCGCTCCTCGTCGTAATGTTCCGCGCCATACACGAGCACTACTTGAGCGTCGCGCGGCAACTCTCGACCGAAGGGCTAAAGCCCCTGCACGCCATCGAACACACGGTCATCGTCCCAATCTCAGGCATACACAGGGGCGTGATACGCGCGCTCCAGTACGCCAAATCAATCGCGCCCGACAACGTCATCGCCGTCTATGTTGACTTCGACGAGGAGGCGACGCGGAAGCTTCGAGAGAAGTGGGAGACTTGGGGCGCGGGCGTGCGATTAGTCGTCCTTCCGTCGCCCTACCGCGAGTTGACGCGACCGCTCCTCCGCTACATCAAACGCTTCGACCGCAAACAGGACGAAGGAATCGTCACGGTCTTGATACCTGAGTTCGTCCCCGCGCGTTGGTGGCAGCATCTTCTGCACAACCAAAGCTCGCTTCTCCTCAAAGGCGCGCTACTTTTCCGCGAAGGCGTCATCGTCACGAGCGTCCCGTATCACCTCAAGCACTAGAGCATTCGTTGCATGAGTGTTAACGCAGAAAGGATTAACCACAGAGGCACAGAGGACACTGAGGTTGCACAGAGAAGAATTTAGAATTTGGGATTTGGAATTCTCTGTGCAATCTCTGTGCTCTCGGTGTCTCTGTGGTTAATCTTTCCCGCAAGCACGCGCATCGCTTCGGCTGCGCGTGCGGCGACCGTCGCGTCGTCCTCCTCGACGTTTGCGAAGAGACGCAGCACCGACGGCCACTCCGCGCGTCGGTAAAAGCTGAGCAAGAGTTCGGGGTCGAACTCTTCTCCGAAAGGAAAGATGAGGCCGCGCGCGACGAAGGCGTGAAGGTCTTCGGGGCCGTGGTCGAGTCGCGGCACGTAGGCGGCGGGGCGTCCCGCCGTCACGGCCTCAACGAGCACGCTCGAATTGCCCGCGAGCACAACGTCCGTCTCCAACAAATCCTCCGACACCGCGCCGCACCGGCTCAAACGCACGCGCGCGTCGTTCAAAGACTCGACCCACGCCGGGAGTCCGAGCCAGAGGTTCTTCGGGTGCGGGCGCAGCAGAACGCGCTCGACGCGCGCGTGTTCGAGTAGTTGACGAACGACGGCGCGCAGGCGCGACTCGTTTACGTCTTTGCAGAGAAAGAGGCCGACCGCGAACCGTTCGGGAAGTGAACCGGTCACCGGCGCGAACGACTGCCGCCGACCGTGCACGAGCACGCGCGAGATGCGACAACCCTCTTCGACGTAAACTTGCCGCGCGACCTCGCAGTGTACGACGGCCAAGTCGAATCGAAGCGGCGCGACGGGGCGCACCGGCATCCCGTGCGTGACGAGCACGACCGGAACGCCTGCGCGTCGAGCGGCGAGGTTGAAGGCGATGCCGTGCGGGTTGCTGTGGCTCGACATCAGCGCGAGACGGAAGCGTCCGGCGCGGAAGAGGTTGAGGTAGCGCGTGTAGTAGCCGGTGAGTTCGACGGCGCGTAGAACCTTGAAGAACTCGTGACGCCGGTGAAGGCGTCGCGCGAACTTCATTATGCGCCGCCAACCGCGCAAGCGTCGCGGCAGCGCGCCAAGCGCTTTGAGTCCGGCGCGTTCGGGGCGGAAGCGAAACTTCCACTCGCTCCAAGAGAGTTCGGGCAGCAGCGCGACCAAGGGTTCGATTGCGCCGCGTTCGTTTGCGAGACGAGCGACGAAGACCGCGCCTTCACGACTCGCGCCGGGGCGCACTTCAAGAAAGCGTGTGAGCGCGCCGAGCAGCGCCGCGAAGGGCGGAAGCGGCGTGCCGCGCGCTCTTTCCATCAAGGCCGACCCGCGCCGCAAGGAAGCGTACTGCGACATCACGTAGCGCGCGATGCTGCCGACAACCTCGGCCTCGTCGCAACGCAGGACACCCTTGATGCCTTGACGGAGAAGCCAGTGGCCGTCGGCATCGTCTGCGTCTCGCGTGTTCATAGTCGGCTTAGTCGTTTGGGGCATGCCGGGGAAGAGGATTTAACCACAGAGGGCGCAGAGGATTCACGGAGGACGCGGGAGGAGACATCCTCTCCGTGAACTCTGTGAATACCTCTGTGACCTCTGTGGTTAAGTTTTCTCTCCTCTGAAAACATCTTTAAGGTCAACGCGCCTCGCGGAGCGCGTCGAGGAGGTTGGCGATTGTTGACTCATGGACGCGCCGGCGCGCGGCGCGTCCGCTGTTGGCGTTGTGCGGCGCGAGCAGGCAGTTGTCGAAGGCGCGCAAGGGGCTATCGAGTGGCAGCGGCTCGGTCTCGAAAACGTCGAGCGCCGCGCCGGCGATTTCGTGCTCTTCGAGCGCGGCGACGAGCGCCGATTCGTCAACGACCGCGCCGCGCGCGGTGTTGATGAGGAAGGCCGTGCTTCGCATCGAAGACAGTTCGTCGCGGCCAATCAAGTGAAAGGATGCCGGGTTGAGGTCGCAGTGGAGCGTTACGAAGTCCGACTGTTCGAGAAGCTCTCGAAGCGCGAGCAGGCGCAGGCCCGTCTCCTCGACGAAGGCAAGGGGCGGCGGCGCGATGTCGTTTCCCAACACGTTCATCCCGAAGGCGCGCGCGCGGCGGACGACGGCCCTCCCGATGTTTCCGACGCCGACGACGCCGAGCGTGCATTCCGAGAGCGCGACCGCCGTGGGCTTCGTCCAGAGGCCGCGGCGAACGTCTCTGTCCATCGAGGGCAGGCGGCGCGCGAACGAGAGCATGTAGCCGAGCGCGGTGTCGGCGACGGGGTCTGTGAAGGCGTCGGGCGTGTTGCAAACGCGGATGCCGAGGCGGGCGGCGGCGCGCGAGTCAATCGAGTCAATGCCCGTGCCCCACTTCGAGATGACTTTGAGTCGCGGCGCGCTTCTGAGAACGCGCTCGGTGAACTGGTCGTCGCCGCAGATAGCGCCGTCAATCGTCTCGACTAAGGGCAGCAGTTCCTCCTCGCTCAGACGCTCGCGCACGTCAGCCGTAACGATCTCCACGCCCTCGGCTTCAAGACGCGCGCGAAACTCCTCGACGCCTGCGAGCATGTAGGGCGCGCTGATGAGGACTCGCCAAGTAGATTTCGGAATCGGAGTTTTACAGGTCATTGCGTTGTCTTCTCGCCGTAGCGCGCGATGAGCGGGTCGTCGCGCATGAGCGATTCGACGAGGCGAAGGTCTTCGGGCGTGTCAACGGCGTGTGTGTCGGCACGGGTCTCGACGATGCGGACGCTGCCGCCGTGTTCGATGATTCGGAGCATGTCAATGGATTCGGCGCGTTCGAGCGGCGTCGGCTTCATGCGCGCAAACTCGCGCAGGGCCGCACGGCGGAAGGGGATGACGCAGACCTGTTTGAAGACGGGCGTCGTCGCGGCTTCGGGTGGGCGCGCGAAGAAGGAGGTGGGGATTTGCGCGCGCGAGAAGTAGAGCGCGTCGCCGCGAAGATTCGTGACGACCTTGACGGTGTTGGGGTCGGCGAACTCCTTCGGGTCTGTGATACGGCGCGCGAGGTTGACGCACGAAACGGTCTCGTCTTCGAGCATCGGCGCAAGCGCGGCGGCGATCATTTCGGGCGTGACCAACGGCTCGTCGCCCTGAATCATGACGACGATGCCGGCCTCCAACCCTTCAGCGGCTTCGGCGACGCGGTCGCTCGCGCGCTCGTGCGCGTCGGAAGTCATAATCACGGAGCCGCCGAAGGCTTCGACGGCGCGTTGAATCTCCGTGTCGCACGTCGCAACGTGAACCTCGGAGAGCGCACGGCAGAGCGCGGCGCGCGCGCAGACGTGTTCAATCATCGTGCGTCCCAGAAGCGGCGCGAGGGGCTTGCCCGGAAAGCGCGACGAACCCATGCGCGCGGGGATGATTGCGACGACGCGAGGCAAGCGAACCTCCAAGTCTCTTTTAAGCCGAACCCTTTTTAAGAAGTTGAAGCGGAACTGTGCGTCGGACGGCGGCGGCGCTTTAAGTTAGCAGCAGAGAGCGCGGCGAGTCCAGAATCCTTTGGCGCGGGCGCTTTAAGGGGGCGGTAGTGGGTCAGTTAGAAATACTCACTGCCGCAGGCGCAGAGAGCGCGGAGAGGGCGCAGAGAGGGAATCTGAAATCTGAAATTTCAAATTTCAGATTTGAAATTCTCTGCGTCAACTCCGCGTCCTCTGCGTCTCGGCGGTGAACAATTCTCTGAACACCTATTCTTATATTTCAAATTGACCCACCACATTGGGGGCTTGCGAATTGACGCGAAAGTGTATTGATGGTAGTGTCTGCGAACGCTACCAGACCTCGGCGACGGCGGTCGCATCGAGGCACCTCTGCCGGGTTGAAGTTTTAAGACCGCCGCGCGACAGACCGGCCCGTGTCGGGAAGGTTTTAGCCGGAAATTAGCCATTATTCCAGTCTGCCAAAGACGAGAAGTTTAGGCGAGTTTGAAAGGAACGCCGTCCGTCTCCCCGAACGGCTTGCGTTAGGTTCGTCGGAAGCGCGAACCTCGCACGCGCGGGCGTCTTTTGTATGCCGGAAGCAATTCTGCCCCGAATCAAGAACACAACTGCTTGAATGCGCAAGATTGACCGTCTGGGCTGGACGGAAGGATTTGCATTCGAGAGCTTCGGAGTTCGCGTCGGCCTTCGCGCGACTAACGCGCGCGCTCTCGAAGCTTTGACCGAAAGACTCCCACCCGGCTGGCGTCGCTCGAAGGCGAAAACGGTCGAGCGTCTCTACTCGATTTACTCGCCCGCCGACGAAGCGCGTCGCGGAGTGCGTCGCTTCCATTTGCTCTACGGCGACCACGCGCGGCTCGCGCGTTCGGAAGAGTTTGAAAACGTAGTCGAAGCGTTCGAGACAGACCTCCACGCGTACGTCGCGGAAGAGGCGCGGCGCGGACTCTTCGTGCACGCGGGCGCGGTGGGCTGGCGCGGGCGGGCCGTAGTGCTTCCCGGTCGGAGCTACAGCGGCAAGACGACGCTCGTCGCGGAGCTTGTGCGCGCGGGCGCGACCTACTACTCGGACGAGTATGCCGTTCTCGACGCGCGCGGACGCCTACACCCTTTCACGCGCCCCTTGAGCGTGAGGGAAGAGGGCGGCGCGCGTCGTAAGGTCTCGCCGGAAGCGTTGGAGGCTTCGGTTGGAGAGAGGCCGCTGCCCGTTGCGCTGGTGGTCGTGAGCGAGTACAGGCCGGAGGCGCGTTGGCGTCCGCGAAGGCTTTCGAGCGGGCGCGGGTTGCTTGAACTTCTGGCGCACACGGTTTCGGCGCGAAGGCAGCCCGCGGTCGCGCTCGGCACACTCGGAGAGGTCGCGTCGCGGGCGCGCATCTGGAAGGGCGCGCGCGGGGAGGCGAGAGCGTGCGCGGCTTCGATTTTGGAAGCGTTGGAACGATAGACGTTTTCGACGGAAGCGTTGGAAGTTTTCTTGAGAAGGCTTGCGCGGGCGCTTCAGACGCCGGCGCGCAGACAGGAGAAGGCTTGATGGCCTCTTACTCGAATGAGGGCCGGAAGGGAAGCGTTGAGCGCCCGCGCGCGCGAGCCGAAGGGCTTATCGTGCGCGAGGTGGCGGACGAAGTGCTCGTCTATGACTTGGAGAGCCACAAGGCGGTGTGCCTGAACAAGACCGCCGCGCTCGTGTGGCGAGGTTGCGACGGGCGCACGAGTGTTGCAGGCATCGCGCGTCGTTTGAGCGAGGCGGCGGGCGCGACGGTGCCCGAAGATTTGGTCTGGCTCGCGCTCGAACAACTCGGACGCGACAGTCTCTTGGAGTCGCGCGCGCCTGCGCGCCCGGCTTCCGTGAAGGGCGTGACGAGGCGCGAGATGATGCGTCGGCTCGGAATAGCGGCGGCAATCGCTCTGCCCGTCGTCACCTCAATCGTCGCGCCGACGCCCGCGTCGGCTGCGAGTTGCAAGCCTGCGGGTTCGACCTGCAATGACTCCTCCGAGTGTTGTCCGGTCGCCGGAGGCGGCCCCGGCCTCTGTGTCAATCCGCCTAACGGCACATGCGCTTAGCGTTTGTTAACTCTCCCCGGTCGCGCGTCTCTATGGCCGAAAGGAAAGCAAGAGAGACTGGCCGCATCATCGCACACGCGCTCGAAGGGGCTTGGCGCGTTGCGGGCGCGCGGGAAGAGTTGAACGAGGCGGACTTGAAGCGCGTCGCCGTGCCGCTTCAAGCGTCGGGCGCGGGCGCGCTTCTGTGGTGGAGGATTAAAGGCACGGCGCTCGCGCGCACGGAAGTAGGCGAGGGCTTCCGTCAAGTCTATCGCCAGCAGACGCTTCGCGCTTGTATAGCGGAACAAAACGTCGCGCGAGCGTTCAAGGCTCTCAAACAAGCGGGCGTTGACGCGTTGCTTGTTAAAGGATTGGCGGCGGCGCGTGCATATCCAGAACAGGGTCTGCGGCCTTCGGGCGACATTGATCTTTGCATAAGGCCGGGCGAAGCGGCGCGCGCGCGGCGTGCGCTCGAAGGCGCGGCGGGCGAGCCGCTTTGGGTTGACCTGCACGAAGGCTGGGAGGAGTCGGAGACGAGAGACTTCGACGGGCTTTTCTCTCGCGCGGAAGCGATAACAATCGGGGGCGTCGAAGTGAAAGTCCCGGCTTGGGACGAACACTTGCGGCTTCTATGCCTGCATCTCTTGCGGCACGGCGCTTGGCGACCGCTTTGGCTTTGCGACGTTGCCGCCGCCTTCGAGAGACGCACGGCGCGCGGTTTCGAGTGGGCGCGGCTCATCGGAGACGACGCGAGGCGCGCGCGCTGGGTCGCTTGCGCCGTGGGACTCGCGGCGCGTCTCTTGGGGGCGCGCGTTGACGGAACGCCGTTTGAGCGCGCGGCTGAAGACTTGCCGCGCTGGCTCGCGCCGGAGGTCTTGAAGCAATGGGCGACGCCGTTTCCGCAGATGCAAGCGCCGATGCGGTATCGCGCTCCGATGCGGAAGTATTTGAGAGAGCCGCGCGGAGTCTTTAAAGACTTGGCGCGGCGCTGGCCGAACCCGATTGAGGCGACCGTTCGCGTGGGCGGGCCTTTGAACGAATGGCCGCGCTGGCCCTTCCAGTTGGCAAACTGTTTGACACGCACGACGCGCTTTCTGGCGGGCGCGAAGGGGTTGTAAACGACCACGGGCGTCTAGTCTGCGACAGCAGACGGCATGATAAAGCCCCGGACGAAGCGAAGCGGAGTCTGGGGTCGCATTCTTGGGGATTTGAATTGATGTCTTACACGAATCTCCTTTCACACATCGTATTTGCCACGAAGGGTCGCGCCCCGTTCATCACGAACGAACTGCGCGCGGACTTGCACGCTTATCTCGGCGGTACTGTACGCGGTCTTGGAGGCGTCGCGTTGGAAGTGGGCGGCGTTGCCGACCATGTGCATATACTTGCGAAGATTAAACCGACCGTCGCCGTCTCGGAGTTTGTCAAACAACTCAAGGCGAATTCGTCTGGGTGGGCTAACAGGAGAACGGGCGGAAGGTTCGCTTGGCAAGCAAGATTCGGGGCGTTTTCCGTAAGCGAGTCGCAGGTTGAGAAGGTGCGCGCCTATATACGGAATCAAGAGGGACATCATCGAAGAGTATCGTTTGAGGAAGAGTACAAGGTTTTATTGAAGGCGCACAACATTGAGTTCGACGAGAAGTATCTGTGGACGACGTGAGTGTCTGTGGACGACATGAACATCCGCAGCAGCCACGCGTTGAGTCTGCGCAAGCAGACGAGATAATAAAGCCCCGGACGGAGCGCAGCGCAGTCCGGGGGACGCGCGAATGGCAATCAAATTCGAGTCTGCGCAAGCAGACGACAGATGAAGAGATGATGGATATTTGTAAAGAACACGGGACTCTGCCGTCTGCTTGCGCAGACTCAGTCGTTTTCTTCGGTGAACGTAACCCCAGACTCCGCTGCGCTTCGTCTGGGGGCGCGAATAGTAAACATATTCGAGTCTGCGTAAGCAGGCGACAGATGACACGCCGACAGATATTTGTGAACTCTGCCGTCTGCTTGCGCAGACTCCGTTGAGATTTTCGTCGGATGTGACCCCAGACTACGCCCTTCGGGCTTCGTCAGGGGCTACAATCCGTCGTCTGCTGACGCAGACTTAATCCGGCGTCCGCTGACGCAGACTTGAGTTGAAGCGTTCTCTTTCATTAGGGCCGCTCTTTCCGATGGGAGGACTAAATGTTAAAGAGGCTTCTGTCGTTAACGCTTGCGGGGCTTTTGTTGAATCTGTCGGTGGCCGTGCCCGTGTGCGCGGAGACGCGCGAGGAGAAGGATGCGCGGCGGGCGGAGAAGGTGAAGCGGGCCGTAGAGAAGTTGGGGACGGGCGAGAAGGCGCGCGTGAAGGTTAGATTGAAGGACGGGACGCGCTTGAAGGGCTACGTGGAGGCGACGGGCGCGGACGACTTTCAGTTGAAGGACGCCGAGTCGGGGACGACGACGCGCGTCGCTTTCGCGGACGTGAAGCAGTTGGAGGGACGAAACCTCTCGACGGGCGCGAAGGTTGCGATAGGGTTGGGGATTGCGGCGGGCGTGCTCGTCGTAGTCTTTCTGATAGGCTTGCACGAGGTCAGGAGCATAAGGTTTTAGAGAGCGACGCGCCTTTGAAAATTCCGCCCGCCGACGAAATTTAAGATGAGCGAATACGAAGACTTTCAATACGAGGTTGAGATTGACGGCACGACCATCTTAGCCGGCTCCGTGCCGATGTTTATCCCGGAGGGCGGCAACCACGTGCGGCAGGCGTTCGTGCGCGTGCCGCGCTTCAAGCGACGGCCAGTGATAACGGCGACCGTTCAGGCGAACGACAGCCCCGGCAACATGTTTGCTTTTTGGAGTATCGAATACGTGCCCGCCGCCGACCACGCCACGATAAAATTCAGCGCGCAGGCGACCGCGCCAAGCGGCAACGACTTTCATTACTTCTGCGATTTCAACGTCGTCGGCGAGATAGGAACACCCTACCCGGCGCAGCTTTAAACGACAAGGGGAAGCATTTCCGACGTAGCACGCACACACGCGCACGGAGCATCGAGACCAAAGGCACGTGCGTTGATATAAACCGCAAGCGCATCCCTCGCGCCGTTGATAGAACTTTAGGAGCAAGCCCCATGACCCCCAACCCCCTCCGCCGCGCCCTTTCCCCCTTCCGCGCCCGCCGCGCCAACAACCGCCCCGCCGCCTCCCACGGCAGCACGCCCGCCAAGAAGAGTAGTGGAAGGTTTACTAAAAGAGTCGGCTTCTTCTTCGCCGCAGCATTTTGCACTCTGTTATTGAGCGCAACGGCGTGGGGACAGACGAATCCAACTGCCCAAGCATTGCCTTATAGCCAGAATTTTGGAACCACAACCTTTACAAGTATGCCGACGGGCACGGCAGGATGGCAGGGTGGTCAACAAACCACCCAATCTGCCGCCGAATCAAGCACTCCCTTAGGAAATTGCACCGTCACGGCGGCAACAGCCTCAACAACAACAGGCGGATGCTTTGGTTTCGCTACATCCAGCAATGGAAGGTTTTATATTCAAGAGTCTAGCAATGCAACTAATGGAACAAATCAATTAGTCGTTGCAGTCAATAGTGGCTCGAATACCTCAATTAATATCTCTTACCAATTGGAGCTAATAAATGCAGGAGCGAGTACACAAGACCTAGGCGTGTCTCTTGTATTTAGGGCTGGCACTTCTGGAAGTTGGAGCCAAGTTCCATCATCTGCGGTTACGATAAGCGGCACTAGCTTCACGACCCAAACATTTAACTTATCAATTAGTGGGTTATCAACAAATCAGGATTATCAAATTAGGTGGGTGACATGGAGACCAACTGGCACTGGAAATAGCAAGGGTATAGGAATAGACAACATTTCCATTTCAGCGGGTTCTGTATCCTGCACTACTCCTACAACGCAAGCAAGCTCGATCACCTTTAGCTCAATCACTTCATCTTCCATGTCAGTTAATTGGACGAATGGTGATGGCAGCAAGAGAATCGTTAAGATAAATACTACTAACTCCTTCACAGACCCCGTTGGCGGGACTGACCCCACGGCAAATTCCGTTTACAGCGGTTCGGGCGAACAGGTTGTTTTTAATGGAAGCGGAAACAGCGTTAGTGTCACGGGTTTGAGCCAGAGCACTACTTATTTCTTCAGAGTGTATGAGGCTAACTGTAGCGGTTCTTCAATCAAGTTCCTCACAACTACAGCGACGAACAACCCGAACAGTCAGGCAACCAACGCCCCCGCATCTTACACGTGGAATCAGACAGGCACGGCGAGTTGGACGACTGCGGCCAATTGGACTCCCGCCAGAACTACGCCTACCGCCGACGACATTCTCTTCTTCAATGGCGGCGGAAGTGTGACCGTTACCAACGTGCCGACTCAGACCATCGGGGAATTGGCCGTCACGAACAACACCACTGTTCTTCTGGAGGCGGCGTCGTCTGCGACATTGACCATCGCGGGCGGTGTGGGAACTGACTTGGCTATCGGCACAGGCTCTGCTCTGAATATTGATACTGGCACTGCCCTTACAATTGCACTTAGCACAGGCGCAACGGGAAGTGTCGGCGGAAGTATGACCTTCTCAGGCGCTGCACATAAACTAACTGCTGTTGATGCCAGCGGTATTACTTTCCAAAGTGGCGGTTCGTTCACAACAGGGACGGGCTTTTCATCGAACGCGTTTGGTACTGCGAATCTTGGGTCAATTATCTTCGCTAGTGGCTCGACGTACACTCATAACGCCGGGGCGAATCCTTTCGGCGCAGCCGCGCCAAACTCCGTTGTAGTGTTTCAGTCTGGGAGTTTGTTTAAGCTTCAAAGTTCCAGCTCCCCATCTTTTGATGGTCGCACATACGCCAACTTTGAATATAACCTTGCCTCAACTACAACAAGTGGCGGAGGCTCAGGGACAGTGACTATGAATAACCTCACTGTCACTGCCGGAACATTCAACATAGCGACCACCGCCGCAGCTAATATAAACGGGTCAGTCTCTATCGCATCAGGGGCAACGCTTGGATTAACTGGTGCTGGTGTTGCCTGTAGCATTAGTGGCAATTGGTCGAACAGTGGAACATTCACGCCCGGCACAAGCACCGTCACCTTCAACGGCTCAAGCCAGCAGCAGTACACGCGCACTGGCACGGGCAGCCTCAACAACCTGACTCTGAACAACGCCGCGGGCCTGCTCCTGAACAACTCACTCACCGTTAACGGCACGCTCGCCTTCACGTCGGGCAACATCACGACCGGCAGCAACAGCCTTATCGTCGGCTCTGGCGGCACGGTCAGCCGCACGAGCGGTCACGTCATCGGCAATCTGCAAAGGACTTTCACCGCCGCAGGTTCGCTCACGTTCGATGTCGGCACGGCAAACGGCTACTCGCCCGTCGCCGTCAACGCCGTTTCGGGAGCGTTCCCCGCCAACTTCACCATCTCGGCTACGCAAGGCAAACTCCCGCAAATCTCCGGCACGAACGCGCTCGCGCGCTACTGGACGCTTACAAACACAAGCGTTACAAACGCGAATCTGACCTTCACGTATCTTGCAAGCGACGTTACAGGAACAGTCTCTAACTACCAGTTCGTCAAGAGGAGCGGCGAGAATCTGACCATACTTGCGCCCGCCACGACGCCCACGAGCACGCAGGCCACAATCAACGGCGTCTCTTCGTTCAGCGATTGGACGCTCGCCGAGCCTTCCGCCGTTCAGTCCGGCACGCTGCAATTCTCTTCAGCAACCTACAGCGACAGCGAGACTAACACGACGCACAACAAGACCATCACCGTCACGCGCGCGGGCGGCACAGACGGCGCGGTCTCCGTTGACTACGCCACGTCTGACGGCACGGCCACCGCTGGCAGCGACTACACCGCCGCCTCCGGCACACTCAACTGGGCCGCGGGCGACTCCGCCTCCAAGACCTTCAACGTCTCCATCACGGGCGATACCACCTTCGAGCCGGACGAGACCGTCAACCTGACCTTGAGCAACCCGACGGGCGGAGCAAGCTTAGGCTCGCCCAACACGGCTGTCCTTACAATCACGAACGACGACGCCGCGCCCCCGACGCTCGGCAACTACACCGGCACCGCCGTCGCGCTCGGCGCGAACACCACCGTCACGCCCGACGCCGCGCCCACGGGCGCCACCGCAGTCTCCGTCTCCACCTCGACCAACTTCAAAGGCGTCCTGACCGTCAACCCGACTTCGGGCGTCGTAAGCGTAACGAACGCGCAGCCTGCGGGCGCTTACACCGTCACCGTCAAGGCGACGGGCGCGGGCGGCACTACTACCAAGTCCTTCACGCTCACAGTCCAGAGCGGCACGGCCTGCACGGGCACGACCACGTTTACCAACGCTGCGAACGTTCTCGTCGGCAACGGCTCCTTCTACGCCGCCGTGGGCGACTTCAACGGCGACAGCAATCAGGACTTGCTCGTCAGCAACCAGAGCAGCGGCACGGTCTCCGTGCGCCTCGGCGCGGGCGACGGCACGTTCGGCGGCACGACCGACGTCACCGTCGGCTCAGGCCCGAAGTGGGTAGCCGTGGGCGACTTCAACAACGATGGCAAGCAGGACTTCGCCGTCGCCAACGCAACCTCCAACACGGTCTCCGTGCGCCTCGGCGTCGGCAACGGCACGTTCACCAACGCCTCTGACATCAGCACGGGCGCGGGCACGAGGCCGTGGGCCATCGCCGCGGGCGACTTCAACGGCGACGGTAAGCAAGACTTGGCCATCACCGAAGCCTTCCAGTCGCGCGTCGAAATCCGCACGGGCGACGGCGCGGGAGGCTTCGCCTTCTCAAACTTCGTCACCGTCGGCACTGACTTCAGCACCACTTCCGCCAACGCGCCAAGCTCCATCGCCATCGGCGACTTCAACGGCGACGGGAAGCAAGACCTCGCCGTCGGCAACCGCAACGCCGGCTCCATGACCTTCGTCCCGACCGTCTCCATACGCCTCGGCGTCGGCGACGGCACGTTCACGGGTACGACCGAAGTGCCCGTCGCCACTTTCTCCGCCGACCCGCTCTGGCTCGCGCTCGGCGACTTCAACAGCGACGGCAAGCAAGACCTCGTCACCGCCAACTCGCAGACGAACACGCTCTCAGTCCGCATCGGCGACGGCGCGGGCAACTTCAGCGGCACGACCGAGGTCAGCGTCGGCAGCGGGCCTCTCTCCGTCGCGGTCGCCGACTTCAACAACGACGGCAAGCAGGACTTGCTCACGGCCAACACCACGTCCAGCGACGCGAGCCTCGCGCTCGGCGACGGCGCGGGCAACTTCGCCGCGGCTACTTCGGTGAGCACGGGCAGCGGGCCGCAGGCCGTCGCCGTGGGCGACTTCAACGAAGACGGCAAGCTCGACTTCGCCGCGCCCGGCAACTCCACGCTCACCTTCGTCCGCTTGGGCACGTGCAACGTCGCCCAGCCCGGAACGATTCAGTTCTCCTCCGCAACTTACAGCGACAGCGAGACCAACAGCGACCACACCTTCAGCGCAACCGTCACGCGCACGGGCGGCTCAAGCGGAGCGGTGTCGGTTGACTACTCCGTCACGGACGGCACGGCCACCGTCAGCGGCGGCGACTACACCGTCGCCAGCGCCACTGGCACGCTCTCTTGGGCCGACGGCGACTCTTCTTCCAAGACCATTGACATAACCGTCAAGGGCGATTTGAACATCGAGCCTGACGAGACCGTAAACTTCGCAATCTCCAACCCGCAAGGCGGCGCTACCCTCGGCTCGCCCTCAAGCGCAGTCCTTACAATCACGAACGACGACGCCGAGACCGCCGTCTCGCCTTCGGGCGGCAACCTCACAATCACCGACGGCAACGGCGGCACGAGCAACGACGCGCTCACGCTCACAATCAACGGCAACTCCTTGCGCATACACGACCCCAACAACACGCTCTCCGCCGGGCCGGGCGCGACGCAGGTTGACCCGAACACGGTTGACGTTCCGCTCAATCTCATTACGGGCCAGATAACCGTCAACACGGGCGGCGGCAACGACGCGCTCACGCTCAACTTCTCGAACGGCAACTTCCTGCCTCCGGGCGGCCTCACCTACAACGGCGGCTCGCAAACCTCCGTCCCGCCGGGCGACACGCTCGCAATCGTCGGCGGCAATCAGGGCGCAGTCACATACAACTACACGAACGCAAACGACGGCCAGATAGTGATGTCGAACTTCGGCACAGTCACGTACACCGGCCTTGAGCCGATAACGAACAGCGGCACGGCCACGGACGTCGTCTTCAACCTCCCCGCCGGCCCGAACAACGTCACGCTCGGCGACGACGGCACGAGCGGCAACACCTTGTCGCGCCTCAGCGCCGCGACCTTCGAGACGACAGACTTCGCAAACCCCACCGGCTCCGTCACAATCAACCGTGGCAGCGCCAGTGACAACCTCACCGTCAACGCGCTTCCCGACTTCAACGCGAGTCTGACGCTCGGCTCAGGCGCGAATCCGTTCAGCCAGTTAAGTTTTAATGGCGCGGTGACGCTCGCGTCTAATAAGAATCTATCCGGCGATGCATCGAGCGTACTCACTATCGGCGCGAATCTGACAACAAGCGGCACTGGAACAATCACGTTGACGACGACGCGCAATATCCTCGTAAGCAGTGGCGCGGTCATCAGCGTCGTTAACGGCAACCTGACGCTGAACGCAAACACCGCCGCCACGAACACGGCCCCGACCGTGGGGATAATAATTACCAGCGCCTCCACGCTCACAACCTCCGGCACCGGCAACATTAGTCTGAACGGCAAAGGCGGTTCGTCCGCGGGGTCGGGCAATCATAGAGGACTTAATATCCTCGGCGCTTCGACGATTAGTTCAACCTCCTCCTCTGCCGGCGCGGGAACCATCACGCTTAACGGAACAGGCGGGCAAGGCACGCTTCAGAACTATGGCGTCGAGATTCAGGAGACCGGAACGTCGGTCACATCGGTCGTAGGCGACATCTCTATTACCGGGCAGGGCGGAGCCGGCACCAGCAACAACAATTTCGGTGTGCAAGCTGAGCTAGGGGCCGTAGTCTCTTCAACCGGCGCCGCCAAGATAAACATTAACGGCACGGGCGGAACCAGCACCACAGGCATCGGCGTTCGCGTCGCCAATGACACGACGCAGGTCACTTCGAGCGGCGGCGACATAACCATCACGGGTCAGGGCGCGAACGGCGGCTCCGGCAACTTCGGCGTCTCGATAGCCTTCGGCGGCCTCGTCAACGCCACGGGCGGCGCGAAGATAAACATCAACGGCACGGGCGGCACCGGCACAGGTTCGCTTTCGGGCGTCATCGTCAGCAACTTCGACGCGGGCACGAACGCGCCCTCCCGTGTCACTTCCAACTCCGGCGACATCAACATCACCGGAATCGCGGGCGGCGGCACGTCGTCCGGCAACATCGGAATCAACACAGACACGAGCGCGCGAATCACGGCCACGGGCGCGGCCAACATCACCTTGAACGGCACGGGCGGCGCAGGCTCCAGCGACTGCTACGGCATAGGGTTCGAGGGCGGAGACGCGGCGGGCACGGGCATCTCCGCCGTCAACGGCAACATCACGCTCAACGGCACGGGCGGCCCGTCCGCAGGCACGGACATGGACGGCGTTCGCTTTGAGGACTCGTTCGGGGCGCAGTCAGTCTCCGTCACGACGACCGGAACGGGCACGCTTACCATCAACGGCACGGCGGGCAACACCGACGCGACCAGCGCGGGCATCAACATCGTGGACGACACAACGATGTCGCTCACGGGCGCTACCAATTCCTTCATCGCCGACACGATGGACTTCGGCACTTCAAACGCCTCCGTCAACGCAGGCGCAAACTCTCTGACGCTACGCCAGAAGACCAATGGCATCGTCATTGACCTCGGCGGCACAGACTCCACCGCACAACTCGGACTCACAGACACGGAGCTTGACATCATCAATGCCGCCACGCTCAACATCGGCAACGCCAACAGCGGCGCAATCACCGTCAGCACTGCGATAACCCGCGCGGCTTCGACCGCTCTCAACCTGACTTCGGGCGGCGCGATAAATCTTAACGCAAGCTCGCTCGACTCCGGCGGCGGAAACGTCTCGCTCACGCCCGGCTCAAGCGCCGCCGTCAACCCGACGGCGACGGGCACAGACGTTTCGATGAGCACGACGGGGACGCTCGCCTTTGTCTCCGGCGCAGACCTCGCAATCCAAATCAACGGCACGACCGTTGACACGCAGTATCGTCAACTCAATGTCGTCGGCGGCGTCAACCTCACGGGCGTTGACCTCGTCTTGAGCGGCTCGCACACACCTGCCGCCGGTCAGTCCTTCATCATCGTCAACAACGACGGCGCTGATGCCGTCACGGGTACGTTCAACGGCCTCGCGGAAGGCGCGTCAATCCCGAACTTCCTCGGCTCGGCCCTGACGGCGAAAATCACATACGTCGGCGGCGACGGCAACGACGTTGTGATAAGCATCCCGACGCCTCCGAAATACAGAAGCAAGCAGAGCGGCAACTGGAACGACTTCAATACGTGGGAGGTTGACACGGGCGGCGGCTTCGTCCCGGCGGTCGCCGGACAGACGCCCACGAGCGCCGACGACACCATCCAGATTCGCTCGCCCCACACCGTCACCGTCACCGCAAACGTTGACGCCGATCAACTGACCGTTGACAGCGGCGCGACGCTCAGCGTCGCGGGCGGCGTCACCTTCACCATCGCCGACGGCACGGGCACAGACCTTGCCGACAACGGCACAGTCCGCACCGCAGGCCAGATTACGAACAACGGTCAGGCCGTAATCAACGACACGCTCCAAATTGATGAGGGCGGATTCCCCGGCGGCGGCACGGGCACGTACGCTTACGACCAGACCGCGGCCACGCTCGTCTTCAACAACACAAGCGGCTCTTACGGCGTGGGCAACGACAACTATTGGCCCGCGACCAACGGCCCGCAGAACGTCAACGTCAAGGGCGCGGGCGGCATCACGATGAACGTCGCGCGCACCGTGGGGATTCTGTTCCAGTACGCCGCGGGCGTCACCAACGCCGGCAACCTGACCTTGAACGGCACTTCGCAGGTCAACACGGGCGGCTTCATGTCCGGCTCGCCAACCTACGGCAGTTCGTCGCTTCTCAAATACAACACGGGCGGCACATACGGTCGCAACGGCGAGTGGTTGCCCAACGTTACGAGCGGCGCGGGCTATCCCGCAAACGTACAACTCAGCAACAACACGAACCTAAACCTCCCGAACGGCGCGGCGGGCGCGTTCTTCCAGATGTCGGGCACGCTCACGATTGACTCCGGCTCGACCATGAACCTCAACGGCTCGCCCGCGATGACGCAGCCGCTCAACGTTCTCGGCTCGGTCAACATCGGCGGCACGCTCACGCTCTCGTCCGCATCGGGCGGCGACATCAAAGTGGGCGGCGACTGGACGCGCACGACGGGCACGTTCAACCCCAACGGTCGCGCGGTCTTCTTCAACGGCGCGAGCACGCAGACCATCGCGCGCGCCTCCACGGGCCAGATAGAGACGTTCGACTATCTCGTCGTTGACAAGTCGGGCGGCAACCTGACGCTGAGCAGCAGTCCCGCGACGAACGTCATCGTCACGGGGCCGAGCGGCGGAAGCGCGCTGCAAATCATCAACGCCGGCGGCATTGACTTGGGCAGCAGCAACAACGGCCTGACCTTGAACGGCTCGGTCGCCGGAACGAACATACTCGTCGGCGGCGCGTCCGCTCCCGCGACGCGCACCGTCACGGGCACGGGCACGTTCGGCATCACCGGCACCGTCTTAGGCGGCGACAAGAGCGTCACCAATAACAACGGCAAGACGCTCACCTTCGACACGGGCGTTAACCTCGTGCTCAACAAGGGCATGGACTTCGGAGCGTTGCTCACAACCCTCAACGGCACGCTCACAATCGGCGGCGGCGGCTCGGTCATCAACAACGGCCCGACCTACGGCCCGGCCTCGACGCTTCTGTACAACTGCACCTGCGTCTATGCTCGCAACGCCGAGTGGACGGGCGCGACGAGCGGGCCGGGCGCTCCCAATAACGTCACGGTCAACACAAACACAGACCTCGACCTCGGCAGCACAACGCCCGGCACCGCGCTTCAGGCCGCCGGAAACCTTACGGTCAACAGCGGCGCGCGCGCCCTCATGTCGCTCGACAATGACTCCCACGCCATGACCTCGGCGCTCACCGTCTTGAAGGACGTTCTCGTCAACACGGGCGGCACGCTCCGTCTCTCCATCGCCTCTGGCGGTGACCTAAACGTCGGCGGCAACTTCACCGACAACGGTACGTTTACAGCCAACGGGCGCACCACAACCTTTATCGGCCCGCAGGCACAGACTATCAGCGGATCGAGCGCCATCACGTTCCACGGGGTCACCATGGCCGCGACCACCTCAACAGTCCAGTCCGCCGTCAACTTCAACGTCACGGGCAACTGGCTGGATTTAACCGGGGCCTACGTACCGGGAACGGAGACGATCACCTTCAACGGCACGTCGCCGCAGACCATCGGCGGGTCGTCCCCGTCGCACTTCGCAAGCATTGATCTCAACAACGCGGCGGGCGTCTCGCTCACCGGCAATGAGATCGTCAACGGCAACCTCGGACTTACAGGCAACGATCTGGTTACGGGCACGAACGTCTTGATACAGCCCGCAACCGGCAGTTCTTCGGGGACGTTCGACGTTGTCGGCAACGTCCAGCGTTTGGGCATCGGCACCAACACTCCGCGCACCTTCGGCAATCCGAACAATCGCATCACCATCACCGCAGGTACGCCCCCAACCAATATAACCGTCAACCTCGTCAAGTCGAGGCCGACCGGCGCGGGCTTCGGCTTCCCCAGCGCCGTCAACCGCACCTACACCATCACGCCCACGGGCGGCAGCGGCTTCACGGCCACCCTCCGCCTCCACTACAACGACTCCGACCTGAGCGGCAACCCGCCCGTCGGCGAAGAAGCCCTGCTCGACCTCTGGCGTTTCGACGGCGCGAGGTGGCAGCGCATCATGAAGACTAACGCCGACCCCATTGACAACTGGGTTGAGTCGAATGCCGTCACGCAGTTCTCGCCTTGGACGTTATCGGCCACGCCGCTCGCGCCCACGGCCTCGCGCCTCGAATCCTTCAATGCCACAAGCTTCGCCGGAGGCGTCGCGCTCGAATGGCAGACGGGCTTCGAGGCCGACAACCTCGGCTTCCGCATCTTCCGCGAAGACGGCGCGCGCCGAACGCTCGTCACGCCATCGGTCATCGCAGGCTCGGCGCTCACCGTCGGCGACAAGACCGCCCTCGGCGCGGGCAACTCCTACCGCTTCGTTGACCGCGGCGGAAGTTCCGCGTCGCGCTACTTCCTCGAAGACATCGCCCTCGACGGCAAGAGCACGTTGCAAGGCCCGTTCTGGCCCACGGGCGCGAGCCGCGGCTGGCGTCCGAAGCAGGGGACTGCCGTGCCGCTCTCTGAAGTCGGCGAGGAGACTTACGCGCAACAGCACCAATGGATTCCGCCCGCCGTCTATGCCAACGGCAAGCAGGCGCGTAAAGTCGCTGGCGAAACGCAGACTTCGATTGCGTCCATGCGCGCCGTCAAACTCCAAGTCCGACGCGCTGGCTGGTATCGCGTCACGCGCGCACAACTCGAAGCCGCGGGCCTCTCTTCAACGGCAGACCCCGTGCGCCTCCAACTCTTCGCCGACGGAGTCGAACAGGCCGTGTGCCTCGACGCCTCCGCGTGGTCGCAGAACGGCAGGCTCGAATTCTACGGCGAGGGCGTTGACAAACCCTCGACCGACACGCGCGTCTATTGGCTCGTCGAAGGCTCTTCGCCGGGACGCCGCATGACGGCCAATCCCGCCAACGCGCCCGCGTCGGACGGCGACGACACGACCGCGTCCGACGGCGACATACAAGTGCCCGGCGGCGTCATCACGCTCGACCCCATCGGGCCGCCCGCGGGCACGACGAGTTTCCCCTACACAATCGAGCGCAGAGACCGAAACGTCTATTTCTCCTCGCTCCTAAACGGCGACGGCGAAAACTTCTTCGGTCGCGTCATCACAAACACTACGGGCGCACAGACCCTGACCGTACGCAACCACGAAGACCTCGACTCCGCGACGACGCGTCTCGAAGTTGCCGTGCAAGGCGTCACGACGGGCCAGCACACGGTTGAAGTCTTCTTCAACGGCTCGCAAATCGGCACGCTCGAATTCGCTGGACGCGAGCGCAAGACGGCCACCTTCGACGTTCCCGGCGGCTGGGTCGCCGAGGGCGACAACAGTGTCCGCCTCGTCTCCTCAACTTCCGGCGACGTGAGCATCACCGATTACATGCGGCTCACCTACATGCACCTCATGCGCGCCGACGACGACGCGTTGCGCCTGAGCGCCGAAGGCGGAACGCAAATCCGCGTCAGCGGCTTCACGACCACGGACGTTCGCGTCGTTGACGTGACAGACCCGTCGAACGCCGTCGAGCTTCCCGTCACCGTCACCGACTGGGTGCAGGGCGAGGCTTCGGGCAACACGGCGAGCTTCACCGTGGCGGGCGGCGGCGAACGCCGTCTCTTGGCCTTCGGCGAGAACCGCGTCGAACAGGTCGCGGGCGCGCTCGCTCACGCGCCTTCGGATTGGCGCGACGCAGGCACGCAGGCCGACTTCGTCATCATCACGCACGCCAACTTCCGTCAAGCAATCGAGCCGCTCGCCGCCAAGCGCAGGGCCGAAGGACTCGCGACGAAGGTCGTTGACGTTGAAGACCTCTACGACGAGTTCTCGGCGGGCGAGCACACGGCGCAGGCCGTCCGCGACGCGCTCGAATACGCGTCGAAGAACTGGGCGCGCGCGCCGCGCTACGTCCTCCTCGTCGGCGACGGAAGCTACGACCCGCGCAACTTCCTCGGCTTCGGCGCGTTCGACCTCGTGCCCGCCAAGCTCGTTGACACGGCGCAGATGGAGACCGCCTCCGACAGTTGGCTCGCCGACTTCGACGCGGACGGACTCGCCGACATCGCCATCGGTCGCCTGCCCGTCCGCACGGCTTCGGAGGCGACCACCGTCGTCACGAAGATAGTCAACAACGTGCCCGTCACCGTCGCTCCTTCCGCCGTGCTCGTCGCGGATCGCAACGGCGTTGACGGCTACTCGTTCGAGTCGGCGACAGACACCGTGCAGTCGCTCTTGCCCGCCGACGTTTCGGTCGCGCGCATCAATCGCGGCACGCAGTCGGGCGACTCGGTTCGCGCGCAGATAGTCTCCGCAGTCAACGCGGGGCCGCAGATAGTCAACTGGATGGGCCACGGCTCAATCAGCGTCTGGACGGGCGACGGCCTCTTGCGTTCCGAGGACGCCGCCGCCTTGCAGAACTCAAACCGCCTGTCGCTCTTCGTGATGATGACTTGCTTGAACGGCTACTTCGCAAGCCCCGGCGTCGAGAGCCTTTCGGAGTCGCTCCTGAAGGCCGAGCAGGGCGGCGCGCTCGCCGCTTGGACTTCGACCGGCATGACCGAACCCACGGGCCAAGTCGAAATCAACCGCGAGCTATACCGCGCGCTCTACGATGGTGGAGGCGCGCTCCGGCTCGGCGACGCCATGCGACGCGCGGGCGCGGCAACCGCCGATAAGGATGTGCGCCGCACTTGGGTTCTCATCGGCGACCCGACGGCGCGCTGGAAATGAAAGGAAATGATGAATGCGGAATGATGAGTGATGAATGATGAGAAGGTCGCTGTTTTAATTCATCATTCCGCATTCCGCATTCATCATTAAACGCGCAGGCTCAAGTTTTTCTCAACCGTGGCGTTGGAGAATGCGCTTCAAGTTAGACTTGAGGCGTTTTCCCCGGCGTTCGCCCGCCAAAAGCGAGGCGATTTCGACGTGCGAACGCGCCGCGGTGATTTTGACGTAGAACGCGCCGCCCGTCGTCTCGGAATTTCAAACTCAAACGCGAGTCGTCTCGAACCGCGAGTCTCGGAAATGGCCCCCAGCGCCCAAGAAAAACAGACCCCCGCGCGTCGCGCCGCCCACACTTTCGGCGAGTCAACAGACTCCGCCGAAGTTGAGCGCGCACGCTCTCTCTCCACGGAAACTGAACGCGCGCTCGCTCTGGTCGCGCTCGGACACACGCCCGCCGAGCAGCAACTCTACGAGTGTATGCTCGCCGAGGTCGCGTCTGCCGGGACGCGTGTCTGCGCCTTCTCCGTGCGCGGTCTGATGGCGCGCACGCGCATCTTCGACCATCAGAAGATAAAACGCGCGCTCGCGGGCCTGCGCCGCAAACTCTGCATCGAAAACGTGAACGTCGCGGGCGACGCGCGACGCCGAGCGCCCGAAAACCTCTACCTCGTACACGACCCCGTCGAAGTCCTCGCGCGCCGCGAGGCCGCCGGACTCTCCCGCACGCAGCAAAAGGAGGACGACAACGGCGACGGAAGTTTCTGTCTCGCGGCAGAGCGTCTGGCCGCGCGCTACCGTCTGAGTCTCAGGCAAGCGCAGGTCGTCGCGTGCTGCGCGCGCGGGCTGACGAACGCGGAGATAGGCGCGCGCCTTCGGATAGGCGAGCAGACCGTTAAATTTCACATGCGCAACATACTCGCAATCTTCGGGGTCAGAAGCCGCACGCAACTCGTGTCGAACCTTCTGATTCGTGAACTCGGACTTGAGGAGGAGTCGGCCTTCGGCGACTAGAGAGTTCGCACGCGGCGACCGTGAGCCTCAAGTTTTTTTGACAAACTGAAGCCGCCTCGCCTTAAGAGGTTTCCTCCCTTCGGGGAGGCACGGCGCGGCCCGCCGCGAAATGATGCGGGCCGGAGCGTGGGCCGAGGTGTGCGCGGAAGTAGAGAGACGAGCGATGGCGACGGAGAAGAAGGAACGCAAGGCGAAGACTAAGAAGCGGAACGCGCGCGTCGTCTGCCGCGACGGCAAGGAGTTTTGGACGACGCAGAAGCAGTTCTGGCAGTGGGTCAGGGAGGGAGTCGTCATAAAGACAGCCGACTCTCCGCTCCGAGGCGAGTATGCGCGCGAGCACGAGGAACTTATGGTCGTCGTCAGCAAAACCGTCCTCAACCTCGCGCGACCGCGCCACATGAGCGAGGCCCTTCGCGCGCGCCGCATCGGACTCGGCAAGCGATGAGAAGGCTGCGCGAATCTGCTTGAACGTAATGCGAGAAGAGTTAACCACAGAGGCACAGAGGACGCTGAGGCGGCACAGAGTTTAAATCCTCTGTGCAATCTCTGTGTCCCTCTGTGTCTCTGTGGTTAATTATCTCGACCTTAGCTCAACTGAATAGGGAATAAAGGGTTGTTGAAGCTGTGAACGTGAGGTGTTTCGATGAATGAACAGGATGAGATGACGAAACTGGGCGCGCAAGCGGAGTCGGGGAAGATTTCGGTCGCCGCGCCGCCGCCGTTCCCGATGCACATAGCTTCTTACGCGGAGGCCGAAGACGGCGAGGGCGCGCACCTGCGCGACTACTGGCGCGCCGTCCGCAAGCGTCTGTGGCTCGTCGCGGGCGTCGTGCTTTTGGTCACGCTGCTCGCGGCCATCTACATGGGCCGGCAGCCCGACGTTTACGTCGCGCAGACGCGCGTGCAGGTTGACCTTGAGACGAGCGGCGCGGGCTTGGGCGGCGGGAAGAACCAGTCGGTCATCATCAACAACCCCATCAACGACCCGACATACTTCAACACGCAGTTGCAGATTCTCACAAGTCCCGGCCTTCTGCGCCGCGTCGCCAAAACGCTCGACCTCGAACACAGTCAGGCGTTTCTCAATCCGCAGGCGGGCCGAGGCCGCTCGACTTGGGGCGCGCTGATGCGAATGGTCGGCGCGGGCGAGGACGAACTGCCCGCCCCGAAGAAGGACGAACTTCCCTTGATGACTTCGGTCGCGCCCGCCGTCTCGCGCGACGACTTGGCCGAGGCGCGCCGGCTCGCGCCCTTCGTCTCGCGCTTGCAGTCGGGCCTAAGAGTCGAACCCGTGAAGGAGTCGCGCACCGCCGGTTACGTCAAAGACACGCGACTGATTGACATAAGCTTCCGGCATCAAGACCCGCAGGTCGCCGCGAAGATTGTTAACGCCGTCGCCGACGCGTTCGTCCTCGCAAACCTTGAGAAGAAGACCGAGACCAACACCTCCACGGGCGACTTCCTCCAACGCCGCGTCGCCGAACTCCAAAGCACCATACGCACCGACGAGGAGCGTCTTGCCAACTACGCCAAGAACCACCAGATAATCTCGCTCGACAACGCGCAGAACATCGTCGCCGAACGCCTCACGGCACTCAACCACCAACTTCTCGAAGCCGAAAACGAACGCAAGATGGCCGAGGCCGCCTACCGCGCAGCCTCCGTCCCGAAGGCCGCCGCCGCGCTTGCCGACACGAGCAACGGCTCGATAAGCATCACGCAGTCCAAGCTCGACGAGTTGAAGCAGAAGCGCGCGCGCCTCGTCGTCCGCTACACGGACGAATACCCGGACGTCGTCGAAGTTGACAAGCAGATAGCCGAACTCGAAAAGCAGTTGAAGGAGAACCGCGGCCAAGCCAAAGACAACGCGCTCACAAACCTTGAGACGCGCTACCGCCAAGCGCTGGATCGTGAAAACTCGCTGCGCTCCGCGCTCGAAAAGCAGCGCGGCGAAACCGTCGCGCAGAACGACGCCGGAATCAACTACCGGATCATCCAGCAGGAGATTGAGACCAACAAGAATCTTCTCGACAACCTCCTCCAACGCTCGCGCGAAAACGACGTCGTTCTCGCAGGGACGCCGAACAACATCTCCGTCGTTGACTACGCGCTCGCGCCCGAAGCGCCCGTCGGCCCGCGCCGCATGCAGGGCGTCGCGCTCGCCTTCCTGCTCTCGCTCGCCTTCGGCGCGGGCCTCGCGCTCTTCCTCGAATACCTGAACGACACCGTTCGTTCGTCCGACGACGTTGAGACCCTGTTGCGCCTTCCGGCTCTTTCCGTGATTCCGACGGCGGGCGGGACTGTCCGCCGCCTGCTCCCCGGCTCCGGCGGTCTGCAACTACGTCGCAACGGCCACGGCCACGGCCACGCGCACACCGACGAACGCCCCGAACTCCTCGTCAACGCCGAGAGCCGTTCGCCGCTCGCCGAAGCTTACCGCCACTTGCGAACGTCCGTTCTGCTTTCGCGCGCGGGGCAAGCGCCGCGCACGCTCCTCGTCTCTTCTTCTCTGCCGAGTGAAGGGAAGACGACGACTTCAATCAACACGGCCATCAGCCTCGCGCAGACGGGCGCGCGCGTCGTCGTCGTTGACGCGGACATGCGCCGGCCCTGTCTCCACAGAATCTTCGACATGCCGAACGGCCAGGGCTTGAGCACGATTCTTTCGAGCGACATGACGATGGCGGAGATGCTCTCGATGGTTCGCTTCCACGAGGCGAGCAACCTTCATCTACTCACGAGCGGCCCGGTCTCGCCCAATCCGGCTGAACTTCTCGGCTCGGAGCAGATGCGAAACCTCATCTTCGCGCTCAGCAACAAATATACGCACGTCGTAATAGACTCGCCGCCCGTCGTCTCCTTCACAGACGCCGTTCTCGTCTCGACGATGGTTGACGGCGTGCTTCTAGTCGTTCGCGGCGGCAAGACGCCGCGCGGCGTCGTCCGGCGCTCGCGTCAGGTCTTGTCCGAGGTCGGCGCGAAGATGCTCGGCGTCGTCCTCAACAACGTGAGCCTGCAAAAAGACGACTACTACTACTACCGCTACTACCATCACTCTTACTACGAGGAGTCGAAGTCCGACGGCGACGCCGCGGCGGGCGCGCGGGCTTAAGAGTCGCCTTGCGGCGCGGGCGGATTTCGAGTCGAGGTTGAAAGCAAGAGTGTTTCCGACGAATTTCGTGCGAGGGGGGATTTGATGATCGATCTTCGTAGTCAACTGCTGGGCAGCGCGCCCGGCGCGGCGGAGAATTTTGATGAAGGCGTCCGTATGTGCCGTCTCGCGGCAGCCGAGGGCGTGCGCGCGTCGGTCGCGGCTGTGCGTTGGGCCGCGGGCGCAAGCGAGCCGCCCTTGGAGTTCGACGCGTACGCGCGAGAGTTGGAACGACTGCGCGCCGCGTCGGAAGTCGAGCACGAACTGCTCGCGGGCTTCGTCCTCTCGTTTCACGAAAACTTGCCCGCGCTCGTCGCGCACTACGGCCAGCAACTCGCGCTCGCGGGTGGGCGAAGTCTCCTCGTCGCGCTTCCCGCGCTCGAAGTGAGCGCGTGCGTCGAAGGTGTGTGGGACGCGCTTAAGGCCATGGGCTTCCGCGTCGTCGTCGCGCGCCCGGAATGCAGCCCCGCTCTCAGGCGCGACGCGGCGCGGCTCGACGCTTGGGTGGCAAACGGTGTCACCGTGCAGTTGGACGCGGCGAGCGTGACGGGCGCGCACGGGCGCGAGGCCCTTCGTTTCGCGCGGCGTTGCGCCAAAGAGTATGCCCCGTTGGGCCGGCTCGCCATCGCCTCGAACGCGTGCGACGCCGGGCCGCGACGCCCCTCGCTCAAGGCCGCGTTCGACGAGATTGCGCGCACGCACGGCCCGCGCGTCGCCCGCTCGCTCGTCTCAGACGTGCCGCGAAAACTTCTCGAAGGCGGCACGCGCGGCGGACAGAAACTCTCCGCCGCGTCGCGCCGTCGCGCTTGGGGCTGGCCGCTGCGATTCCCTTGGGGAAAGACCTTGCCCGAAGAATCTTAGAGTGTGGAAGGAAGATTTAACCACAGAGGTCACAGAGGATTTCACAGAGTTCACGGAGAACTTCTTTGTGTCCTCTGTGAAGACCTTTGTGCCCTCTGTGGTTAAATCCCTCTTCCCAAGACGCCTTTGAACACCTATCTCGCGCTCTTCATCATCGCAACGCTCGCCGCTTCGGGCCTGACGCCGCTCGTGCGCCGCGCGTGCGAGCGTTGGGGCTTGCTCGACTGCCCGGACGCGAGCCGCCGCGTTCACCGCGTCGCAGTTCCACGCCTCGGCGGCGTCGCGGTCTTCGCGTCCGTGCTCGTCGCGCTCGCGTCTCTGCTCTTCGTCAACAACCTCGTCACGCAGTCGCTCCGCGAAAACCTCTGGCAACTCTTTCAGACGCTCGCGCCCGCTGCCCTAGTCTTCCTCTTCGGCATCTATGACGACCTGCGCGGCGCGAACGCGCGCATGAAGTTTACCGCGCTCGCCTTGGGCGGCGCGCTCTTTTACGCCTTGGGCGGTCGCGTCGAACTTCTCTCCGTGCCTCTGGTCGGGACAATCGAGTTGCCGCAGATTGCGTCGCTTGCGCTGACAATCGTCTGGGTCGTCGGCGTCTCGAACGCCTTCAACCTGATTGACGGAGTTGACGGACTCGCGGCGGGCGCGGCCCTCTTCGCGTCGCTCGTGATGCTGGTCGTCGCCATCATGCTCGGACACCCGCTCGTCGCCGTCGTCGCGTGCGCGCTGTGCGGCTCGCTCGTCGGATTCCTTCGCTACAACTTCAACCCGGCTTCGATTTTCTTGGGCGATTCGGGCGCGCTCACGGTCGGCTTCCTGCTTGCGACGATGAGCGTGAGCGGCGCGCAGAAGGCTTCGACCGCCGTCGCCGTCGCAATTCCTCTGCTCGCCTTCGGCGTGCCCGTCGTTGACACTGGCTTCACGCTCGTCCGACGCTTCGTCAGCCGCAAGCCCTTGTTCGAGGGCGACCGCGAGCACATACACCACATGCTTCTGGCGCGCGGCTGGTCGCAGCGCCGCGTCGCCTTCGTGCTCTACGGCGCGTGCGCGCTCTTCGGCATGTCGGCGCTGCTGCTCGTAGGCGACGCGGGGCGCGTGACGGGGTTGCTGCTCTTCATCGTCGCTGCGTCGGTCGCGCTCGCGGTCGGGCGTCTGCGCTATCACGAGGTTGACGAACTGCGCGCGAGCGTCCGGCGCAACTTCGGCGAGCGAAGGACGCGAACGGCCAACAACATCGGCGTCCGGCGCGCCGTCCGCTCGATGTCTAAGGCCGAAACCCTCGGCGCGTTCTTCGACGCCGCGCGCGAGCTTCTCGAACTCGGCGAGTTTGTACACGCGCGCGTCCACCTCGGAGTCAGCACAAACGGAAACGGCGCCGGCGACGCGCACGCGCACGACGGAAGTTCTCACGCGCAAGGCAACGGCGATGCGCACGCGCACGATAACGGCGGCACGCTCGCCGTCAACACGCTTTCAGTCAAGAACGACGACGCGCGACTGCGCGGCGTGAAGTTTGGCGAAGGCGTCGTCAGTTGGTCTTGGGAGCGCGGCGACATAGAGGCTTCGGAGATTTACGCGTCGGGCCGCTTCTGGACGATTCGGCTGCCCCTCTCGAACGAGCGCGGACAATGGGGCTACGTCAACCTCTACCGCGGACTCGACGCCGACCACCTTCTCATAGACATTAACTATCTCTGCAACCTCTTCCAACGCGAGACCACTCTCGCCGCCGAAAGGATTCTGGCGGACGGGAAAAGAGCAAACGGGGAAGGGATAAACGGGGAAGGGGTAAAGGGTAAAGGGGAAGGGGGAAAGACGAAGGCGGAAAGCGCGGGCGGAGTTTCGTTATGAATTTTTACCGCCGACGTTGTCTTAGCAATCGCCGACGTAGTCTCCGCAGTTTCGGCGCGGGGCGGTTTGGTTTTCAGTTGACGACGCGCGCAAGGAATTTCCCCTTCCCCTTTACCCTTTAACCTTTTCCCCGCTCCGCGCAATGAAGATCGTTTACTTAATCCCTTCGGCACAACTCGGCGGCGTTGAGAACGTAATGCTCGACCTCTTGGTGGGCGTGCGCGCGGAGCGACCCGGCTGGGAGTTGGAAGTAGTCGTCCCCGCCGAAGGGCCTTTGGTCGAGCGCGTGCGCGCGGAGAAAGTTGAAGTGACTGTGCTTCCGTTTCCGCCCGCGCTCGCGCGGTTCGGCGACGCTGGCGCGGGCGGCCCCGCCGGACGGACGCTCAGCCGCGCTGCTCTTCTACGTCGCGCCTCTCTGTCAGCGCCCGCCGCGCTACTTTATGCGCGACGACTCCGGCGCGCTCTGCTCAAGTCCGCGCCCGACATCGTCCACGCGAGCGGCTTCAAGATGCAGGCGCTCTCGGCGCTCGCGCGCGTCGGCGGCGCGTCGCTCATCTGGCACTTGCACGACTACGTCGGAAGCCGCCCCGTCGCGGCGCGCCTGCTCAAGCGTCTTTCGGTCGCGTGCGATGCGATGGTCGCAAACTCTCGAAGCGTCGCCGAAGATGCGCGGAAAGTTTTCGGCAAGCGCGCGCCGGTCACACACGTCTATAACGCCGTTGACCTCGCGCGCTTCACGCCCGAAGGCGAGCGCGCAGACCTCGACGCGCTCTCCGGTCTTCCGCCCGCCGCCCGCGGCACGGTGCGCGTCGGATTGGTGGCGACGCTCGCGCGCTGGAAGGGTCACGAAACATTCCTACGCGCCCTCGCGCTCTTGCCGCGCGAGTTGAACGTGCGCGGCTACGTCGTAGGCGACGCGCTTTACAGCACGGACGGAAGCCAGCACACGCTCGCAGAACTTCGACGCGCGGCCAACGAACTCGGCCTTGAAGGGCGCATCGGCTTCACGGGCTTCGTCGCGGACGCCGCGCCGGCGATGCGCGCGCTCGACGTTGTCGTCCACGCGAGCACCGAGCCTGAGCCTTTCGGACTCGTCATCGCCGAAGCGTTCGCCTGCGAGCGCGCAGTCGTCGCAAGCGCGCGCGGCGGCGCTTCAGAACTCTTCGCGCACGGCGTCGAAGCCCTCGCGCACGCGCCCGGCGACGCCCCGGACTTGTCCGCGCGCATCGCGCAACTCGCGCAAGACTCAGACTTGCGCCGGCGCCTCGGAGCGCGTGCGCGTGCCGCAGCCTCACGCCGCTTCGACCGCGCGCGCTTGGCGCGCGAGTGGACAAACGTTTATTGCGGATTGCGGGAGACGGAAGAAGAAGGGGAGAAGGGGAGATGGGGAGATGTGGAGAGAAAAGATACGGCGTCGAGTGTCTCCTCGCCTCGCACTGAAACAATGGCGCGAGTCGCTCAAGAGCATGAGGTTGCGCTATCAAATGTCTCTAAGTCTCCCCGTCTCCCCGTCTCCCCATCTTAAAAGCCAACAGTCGAGTTGATGAGAGTCCTGCACGTACACAGCGGCAACCTCTACGGCGGCGTCGAGACGCTTCTCACGACGCTCTGGCGCGAGCGCGCCGCGTGCCCAGCGATGGAGACTTCCTACGCGCTCTGTTTCGAGGGACGGCTGAGTGAAGAACTCCGCGCCGCGGGCGCTCAAGTTCACACGCTCGGCCCGGCGCGCGCTAGTCGTCCCTTGAGCGTCCGCCGCGCACGCACGGCGCTTGCGCGCGTGTTGAAGTCAAACGCGTTCGACGCGGTCGTCTGCCACTCCGCTTGGGCGCAGGCTCTGTTCGCCCCTGTAGTCTGCGACGCACGCGTGTCCTCGGTCTTCTGGCTGCACGACGCGATTACAGGCAAGCACTGGCTCGAACGCTGGGCGAGACGAACGCCGCCCACGCTCGTGGTCGCCAACAGCGCGTTCACGGCATCCGCGGCGCGACTGCTCTATGCGCGAGCGCGCGTCGAGGTGTTTTATTACCCCGTGAGCGCGGTGGAGTCCGATTTGTTAAGGGCGGAGCGCGCGGCTGTGCGCGCCGAACTGCGTACGCCTGAGGAGGCTACAGTCATCACGCAGGTCGGGCGCATGGAGTCGCTTAAAGGTAATGGACTGCATCTGGGCGCGCTCGGCCTTTTGAAAGAATTGCCGGGGTGGGTGTGTTGGCAGGTGGGCGGCGCGCAAAGGCCACCGGAAGTGGAATACTTGAAAGAGTTGAACCTTCAGGCGACGCGGCTCGGCGTCGCAGACCGCGTCCGTTTCGCCGGCGAGCGCAAAGACGTGCCGCGTCTGTTGGCCGCGTCCGACATCTACTGTCAGCCGAACGTCAGACCCGAAGCGTTCGGCATCACGTTCGTCGAGGCGATGCTCGCCGGGCTGCCAGTCGTCACAACGGCCATCGGCGGCGCGAGAGAAATCGTTGACGAGACGTGCGGCCTACTCGTGGAAGCCGGAGACGCGCGCGGGCTGGCCGAAGCTTTGCGCGCGCTGTTGACGAACGACGAGTGCCGCGCGCGACTAGGTGCTCACGGCCCCGCGCGCGCGCGTCAACTCTGCGACCCCGCGACGCAGCTAAACCGCCTCCACGGACTTTTGTCCGCCGTCGCCAGCCGACGGGTTGCGGCATGATTCAATGCACGAGCGCTGAAGTGAGGCGTGAGTCACACCTCACGCGTGTTTCGCAACACGATTATTGTTTATAGAAAACCAAATGGCCGAGAGCGAAATCGGGGTCGCGCCCGCGTGGGTTAGATTGAGCAGGCGCTGCATACGCGTGCTGCCGCGCGGGCGTTACGTGATGATGAACTGGCTCTGCCGTCGTCCGGTCGCGCCATTCTACAGCCCGCTCGACGTGACGGGCGACGGCGTCCGGTTTGTCTGCGATCTCAGCGACGGCATCGCGCGCGAAGCGTGCTTCATGGGTTTTTACGAGCCGCAGGAGACGACGCTCGTCCGGCATATTTTGCGTCCGGGACAGACCTTCGTTGACGTTGGCGCGAACTGGGGTTACTTCACAGTGCTCGCCGCCGGACTGGTCGGACGCGCGGGCCGCGTCGTCTCCTTCGAGCCGCACCCTTCGCTCTACCCGCTGCTCGAACAGAACATCGCGCGCAACGGATTCACTTGGGCGACGCCTCTGCGCGTTGCCGTGGCCGACACGGAGGGCGAGTTGAATCTGGTCGGGTACGCGGAAGGGAGCGAGAACCGTGGCTTAAGTCGCCTTTCAGAGCGCGCAGACCCGCGCTCGCCGAACTTCAGCGTCGCGGCGGGTTTGCTGGAAAAGATTTTGGACGCGCAGGGAGTGGGCGAGGTTGATCTGCTCAAGATGGACATCGAAGGCGGCGAGGCGTCAGTTCTTCCGACGCTCGACAAAGGACTCGCGCGCGCACGCTTCAAGCGCATCCTTCTGGAACTACATCCGGCTGCCTTGCGCGAGCAGGGCGTGAACCCGAACTCACTCATCGAACAATTGTTCGACTTCGGTTACAGGGCTTGGCGTCTGGATCATTCGCAGGCCGCCTTCCGCCGCGCGTCTTACAAACTTCCGAAGAGTCCGACGGAGTTCCTCGCCCCGTTCGACCCGAATATGCCGCTCGACGCTTGGCCGCACATACTTTTCGTCGCGCCGGGCGAGGAGACTTCTTGGTGAGCGTCGCCGGGCGCATGAACATCGCCGTCTTCAGTTACGGCTTGCCGGTCGTTGGCGAGAAGCGCGGCGGCATCGAGCGCGTCGCGCACGTGTTGGCCGAGGAACTTGCGCGGCGCGGTCACAACGTTGAAGTCTGGACGCACGACCCGAAGCCCGAAGGCGCGGCTTACGAAGTGCGGCGGCTGCCGTGGAAGCGTTTCGCTTCGAGTTGGGCGGGGCGTCGTCTGACGATGGGCTATCTGGGGAACGTGCTCGCGCTGATGCCGGAATACGGGGACGCCGACGCCGTCGTCACAATCGGCGACAGCCTTCTGCTGCCGCTGCTCGGAAAGCCGTTCGTCCGCGTGATGGCGGGGAGCGCGCTCGGCGAGGCGGTGCACGCTGGCTCGCCTTGGCGTTTCGTGATGCAGGCAGGCGTGTACGCGCAGGAGTTGTTGTCCGCGCTCATGCAGCCGGGCTGCGTCGGCATCAGCCGTAACACGCGCCGTTACAACCCTTTCGTCCGTAAGGTCATTCCGCTGGGCGTTGACACGTCGGTCTTCTTTCCGTCGGCCTCGGAAAAAACCGCCGAGCCTTCCGTGCTCTTCGTCGGCGCGCCGGACGGACGCAAGCGCGGACGCGAGCTTGTCAAGTGGTTCACCGAATGCGTTCGCACGCGCCACCCGGAGGCGACACTTTCGATGGTCAGCCGCACGGGGCCGCGTGCGGCGGGCGTCACATATCACACGGGCATCTCCGACGCGGAGTTGGCCTTGATGTACAGGCGCGCGTGGGTCTATGCGTCGCCGAGCACGTATGAGGGTTTCGGACTCCCATACCTAGAAGCGATGGCGAGCGGCACGCCTGTGGTCGCCACGCCGAACCCGGGTAGCCGCGAGGTTTTGGACGAAGGGAAGTATGGTTGTCTGGTTAGCGACGAGGAGTTCGGCGCGGCGGTCTCAGAACTTTTGTCGGACGCGGAGGCGCGCGAGCGGTGGGCCGCGCGCGGGCTTGAACGCGCGCGTGAGTTGTCTTTATCGGCGATGGTTGACGGCTACGAGAAGCTTTTGGCGGAGATGTGCAGCCTGAACAAGAAGGCGCGGCGCGCGGTGAATTGAGATGGCATATTCGATAACGACGCCGACGCGCGTTGACAGAATCTGGAAAGAGATAGTGCCGCCGCGGGGACTGCTTGAGTGCTTCATCATCATACAGTTCCTGTGGGGCGTGCTCCTGTTCATCCCCGGCGCTCAGTCGTTCCGCCCCTACATACGCGCGCTTCCTTACGTCTCAAGCCTCGCGCTGTTCGCCTTCTATTACGGGGCGCGGAAACATTTCCGCCCGACGGGCCTGACGAAGCTGGTCGGCCTCGCCTTGCTGCTGCTGGTTTTGAATCTCGCACACCCGCAGACGCAGTTTCTGGCGGGACTGGCGCAGTGCGTGTTCCAGTTCAGCATCGCCGCGCCCGTCTTCTGGGCTGGGAAGGCGATACGAAACCCGCGATTCCTGAACAGGATTCTGTGGCTCATCTTCGTTCTCTGCGCGGCCAACTCGCTCGTCGGTCTGCTCCAGATTTACTTCCCGCAGTATCTGATGCCGCCGGAGTTCAGCGCGCTCGCGCAGAGCATGGACAAGAACTTCATGGAGTCGCTGAGTTATCAGGGGAGCAGGGGGCAGACGATCATACGCCCGCCGGGCCTGAGCGACATGCCGGGCGGCGCGGCTGTGGCGGGGATGATGGCGGGCGTCATGGGCATCGTCTTCAGTATGCGCCGCGAGTGGCAGAGGTGGACGCGCTTGTTGTGTCTGGCGGCGTCGGGCATCGGGATGGTTACTCTTTACCTGACGCAGGTGCGCTCGTTCTTCATCATGATGGTGGCGGCCATCGCCGCGCTGTGCGTCGTCGTTGTCAAGCGCGGAAAGCGTTGGGAGGGTGCATGGATCGCTCTGGCGAGCGCGTCGCTGATTGTGATCTCGTTTACGTGGGCGTTGACCATCGGCGGCGAGTCTATCTCAGACCGCTTCATCGGCATCGCTGAGACGGGTTTGGTCAACAGCATTCAGGCCAACCGCGGCATCTTCATCGAAGACACATTCAACAATCTGCTTTTCGAGTACCCGCTGGGCGCGGGACTCGGGCGTTGGGGCATGATGAACGTCTACTTCGGCGACCCCAACGCCCCCGACTATAAGCCCCTCTGGGTAGAGATTCAACTGACCGGCTGGCTGCTCGACGGCGGCATTCTAATGTGGCTCTTTTACGGCGGCGCGATTGTCGCCGCGCTGCTCTACTGCTACCGCCAGGCGGTCGCGGCGGCGGATCGTGAGATGACTTACGCGGCGAGGATGACACTCTGCCTCAGCCTAATCATCGCGGGCACGTCCTTCGCTGGGCCGTGCTTCAACACGCAACTTGGCATACAGTTCTGGTTCTTGACCGCCGCGCTCAACGGCGCGGGTGCGGGACTCTCGCGCGCCTCGCGCGCCCGCCTGTCTCGTCAGCGCGAAGGCATGCTCGCGCCCGCGTCGAGCGTTTGACGGCAGATTCGTTCGGACGATTTTTTATGAGCCGCACGAGAAGATTTTTGGGCGGGGCGGGGTTCGGTTATGCCAATCAGGTTTTGATGACCTTGACTGGCCTCTGGCTGACGCCCTTCCTACTCGCGCGCACTGGACAGCACGACTACGGCCTCTGGCTCGTCGGGACGCAGGTTCTCGCCTACCTGATGCTGATGGACTTCGGCATCGTCGCGCTCCTGCCGCGCGAGACCGCGTTTGCCACGGGGCGCGCGCGCGGCGAGGATGCGCGCGGCGAACTCTCGCTGCTCGTGGGGCAGACTTGGCGGCTCGTCCTGTGGCAGACGCCGCTCGTCGCCGTCGCCGCGGTCGCCTTCTGGGCCTTGATTCCCGCCGAGTGGCAGCCGCTTCGAGAGCCGCTGCTCGTCGTTCTCCTGTCGTTCGTCCTGACGTTCCCGTTGCGCATCTTCCAAGCCGTCTTGCAGGGGCTTCAAGACCTTGAGTTTCTGGCGAAGTCGCAGGCGTGCGTGTGGATTCTGAGCATGGCGTTGACGGTCGCGCTCGTCTTCATGGGCCTCGGCCTCTACGCGCTCGCCGCCGGGTGGGCCGCTGGCCAGTTGCTTGGCGTCCCCTTGATGTTCCTGCGTTTGCGGCGGCGATTCCCGGAAGCACTGCCGCAAAGTCTCCCGCGCCTGCCGCGCGCGGAGGCGCGACGCAAACTCACGAACGGCTTCTGGGTGAGCATCAATCAAGTCGCGGTCGTACTGCTCGCGGGCACGGACGTTCTCATCATCGGAAAACTGCTCGGCCCGGCGGCTGTCGTCCCTTACGCGTGCACGGGCAAGTTGATTTCGGTTCTCGCCAACCAGCCGCAGATGCTCATGCAGTTGGCGATTCCGGCCTTGAGCGAACTGCGCGCGGGCGCGGAGCGCGAACACCTCGCGCGCGTGTGCTTGGCTTTGAGTCAGGCGATGCTTCTTTTGAGCGGCGCGGTGGCGTGCGTCGTGTTGGTCGTCAACCGGGGCTTCGTCGGCTGGTGGGTCGGGGCGGGGCAGTTCGGCGGCTTCGGACTGACGATTCTAATACTGCTCGTGATGCTCCTGCGCCACTGGAACTTGACCGCCGGCATAATGCTCTTCGCCTTCGGACGCGAGCGACGACTCGCCATAACCGGACTGTTAGACGGACTCGTCACGGTCGTCTCGGCGGTCGCGCTCACTAGATGGTTCGGGCTTGCGGGCGCGCCGCTCGGCTCGATAATCGGCGTCTGTGTGGTCAGCCTGCCCAGCAACATGACGGCGCTCGCGGGCGCGGGCGTGGTCTCTATGTCGAGTTGGCTTAAGTCGCTCGCGCCGCTGCTTTGGCGTCTGCTTCTGCTCGCGGTTGCCTCAGGCGCGCTTGCGCGACAGTTCGTGCCGGACACGTTCCACGCGCTCGCAGCGGCGTCCATTTTAACGTCGGTCGTGTACGCGATCTTCCTGTTTCCCGTCGTGTGGCGCGACCCGCTCGGCGTTTACGTGCGTCCGCGCGTCGCGCCACTTTGGCTGAGGTTCACGCGCGCGCTTCAACGGCAGGGCGGCGCGGCCTGAAGCTTGAAGTTGTCGTCATCGAGCTTGAAGTTGTCGTCGTCGTCGCCCGAATCCGTTTACACAGGTCTCTCAGTTGTCGTGAGCGAACAACGCGCAAAGGTCTCTACAGTCGTCTTGAGCTACAACCGGCCCGCGTTGCTGCGCGAGGCGCTCGCCTCGCTGTGCGTGCAAACTTACGCGCCGCTCGAAATCATCGTCGTTGACAACCGAAGCCCCGCGAGCGAAGAGGTGGCGCGCGTGGCGGGCGAGTTTCCTTCGGCGAGGTTGATTCGCAACGACGAGAACGTGGGCTTCGCCGCCGGTATGAACCGAGGCATAGCGGAAGCCGCGGGCGAGTACGTCTATCTAACCGAGGACGACATAACGCTCGACGTTGATTGCATCCGTCAACTCGTCGAATATGCTGGCGAGAACGTAGGCGACCTGATCATCTCGCCGCTGATGTACAACAAGGCCGCCGGGACTGTGCGCTGCGCAGGCGGCGAGGTGTCGCTCGGCGGCGTTTACCGCCGCAGGACTTACGGCGAGGGCGTGCGCGACGAGGGGCAGTATGCGCAGCCGTTCGACGTTACTCATATTGACGGCGCTGTGATCTTCTCCCGGACGGAATTTCTCAGGCGACTCGGCTGCTTCCGCGAGGAGTTCTTCATGTACGTCGAGGCCGTCGAACTCTGCGTGCGCGCGTCGAAGGCGGGCGCGAAGATGGCGGTCGTCCCCGCCGCGAAAGTCTATCACTTCGAGCCGCCGCCGCGGGCGAACCAGTCGCCCGAGTTCGACTTTCACAGATACAAGAATCTCTTCTCACTCTACCTTCTTCACGCACGCGCGCATCATCTTCCTGAGTTCTTCTTCCGCTACGCGCTCCTCGCGCTCGTGCGCGCAACTTTCGGAAGGGGCGGCGACGCGCGCTCACTCCTCAAAGCTCTACTCTGGTTTTCGCGGCGCGCGCCATCGCTTCTACGTGAGAGGCGCGCTGCGCGAAAGACCGAGGCGCAGGGCACGAACGCGGGTGTGAGCGTGAGCGCGGGCGGGCAAGTGGTCGTGAGGGATTGAAGAGTTGCGCTCAGCGACGGAGTTGTTTTAACCGGCTGAGGCATCGCGCGAAGTTGGGATGTCTGTCAGAGAGCCTTTGAGAAAAGTGGTCTATGCGGTCGCGCCGCGCGGCGTGATTGACGCGTACTTGCGTCGAAAGGTTATGCGTCACGCGCTCTCTCTCGTCGCCCTGCGGGAGCGCGACCGCGACGCGCGCGCGTGGATCGGCGAACTGTTCACTTCGCACTTCTTCCAACCGATGCAGAAACGTTCGGAGATTCTGCGCCTGCTTGATGTCGTCAGCGAGTTACGACCGCGGCGCGTGTGCGAGATAGGCGCGGCGGGTGGCGGCACGGCTTTCCTCTTCGCGCACGCCGCCGCGCACGACGCGACGATAATCTCGGTTGACTTGAACTTCGTTGAGTCGAGACGCAAGGCGGTTGCGAGTTTCGCGCGGCGCGGCCAACGCATCGTCTGCTTGCGGGGCGACTCGCACGCGGCCTCGACGCTCGACGAAGTGAGCGCGCAACTCGAAGGCGAACCGCTCGACCTTCTGTATATTGACGGCGACCACTCTTACGAGGGCGTTGCGGCGGACTTCCGGCTCTACGCGCCGTTGGTGCGCGCGGGCGGCCTAGTCGTCTTCCACGACATCGTGCCCGACTACAAGACGCGTTACGGTGTAGAGACCGTGAGCGACACGGGGGGCGTCCCGCAGTTCTGGAGCGAGTTGAAATCGGCGGGGGCGCGTGTCGAAGAGATTGTCGAAGACGAGGAGCAGGACGGGTTCGGCATCGGCGTCCTGCATTGGGCGGGCGCGGAGTCGGCGTCGCTCACAAACGAATAGTGTCCTAGTTTCGATTCTCTGCGCATCTCTGCGCATCTCTGCGTCTCTGCGATGAGGTTTTTGGGCGCTTATTCACCGCAGAGGCGCAGAGATGCGCAGAGGTTGCGCAGAGATAAATTAGGATGCCACTCGCAAACGCAGTCAAGCATGTTGAAGTTTAAGACGGAGATAGAGACGAAGAAGCCTGAGCCTGCGCCCGCGAGCCGCGTGCTGAATTTGGGCTGCGGGCGGAAGCGCGTGGAGGGCGCAATCAACGTTGACGTGACGCCCGACACAGCGCCCGACGTTCTGCACGACCTGAACGTAAGGCCGTGGCCTTTCCCCGAAAATCATTTCGAGGAAGTGATCGCTAACGACGTTATCGAGCACTTGGAAGATGTTCTGAAAACTTTCGAGGAGATTCACCGCGTCTGCCGCAACGGCGCGCGCGTGAAGTTGGCCGTCCCGCACTTCTCCTCCGGCAACGCCTTCACAGACCCCACGCACCGGCACTTCTTCGGCTACTTCACGCTCGATTGCCTGACCGAAGAGGACGAACGCTCCTTCTACACGCGCGCTCGCTTTCGTTTCCGCCACCGCCGGATAATCTTCTGGCCGACGCTTTTGAACAAGATAGTCTGGCGTTTAGCGAACCGTTACCCGATGTGGTACGAGCTGCGCTGGGCTTGGATTTTTCCGGCGCTGTTCGTGAGCTTCGAGTTGGAAGTTGTGAAGGAGGACGGCGTTGAGCGTTGAGCGCAAAAGTGTTGCGAGGCCGCGCGTGCTGCACGTCGTCCCCGCGCTGTTCGACAAAAAGGACGGCGTCGTCGGAGGCGCGGAGCGCTACGCGCTTGAGCTTGCGCGTCACATGGCCGACGAAGTGCCGACGCGTCTCTTGACGTTCGGCGACGAAGAGCGGCGCGAGCGAATCGGCAACTTGGATGTGCGCGTAGCGGGCGGCGCGTGGCGCGTGCGCGGGCAGCGCAACAATCCTCTCGCGCCCGCGCTGTTCGCGGAGTTGCGACGCGCCGACGTAGTTCACTGTCATCAAAGGAGCGTGCTGGCGAGCAGTTTGAGCGCGCTCGCGTGCAGGCTTTCGGGCCGCCGCGTTTTCGTCACAGACCTCGGCGGCGGCGGCTGGGACTTGTCGGCCTACTTCAAGAACGACCGCTGGTATCACGGACACCTTCACATAAGCGAGTACAGCCGGCGCGTCAACGGCCACGCCGGATACCGCGCGGCGCACGTCATCCTCGGCGGCGTTGACACGGCGAAGTTTTCGCCCCGCGAATCGGTCGAGCGCAACGGGACTGCGCTCTTCGTCGGCAGGATACTCCCGCACAAGGGCGTTGACGATTTAGTACGCGCGCTCCCGGAAGGGATGACGCTTGAGATAATCGGGCAGGCTTACGACGAAGAGTATGCGCGCGAGCTTCGGCGTCTGGCCGAAGGAAAGCGCGTGCGCGTGCGGCACGACTGCGACGACGAAGCGCTGGTTGACGCGTACCGTCGCGCGACGTGCGTAGTTCTGCCGAGCGTCTATCGAACGATGTACGGGCGTGAGACGCGCGTGCCGGAGCTTCTCGGCCAGACGCTTCTCGAAGGAATGGCGTGCGGCGCGCCCGCCGTCTGCACGCGGGTTGCGAGCATGCCCGAAGTCGTCGAAGACGGCGTGACCGGCTTCGTCGTCTCGCCGAACGACCCCGCCGCGCTCGGCGCGAAACTGAAGTGGCTCATT
>Ga0081539_10000379_pt1 | contig 97134 bp, 94 predicted proteins | sample TabmetS4T2R2_FD_71023 | JGI IMG/M metagenome (GOLD analysis project Ga0081539, IMG submission 71023) | Tabebuia heterophylla rhizosphere microbial communities from the University of Puerto Rico - S4T2R2 | ecosystem: Host-associated > Plants > Roots > Rhizosphere ... | reverse complement strand
CCGCGGCTTGTTGACTACGCGCCGTTCGGCGCTCCGTCTCCCCTCATTGAAGGGGAGGCAAACTAAAAGCTCAACTCGCGCGGCGGCGCGAGGACGCGAAGCCGTGGCTGTTTGAAATGTGAATCAGAAAATTCGTGGGGCGAGCGGGCAGCGTCTACCGCTGTCATCGTCCGGCTTGACCGGACGACCCGTACTCCGTGCCGCCTGAGATTCCCAGGGAAGCCGGCGATTACTGGTTCCCCGCATTCGCGTCGCATGCGCGGGGATGACGAATCTTTGCGCGGCTCTAACTCGCCCAATCATGACCATGGTGGTTATGGGTCCGGGCGTTCGCCGGGACGACATCGAGCGAAGCTCACACGATCCGGATCGACATGTCCGGCAGGCCCTCGATCTTGCAGAGCAGGACGTCGCCCTTCACCACCGGCCCGACATTCTCCGGGGTGCCGGAATAGATGATGTCGCCGGCCTTGAGCTCGAAGGCTTCGGACAGCTTGGCGACCTGCTCGGCGACGTTCCAGCTCATGTTCAAAAGGTTCGAGCTCTGCTTCACCACCCCATTCACGGCCAGCGAGATGCCGCCTTTGCTGAAGTGGCCGGTCTTCGAGGCTGGATGAATTGGTCCCAGCACCGCGGCGTGATCAAAACTCTTGCCGATTTCCCAGGGCTTCTTCTGATCGCCCATCTCGCGCTGCAAATCGCGCCGGGTCATGTCGAGACCGACCGCGTAGCCGTAGACGTGGTCGAGCGCCTGCTCGACCGGGATATTGGTGCCGCCGGACTTTAGCGCGGCCACCAGTTCGACCTCGTAGTGATAATTCTTGGTCAGCGACGGATAAGGGTGATCGGCGACCGTGCCGATGGCGACGTTCTGGATCGCGTCGGTAGGCTTCTGGAAGAAGAACGGCGGCTCGCGGGTCGGGTCCGATCCCATCTCGCGCGAATGCGCGGCGTAGTTGCGGCCGATGCAATAGATCCGGCGCACCTGGAACACGTCGGTCTCGCCGACGATGGGAATGGTGATCGCCGCCACCGGAAACATCGGTTTTGGGCCAGCCTGCGCCGCGGCCGGCCGGCTTTGAGCGATGCTAGTGAGCGCCAGCGCGCCGGTGGCGAGAATGGTCCTGCGGTCGATACTATCCATATTTCTCCTCGTTCGTTTTTCAAGCTTATTTTGCCGGCGGGTTTTGCTCGATCGGCTCCATGCCGGTGCTCCTGATCGCCGCAGCGCCGGCATTGCTTCGCGCCAGCGCCGCCGATGGTAGCTTCATCGAACTCAGTGCTTGATCTCCGGCGGCAGCTTGCCGCCATTGGCGGCGAGTTTTGTCATCACCTGCTTGTGCAGCCAGATGTTCATGCTCGCGGAGTCGCTGCTGTCCCCGGTGTAACCGAGCTCCTTGGCAAGCTCCTTGCGGGCGCTAAAGCTCGAGTCGAGGTCCAGCGCCTTCATCAGGTCGACGATCGAGGTACGCCATTCCAGCTTTTCCTTCTTGGCGGCGACTGCCTTGTCCAGGATCGGCGCGACGTCGACCGGTTGCGCCGGTGTGGCCCAGCCGCCTACGGCTGTCGTGGTGCCCGGCGCAGGCGTGGCGCCCGGCGATGACGTGGCGGTTCCTGTTGCCGGGCTGTCGGCCTTGGCGGTGCCGAAGATCGCGCTCATGATCTTTCCAAAAATACTCATTGAATCGCTCCCTGCGATGGCGTTTTGGCGCGGCACTGCGTTTCATTCGGGCAGCAGCCGGATCGGATCGCTGGCGAGTCTAGCTCCGCGAGCGGACCTTGCCAATGCGGCGCGGAATACCTGCCCGAAACATCGGAATTGGGCGGCATCGCGATTGCTTTTCGGCGGGAAGCGCCTATCACCGAACCGTGAGCAACGATTTCAAAGGATTGGCGCTACCATCGCGGTTCAGTTCGCGGCATGGCCTGTTTGGTTTCCTGTCTTCGCGTCTGGCCTGATCGCGATCGTTTCATCCAGGGCAAACGCGCGCCCGCGGCACGATGAAATTTGCCGCCAGCGGTCAGGGAGACAGCGACAATGGCCACTCCGTATCCGGGCAATGTCACCCCACTGGTGCCCGCCGTTACCACCACAACCCCAGTGATCCGAACCATCCCCCTCTCCGGTCTGGGCGAGGCGCTGCGTCTAGGGTGGGAGGATTTCAAGGCGGTGCCAAGCCACGCCGTCATTCTCTGCGTGATCTATCCGGTGCTGGGCCTGGTGCTGGCGCGGCTGGTGCTCGGCTATTCGGTGTTGCCGCTGCTGTTTCCGCTGGCGGCCGGTTTTGCCTTGCTCGGCCCGTTCGCGGCATTGGGGCTCTACGAATTGAGCTATCGGCGCGAACGCGGCGAAGAGGCGTCGGCCTGGCATGCGACCGAGGTGCTGCGCTCGCCCTCGTTCGGTGCCATGCTCGGACTCGGCGCGCTGCTGCTTGCGCTGTTCGTGATCTGGGTCGCCACCGCGCAAGCCATTTATGTCGCGGCCTTCGGATACGAAGCCGCGGCCGGGATTCCGGATTTCGCCAAGCGCGTGCTGACGACGTCTCAAGGCTGGTGGCTGATCGTGGTCGGCTGCGGCGTCGGCTTCCTGTTCGCGCTCGTGGCGCTCTGCATCAGCGTGATTTCCTTCCCCCTGATGCTCGATCGCCATGCCAGCACCGCGGACGCCATGCTGACCTCGCTGCAGGTGGTCGCCCGCAATCCCGTGCCGATGGCGGCATGGGGGTTGATCGTCGCGGTGCTGCTGGTGATCGGGTCGCTGCCGTTCTTCCTCGGCCTCGCCATCGTGATCCCGCTGCTTGGCCACGCCACCTGGCACCTCTATCGCAAGGTGGTCGAGCCGGTCGCGGTCTCGCACGCGCCGCCTCCTCTGGTGAAAGTGCAGCGCTATGCGGCGGATTTTCCATCCTCGCTGTTCCAGTGGCGGCGCAGGGATAGTTGATCGCCGCTGAGCCGTCAGTCACGCCGCCGGTTTCGCCTCCCCGAAACCGGCGGTTGCTTGTTGCGCCACGGTTTGGCATGCAAGCGCCATGTTCGACGCGGTGGTGTTCGCAGGCGGCGGTAACCGCTGCTACTGGCAGGGCGGCTTCTATGAGGCGGCGGCGGCGCGGCTCGGGCTGGCGCCGAAACTCGTGGTGGGCGCCAGCGCCGGCGCTTTCGCCGCGGTCTATTCGCTGCTCGGCACCGGCGCACAAGTTCGCCAGAGCGTGTATGACGGCTGCGGTCCGCATCTGAAAAATTTCGATGTCGCGGCCTGGCGCCGCGGCGAACCGCTCTGCCCGGTAGGGCCACTGTACAACGAACTGCTGGCGCAGACCATCGACGATGCCGCATTGGCGCGGCTCAACGCCATCACCGACCTGCGGATCGCGGTGACGCGGATGCCGCGCCTCGTGCCGCCGCTGATCGGCGCGGTGCTGGGCATCGCCGCTTATCAACTCGAAAAGCATCTGCTGCATCCGGTGCATCCGCGCTTCGGGCGCGCGCTCGGCTTTCGCGCCGAATTCATCTCGGTGCGTGCGCTTGGCGGTGCGCGTGAAATGCACGACGTGCTGATGGCGAGCAGCGGCGTGCCGCCCTTCATGCCTGTCACTTTGGTGAATGGAATGCCGGCGTTCGACGGTGGCCTGGTCGATAACGTGCCGGTCGAACCGCTGGAGCCGATCGAATCAGCCGGCGGAAGCACGCTGGTGTTGCTCACCCGGCTGTACAAGGATAGGCCCGATGCTGTCGGACGCACTTACGTGCAGCCGTCGCGCAAGATCGGTCTGTCGCAATTCGACATCACCAACCCCGGCGGCATCCGCGCCGCATACGAACTGGGGTTACGTGACGGCGACGCATTCGCGGCGTCGATGGGGCGGTAGAGGGTCTTGCAAGCGGCCACCCTTCCAGATGCCGAGCAGAGCGCGCCTGCTCAGGATAACGGTGGTGTGTGGGGCAAAGCCTTGTTTTGGCCGCGGTTGGCCACGACATTTCGTTTGGCCGGCAACCTTTTGATCCGCGAAACGTTTTTCGCGGCGGACTCATGATGAATTTTCGCCTTTTATTCAGTTCATTTGCGGCCGGCGCGCTGGTGATCGCAACCGTGTCGGCGGCGAATGCCGCAGCGTGCGGGGGAAGCTTCGATACGTGGCTGAACGAGTTCAAAACCGAGGCCGCGGGCAAGGGCATCCCGCAGAGCGTGATCGCAGCCGGATTGAGCGGGGTCACACCTGATCAGAGCGTGCTGTCGAGGGATCGCGGACAGAAAGTTTTTCAGCAAAGCTTTGAGGAATTTTCCAGTCGCATGATTCCGCCCCGGCTCGGGCCGGGCTCGAACAAGCTGAAGCAATATGGTTCGGCGTTGTCGCGCATCGAGCAACAATATGGCGTCCCTGCCGAAGTGCTGGTGGCGATCTGGGGGCTGGAAACCGATTTTGGCGCCAACATTGGAAAGTTTCCGACGCTACGCGCTTTGGCGACGCTGGCTTATGATTGCCGGCGCGCAGAACTTTTCCGCGCCGAGTTGATGGACGCACTTCGCATCGTCGAACGCGGCGACCTCAGTCCGGCCGAGATGCGCGGCGCCTGGGCCGGCGAGATCGGCCAGACCCAGTTCATGCCCTCCTCCTGGATCAAATTCGCGGTGGATTTCGACGGCAACGGCCGCCGCGACCTGATGCGCAGCGCGCCGGACGTGCTGGCCTCCACCGCTAATTACCTCGCCAGCTACGGCTGGCAGCGCGGCAAGGATTTCCAGCCGGGCAGCGCAAATTTCGCCGTCATCCAGCAATGGAACAAGAGCGAGGTCTATGCCAGGACCATCGCCGCTTTCGCCAGCCAATTGGCGCGGGCGCCTTGATCTCAGTGCGGCGGTAGGTTCCCCGGCGCACCGAGAGCATTGACGGCGAAGTTTACCTCGAGCGATCCGGCCTTTTCGAATTGCAGCGTGGCCTTGAATGTATCGCCCTGCTTGAGCGGCTGCTTCAGATCCATGAACATCAGGTGATAGCCGCCGGACTTGAGTTCGACGGTCTCGCCCGGCTTAATCTCAAGACCGTTCGGCAGCGGCCGCATCTTCATCACACCGTCACTCATCGACATCTCGTGAATCTCGACCCGATCCGCCGTTTCGGACTTCGCTCCGACGAAGCGGTCGGCCGCGGAGCCCTTATTGGTGATCTTCAGATAGCCGCCGGTGATTTTTGCGCCGCCCGGCGTCGCGCGCGTCCATGGCGAGCTCACCATAAGATCGCCGAGCTTGAATGTCGCCATGCCGGGCGCCGCGCTTGGCCGGCCATGGTCCATCTGCATTTGCGCCCTGGTTATTGCGGGGAGCGCGACGATCGCAAGCGTGGCGATGGCAACGCTTGCCAATAACCCGAACTGGCCTGGGAATGCACGTGTCATAGATAACTCGGATCAAGCGGGGCCGCGATCAGCCTCTTTGCGTCGGCTATGCCACGCGGCTCGCAATACGTCCATCGATCTGCCTTGGGGCGGCTCGGGCGATATAATGAACATATATTCACTCTATCACACGTGCTGCAAATAACGCATGCGTGAATGAGCCGAGTGGCAGCGTGTGTGTGGGAAAAAATAGGAAAGTGAGGAAATTCTTACCAAAGCCATGCATATCTAGCTTAGCTGCAGCGCAGCATTGGAACTGCTGTAGCAGGGCGGCGCGTCCTATATTCGTTCCAACGATGACGCCTTCTCCCAAGGGCTGAATCGTCAAGACAAGGAGACTACCCATGTTGCTCTCGCTCATCCGCCTGATCCGGGCGTTCCGGGACTACCAGCGCAATGTCAGCGAGCTGTCCCAGCTTAGCGATCGCGAACTGGCCGATATCGGCCTTGATCGTTCGGACATCCCGCGCGTTGCAGCCGGTTCCTACAACGGCTGATGCTCTCAGCTGACACCGACTACGGATAACGCCCGCCTTGTTGCGGGCGTTGTCGTATCCAGGCGTTCGCAAACGCGATTCCACTTTGCCTGAAAACGCGCTACCCCATGCGCCATGACAGGCATTCCGTGTTCCTCCGAACCCGTTCACATCGTCGGCGCCGGCCTCGCGGGTTCGGAAGCTGCATGGCAGGTCGCCAATACCGGCGTGCGCGTGGTGCTGCACGAGATGCGGCCTCATCGAATGACCGATGCGCACCGCACCGACGGTCTTGCCGAACTGGTCTGCTCCAATTCGTTCCGCTCCGACGATGCCGCCAACAATGCGGTCGGACTGCTGCATGCTGAAATGCGCCGCCTTGGCTCGCTGGTCATGCGGTCGGCCGACGCCAACCAAGTACCCGCGGGCGGGGCGCTGGCGGTCGACCGCGACGGATTTTCCGCTGCCGTCACCAGGGCGCTCAACGATCATCCCGGGATCGAGATCCGCCGCGATGAAATCGACGGCCTGCCGCCGGCCGACTGGCACAATGTCATCGTCGCCACCGGTCCCCTCACCTCGGCGCCGCTGGCGGATGCGATCCGCGAGCTCACCGATGAAAACGCGCTGGCGTTCTTCGATGCGATCGCGCCGATCGTGCACAAGGACTCCATCGACCTATCGGTGGCCTGGTTCCAATCGCGCTACGACAAGGTGGGTCCCGGCGGCACCGGCGCCGACTACATCAACTGCCCGATGACCAAGGAACAATATGATGCGTTCGTCGATGCGCTGCTCAAGGGCGAGAAAACCGAGTTCAAGGAATGGGAGGCCAACACGCCGTATTTCGACGGCTGCCTGCCGATCGAAGTGATGGCGGCGCGGGGTCGCGAGACCTTGCGGCATGGCCCGATGAAGCCGGTCGGCCTCACCAATCCCAATGACCCGACCGTGAAAGCCTATGCCATCGTCCAGCTGCGTCAGGACAACAAGCTCGGCACGCTCTACAACATGGTCGGCTTCCAGACCAAGCTGAAATACGGGGCACAGCAGCAGATTTTCCGCACCATCCCCGGACTTGAGAATGCGGAATTCGCAAGGCTCGGCGGGCTGCATCGCAATACGTTCCTGAATTCACCGAAATTGCTTGATGGGCTATTGCGGTTGCGTGCACAGCCGCGGCTGCGCTTTGCCGGACAGATGACGGGATGCGAAGGCTATGTTGAATCGGCCAGCATCGGATTGATTGCCGGCCTCTACGCTGCCGCCGATGCGCGCCAACAACCGCTCGCTCCGCCGCCACCGACCACGGCGCTGGGCTCGCTGCTCGGCCACATCACCGGCGGCCATATCGAAACCATCGATGCGGGGCCGCGCTCGTTCCAGCCGATGAACATCAATTTCGGACTGTTTCCGCCGCTGGCCAGCGCGCCGACCCGCAAGCCGGACGGGGCAAGACTGCGCGGCAACGAAAAGACGGTGGCGAAAAAGCAGGCGCTCAGCGCCCGCGCGCTCGCCGATCTCGACCGCTGGATCGCCGAGCATTTACGGATGCAGGCCGCGGCCTGAGGAGTTTTGGACGCGGTACAGCGCTTCTTCAGCCTGGAGCCAGCCGCTGCGCTCCGTCGGGGGCAATGCCGGCGCGGGAAGCGCGCCATAAAATCCACAGCGTTCGCAGTCGCGACCTTGCCGATCGATTGAACAAATCGACATTCGCGCGCGCCATCCGCTCAAGGTCGTAGCGAACAAGCGCCAACGGCAGGAACAGCGGGCGGAGTTTCGCCGGTAGCTGAGCCCTCAGCTCGAATGACCTAGCGAGATGCGCGCGGGCTTCGCCTATCAATTCAATAAGCGCCGCGCCGAGCTGCGACGTCATGTTTCGCGCAAACACTTCTTCTATTCCACTGCCGTGACGTGCAAGCAACGGCAGCGGCACGAGCAATTGCCGCCGCGCCGCATCGGACGGCAGCATCGCGAGCACCCGTGCCATCCCCTGCGCAACTCCCGCATGGCGCGCCAGATGTCCGGCGGCCTCCGACGCATCGCCCATGACGCGGGCGCCGAGCGAAAACAGCGTGGAGCAAGTGTCGACGAGATAGCCTTCGAATGCCGCCATGTCGGGCATCGGATCGTTATACAGATCGAACCGATGCGCCTCGATCAGGCGCGACAACGGTTCGACCGGAAGGCCATGCTCGGCGATCGCGCGCTGCAATTCGGCGGCAACAGGATTACCTTCGGCGCCGCCATGACCGAGACCTTGCAGCAGATCGGTCCACCATTGCAGGCGGATTTCGCCCGGGAGCGGCTGGCTGACCTGGTCGCGCACCCGCGATATCTCCACATTGAAAGCGTACATCGCCAGCAGCGCGCGGCGGCTGTCTGCGTTCACAAACAGGGTTGCGGCATAGCGTTCGAAATCGTGGGTACGCACCAGGTCGGCGCAGAACGCGGCCGAGTCCGCTGCCGCGCTCATGGCACCGCGATAAGGGCGGCCGCCACGCGCCGCCGCTCGCCGATCATGATGTTGTAGGTGCGGATCGCCGGCCCGGTCTGCATGACGTCGATCACGATGCTGACCTTGCGCAGGCGTTCGCGAAGCGACACTGGCGGAATCCAGACCTCGTTGCCGGTGCCGACCAGCAACGTGTCGATATTGGCGGCGTTCGCAATCACCCGCTGCAGCGTCGCTTCATTGATGTCATCGGGTTTGATGACCGGCCAGGCCCAGATCGCATCGGGCAGGCACAGCAGAGAGCCGCGGTGGGACATCTCGGCGAAGGCAAAGCCGCCATTGCCATAGGCCTCGATCGGCGCCGACCTCGGAAGATGCGGAGCGTCCGAGCCGGCGGGCATGGTTATTTCTTCGATGGTTTTGCCGGCTTTTCCGGCGCGTCGGCCCGGTTGGTGCCGACGCCGAGATAGATCAGGATCGGTGCGGCGATGAAGATCGAGGTGTAGGTGCCGACCAGCACCACGCCGAACATCATCACCGCCGTAAAGCTGTGGATGGCGTGACCGCCGAACAAGAGCAGGGCCAGCAAGGCGAGCGTCACCGTGACGTGGGTGATGATCGAGCGCGACAGCGTGGAATTGATCGATTCGTTGAGCAGTTGGGGCATCGGCATTTTCTTGTAACGCCGCAGCATTTCGCGGATGCGGTCGTAGATCACGACAGTGTCGTTGAGCGAATAGCCCAGAATCGTCAGCAGCGCCGCGATGCTGGTGAGGTCGAAATCGACCTGGGTGATCGACATGAAGCCGATGGTCAGCACGATGTCGTGCACGTTGGCGATCATGGCGCCGAGCGCAAACTGCCATTCAAACCGGAACCAGAGGTAGATCAGGATCGCAATGATCGCGAGCATCAACCCCAGCATGCCGTAGGCGAGGAGTTCGCCGGAGACGCGGGGCCCCACCACTTCGACGCGACGATATTCGACGCTGTCGCCGAACGCGCCACGAACTTTCTGTATCGCTACCTGCTGGGCGGAGTCGCCGCCGGGTTGCTCGGCGATCCGGATCAGCACGTCGGCGGGACCGCCGAATTGCTGCAATTGCACGTCACCGAGGCCGAGGCCGCCGAGCGTCGCTCGCATGGTCGCGATATCGGCAGCGCCGGATTTGGACTGCACTTCAATCAGTGTGCCGCCCTTGAAGTCGATGCCGAAATTCAGGCCATGCGTGAAAAACAACGTGATCGCTACGATTGAAAGGAATGCCGAAATCGGAAAGCTGATACGCCGAAAGCGCGTGAAGTCGAAGTGGGTGTCATCCGGGACGATGCGTAGCGAGGGCAGCAGTCCGAGTGCCGCGACCACCGTCAGCACGGCAATAAAGACGCCGAGTCCGATGAGAACCAGATGTGTCACTAAAGGCTCCGCATTCTCAGATCGGCACGGTTTGCGGCCGCTTCCACCTCACCCAGCCCGCGACGATCAGGCGGGTCAGCGTAAAGGCGGTGAAAACCGTGGTGATGATGCCGATGCCGAGCGTCACGGCAAAACCGCGCACCGGGCCGGTGCCGATGTAGAACAGCACGGCGGCGGCAATGAAGGTGGTGATATTCGAGTCCAGGATGGTCGACAGCGCCCGCTTGAAACCGGCGTCGATGGCCGAAATCGCGTTGCGTCCGCCGCGCAGTTCCTCGCGGATACGCTCGTAGATCAGCACGTTGGAATCCACCGCAATGCCGACCGTCAGCACGATTCCGGCGATGCCAGGCAGCGTCAGCGTGGCGTTGAGCAGCGACAATATCCCGAAGATCATCGCGACATTGATCGCCACCGCGATATTAGCGAATACGCCAAACAGCCGGTAGGTCACGAGCATGAACACGATGACCAGGATGGAGCCGACATAGGCGGCAAGCTCACCCTTCTCGATCGAATCCTGACCCAGGCCGGGGCCAACCGTGCGCTGTTCAATCGGGGTCAGTTTCGCCGGTAGCGCGCCGGCGCGTAGCAAGATTGCAAGGTCATTGGCCTGCTGTACTGTGAAGTTGCCGGAAATCTGGCCGGAACCGCCTGTGATGGGCTCACGTATGACGGGCGCGGAAATCACCTTGTTGTCCAGTACGATTGCAAACGGCTGTCCGACATTTTCCGATGTCGCCTGGGCGAACTTGCGCGAGCCTACGGTGTTGAACTTAAAGCTCACGATCGGTTCGTTGGTGCGTTGATCGAAGCCCGGCTGCGCATCGGTCAACTCGCCACCCGAGACCAGAACCTGCTTCTTGATGACTGCCGGACCCCTGCCCGGCTCGGCGCTCGGCAAGATTTCCGAATCCGGCGGCACGCGTCCCGCCGCGGCTTGGTCTGGCGAGACCGTCGTATCGACCATGCGGAAGTCCATTTGCGCCGTTTGCCCGACCAGATCGATGACCCTCTGGGGATCTTGCAGGCCAGGTATCTGCACAAGGATGCGATCGCTGCCCTGACGCTGGATCAGCGGCTCGACGGTGCCGAGTTGATTGACGCGGCGTTCGACGATCTGGATCGATTGTTCGACGACCTGCCTGATGCGGTCGTTGATCGCCGCTTGCGGCACGGTCAGCCGGATCAGTCCAGCACCGGCGTCGCTGACCTCAAGGCTGCGCTGGCCGCTTGAGCCGAGCAGGCCACCAAGCGGCTGCGACAATTCACGCAATTTGGGCAGCGCATTTGCAACATCGGTGTCCTTGACGCGGACTTCGACACTATCGGCGCGTGTGGTGAGGCCGGTATAACCGATTTTTGCGTCGCGCAATGTGCGTCGGACGTCGTCTCGAATCTGATCGAGCTTGCTCTTTTTCACGGAGTCCGCATCGACCTCGAAAAGCAGATGCGAGCCGCCCTGCAGATCGAGGCCAAGCACCAGATGGCGCTGCGCCCAGACCGGCCAGGTCTTCACCTTCGCTTCGGGAAAGAAATTCGGAACGGCGCAAAGACACACCACCAGCGCCGTCAGGATGATCGCCAGCGCCTTCCACCGCGAGAAATACAGCATCGAGTTGACCCGTCGATTGTGGAGATTGCGCGAAAGCTAGCTCGCGGAGGTCTCGTCCTTGGCGGTCTCGGCCTTTTCCTTGGCCGGCTCGCCTTTGCTACGCACGCCGGAAATCATCTGCCGCATCTGCCGCACCCGCACGCCGTCGGAGATTTCGAATTCGATCTGGTCGTCGTCCACCACTTTGGTCACTTTGCCGACGAGGCCGCCTGACGTGACAACGGTATCGCCGCGGCGGATGTTCTTCACCAGGTCGGCATGATCCCGCACCTTCTTCTGCTGCGGCCGCAGAATCAGGAAATACATGATGACGAAAATCAGGGCGAACGGCAGCAGCGACATCAACATGCTGTTGGTGTCGCCGGCGCCTGCGGCCTGGGCAAACGCGGGGGTAATCAGCATTCGGACGATTCCTCGTGAGATGGATATGAACCGGCGATGCAGATATGCATTCTGCCGATCCGGGCAAATTCGCGCGGACTATAGCGGCAGCGGTCCCAATTGCAACGCTGCGCGGACCTTTCATTTGCGCCGCTTGCGGCCTTTCGCCCGGCCAGATAAGGGTGCATTGTCAGGAACTTAAGACATGTCAAAAAAGCCCCGAAAATCCGGCTCCCGCGTGGCGTCGAAGGCCGCGGCGGCAAAAGCTGCGAAGGCCGCGACAAAACGTCCGCCGCGGCCCGACCATGACGTGGCGGACAGAATCGCGCGCGCGCTGGAGGCCATCGCGGCAGGCCTGCCGGCCACCTCGCCGAAAGCCTCGAGTGCCGACGTGCTGAGGAGCGCAGATGCCTTCATCTGGCACCCGAATGGGCGGCTGGCGCCGGTACCTCGTGTCAACCGCGTCGACCTCGGCCTGCTCAAGGGCATCGACCGGCTGCGCGACATCCTGCTTGAAAACACCGAGCGATTCGCCAATGGGTATCCGGCCAACAACGCGCTGCTGTGGGGGGCGCGCGGCATGGGCAAGTCGTCGCTGGTGAAAGCGGCGCATGCGAGCATCAACGTCGATCGCCAGCCGGCCGCTCGTTTAAAACTGATCGAAATTCACCGCGAGGATATCGAGACGCTGCCGGCGCTGATGACGCTGCTGCGGACCTCGCCCTTTCACTTCATCGTGTTCTGCGACGACCTGTCGTTCGACGGCAACGACGCGTCCTACAAATCGCTCAAGGCGGTGCTGGAAGGCGGCATCGAAGGCCGGCCTGACAACGTCATCCTGTACGCGACCTCGAACCGGCGGCATCTGTTGCCGCGCGACATGATGGAGAACGAACGCTCGACCGCAATCAATCCTGGCGAAGCGGTTGAAGAAAAGGTGTCGCTGTCCGACCGGTTTGGACTATGGCTCGGCTTCCACCGCTGCAGCCAGGATGAGTACCTTGCGATGGTGAAAGGATATTGCGGTCATTTTGGCATCAAGCTCGATGAGGCCGAACTGGAGCGCGAAGCGCTGGAATGGTCGACCACACGCGGCTCGCGTTCAGGGCGCGTCGCCTGGCAGTTCACGCAGGAGCTTGCGGGACGGCTCGGCGTGCGGATCAAGGCCTAAATATTTGCGTGCCCCGGACGCAGCGCAGCGCGCCGCCTTCGCGGCGTGGTGCGCTGCAGAGCCGGGGTCCCGGTTGCTTGTTGCTTGAAGAAACCGGGATCCCGGTTCTGCGAAGCACCGCATCGCAAGGGCTACGCGCTGCATCGCGCCCGGGACACGTGACCTTCACTACTGCGGCGACGGTTTCGCAAACGGAATCAGCACCAGCCCCACCACTGCCAGCGCGGCAAGCAGTGCCCATGCCTCATTGGCGCTGGTGGCGAGAGCGGCCTGCTCGATCAGCGAACCGGCAGCCGATATGTCTGATGGAAGCCGGTCGAGTCCGATGCCCTGCGCAGCGGTGATGTCGCCTGCGCTCAAGCGCTGGCGGATGGCGTCGGCATGTCCCGCGGTGCGGCCATAGAGGATGGTATCGATCAGCGCGATCCCGACCGCGCCGCCGAGGTTTCGCATCATGTTGAACAGGCCGCTCGCGTCCGGCACCTGCTTGTGCGGCAGCGTTTCCAGCGCAAGCCGGGTCGGCGGCAGCAGGCAGAACATCGCCGCAAAACCACGCAGTACCTGCGGCCAGAACATCTCGTCAAAATCGGCGACCCGGCTTTCGAATGCGCTCCAGCCCAGCCCGATCGCGAACAGGCTGAAGCCGAACGCGGACAGCCAGCGCGAGTCCAGCCGGTTCTCCAGCGCGCCGGCAATCGGCGCGGCCACCAGCTGTGCCGCTCCCGTGACCAGCATGATCGAGCCGATCTCCAGCGCATCGTGTTGCCGCACATAGGCCAAAAACACCGGCATCAAATAAACCGCGCCGAACAATCCGACGCCGAGGCAAAAGCTCAATACGCAGCCGATCGAGAACGGCCGAGCCTTGAACAGCGCGATCTCGACCACCCGCTGCATCGCGTTCTTCGTCTTGATGACAAAGAGGACGGTTGCGGCGGCGCAGAGCGCGAACAGCGCAAGACAGACCGCCGAGAACCAGCCGGAATGCGGCGCCTGTTTCAGCCCGATCTCCAGGCTGGCCAGCGCTATCGCCATCAGCGCGAGAGAAGAAACGTCGAGATTTCGCAGCTGGTTCAGACGGGACCTGCCGCGCGGCAGCAGGAACGGTATCGCGAGGGCAGCGACGACGCCGGGGATGACATTGACCAGAAACAGCCACGGCCAGGAATAGTGATGCGTGATCCAGCCGCCGACGACCGGTCCGACGGTCGGCGCCAGCACGGCCACAATGCCGGCCATGGTGCCGGCGATCGGATGTTGTCGCGCCGGAAACAGCAGAAAGATGCCCGTGAATACCGCGGGGATCAGCGTGCCCCCCGCAAAACCCTGAACGATGCGGAAGGTGACGAGCGAGACAAAATTGCCGGAGAAGGCGCAGCCGATCGACGTCAGCGTGAAGACGAAGATGGAGATCACGAACAGCCATCGCAGCGTCAATGCGCGCGTAAGCCACCCGGTAAGCGGAATGGCGATCACCTCGGCGATCAAATAGGCCGTCTGGATCCAGCTCATCGCGTCCGGCGATATCGCGAGCGCGCTTTGGATCGTCGGCAGCGAGGTGGCGACTACCTGGATGTCCAAAATCGCCATGAACATTCCAAGGCACATCAAGGTGAAGCCAAACCAGGTGGCGACCCTTGCCTGGGTCGTCCGCCAGATCGGCGTCGGGCTGTTAGGCGTGGATTTCAGCATGTCTGGGAGCGCAAGAGCCGTGCGGTGGAATGATGAAGGCGATGATTAGCGACGTGCAGCAATCGATCAATCAAAGCGCGGTGGACGAATAGCCGACCGGGGCTACAATGTACACCTCCCGCGCCACAGCTTCTCGGTTTAGGATGCGAGCATGGACCACACGTCAACAGCGCGTCTTGCAACCTTTCTGGTCGAAGCCAAACGCCGCACCTATGCCGGTCTGAACGATGAGGCGACGGTATCCATGCCGATCATTCCGGGGTCGAAGCAGCTTGATTACGGCGACGGCGAGCTGGGCTATCGAGATATCTATTTTGGCATGGCGTTTTTCGTCGGCCAGGAAGTGCTGACGGACAAACAGCGAGCGATCTGGTCGATGAGTTACGCAGGCGGCGTATCGCCGGACATCGCCGATCGAGGCAAGATGCTCGACGTCTACGCATTTCTGCGCAAGGCTTTGCTCTGCGTCGGCGAAGATCGGCCGTTCCGCGGCCCCTTACACTTCGAGCTAGGCAGCTATCGCTACGCCGATACGTCGGAGGGCGACTTCGCGGGGTTTCACGGCACGGAGCGAATTTATCTGGATGGGATGCCTGTGTACGCGCTGCGCTATAGCGGCGGGATTATTCGGTAGGCGGTGCCGCGTCCCGAACGCAGGCAGCGCGCAGCGCTTGCGGTGCTGCCGCGTCCCCGGGACGCGATAACCTCACGCCCCGTTGAGGAACTGCAGCGGGTCGACCGGCGACGATCCCTTGCGGATCTCGAAGTGCAGCTGCGGCGAGCCGACTTCGCCGGACTGGCCCGACTTGGCGATGATCTGGCCGCGCTTGATGGTTTCGCCGCGCTTGACCAGCAGTTCACTGGCATGGGCATAGGCGGTGACGTAGCCGTTGGAATGCCGGACCAGGATGAGATTGCCGTAACCCTTGAGCTCGTTGCCTGAATAGGCGACGACGCCATCCTCGGCGGCCTTCACCGGCGTGCCTTCGGGCACCGCGACGTTGATGCCGTCGTTGGACTTGCCGTTGGTCTTGGCGCCATAGCCGGTGACGACGCGGCCGCGCACGGGCCAGCGGAAGGTCGGAAGCGCGCCGGTGGCTTCGGCGGTCTTCACCGGCGTTTCGGTCGCAGCGACGGCAGCTTCGGGCGTCGTGGTCGCCTGGGCCAGCCGCGCCTTTTCCCTCGCGGGCTCGACCACGGCCACCTTGGTCGCCGGCGCAGCCACCGCGGCCGGCTGGGCCGCAACGACTTGCGCCGGTTGCGCGGCGGCGGGTGCCGCGGCCGATTTCGCGCCGGGCACCGTGATCTTCTGGCCGAGTTTCAATTTGGAGTTCGCATCGATGCCATTGGCCTTGGCCAGTTCGGCCACCGGCAAGTGGTTACGGCGCGCGATGCTCATCAGCGTGTCGCCCCGATTGACGACATGCACGCTAGGCGGCGCGGCGATCGGCGCAGCGGTTGCGACCGCTTTCGGCGCCGCGGCGACAGGCGGGACGGCAGCGACGGCGCGCGGCGGGATGATCAACTGCTGGCCGGGCTGCAGCGCGCGCGGACCCTTGTAGCCATTGGCTTTCAGGATTTCGGCGGTGGTCACGCCATAACGGTGCGACAGCCCTTCCATGGTGTCGCTGGTGCCGATGATGATCGTGGTGCCGGTTTCGCGACCGGCTGGGCGGGTCGCAGCAATCGAACGCGGGGCGACGCTACCCGTGGTTTCGATCGGCTGGCGGGTCGGCGGCGAATAGGACGCAACCCCGCGGCCTCCGCCGGATACGCCGTTCGATGGATAGGTTTGCGGTGCGGCAATCGGCGGCGGCAAGGCAGAAGACTGATACTGCGGCTGCGGGCGCGCATATTGCGGCAGCTCGCGACGCTCGACCTGCGGCGTCGATACCGAGGCAGTGGTTTCCGGTTGCGAGGAAAAGGGATTGGAGAAGGAGTTTTGCGACAGCCGGGTCTGCGTGTCGGCGCTGCAACCGGCGAAAGCAAACGACATCAGCGCCAGCACCGCAACCTGCGGAGTGCGGCGCGAGCAAAGCAACTCGACGACACGGGACATGGTTACTCACTCATACGCAACAAATTACGGAATTGAGTAAACACCCGCTGAGTAAACAACCCTTTAAGGTTACTTCCACCGTCATGCGCGGGCTTGACCCGCGCATCCATCGGTCTTCGCAAAAATCTTTCGAAGGGGATGGATTGCCGGGTCAAGCCCGGCAATGAGGGCTAACATCTCACAGCTCCCGTGCGATGCCGGGCAGCGCCGGGACGAAGCGCACGTCGACCAGTTCCTTGCGCTCCAGACCCGCGTCGGTCCGCATGATCCTGACCAGGGTCTGGATGCCGTGATGGGGCCCGACCGGCGCGATCAGGATGCCGCCGGGCTGGAGCCGTCCGGTCAACGCGTCGGGGATTTGCTCCATCGCCGCCGTGACGATAATGCGATCGAACTGACCGGCCCCCGCCGGGATATCGAAGCCGTCCCCAAGCAGCACCTCGACATTGTCGCAGTGGAGTTGCTTCAGTCGCTTGCGGGCTGTGTCGGCCAGCGTGCGAAAGCGCTCGATGGTCACGACCTGCCCGCAGAGTTTTGACAGGACGGCGGCCTGGTAGCCGGAGCCCGTGCCGATCTCCAGCACACGATGCTCGGCCCGCAACTGCATCTGCTCGGTCATGTAGGCCACCACGAATGGCTGGCTGATGGTCTGCCCGCAAGCGATGCCGAGCGCGGTATCGCTATAGGCCTGCCGGCGATCCGAGGACTCGACGAACAGATCCCGCGGGATCGCGTCCATGGCACGCAGCACCGCCTGGTTGCTGATCCCGCGGCGCCGCAGGTTCAGCTGAAACATCATCTTTTCCGGCGGCGGTTTTTCGGTTTTGGGCATGGCAGCCTCGAAGAGCGGGTATGCTGAACCAATATGAACAGGCCGCTGTTAAGGAATGATTCCGCCCGGACTTTTCAGTTCCATGAACGGAACCCATTTTGCAACCCGGCGTTTTCGCCGCGGCGCAAGTCATCCCGATGCCGCATTGCAACGGCGCTGGACATCCCATTGGGACCGCATTTGCTCACGCAAACGGGACGAAGCGGACATTGCGCTTGCTTGCGTTATTTGCGAACTTGACGGGGATCCTTCTGATTTGGGCATGGGCCAGGGAATTCCATAATGACCGCATCGCGGCCGCCGGGCGGCTCAGTGTTCCTCGTCGAGGACGAGGTCATGATCAGGATGATGGTGGCCGATATGCTGGACGAACTCGGCTATAGCGTCGCGGCCGAAGCCGGCGAGATCAACGAGGCGATCAAGCTGGCGCAATCGACCGAATTCGACATTGCCATTCTGGATGTCAACGTCAACGGCAAGGTGATCTCGCCGGTCGCCGAGCTGATCAAGGCTCGCAATCGCCCGTTCATTTTTGCGACCGGCTACGGCTCGCAAGGCCTGCCGGAAGAATACCGCGACCGCCCCGCGCTGCAGAAGCCGTTCCAGATCGAAACGCTTGGCAAGATGATCGAGGGCGCGTTGAAAAGCGCAACAGTTTAGACGACAACTACCATCGTCATCACCCGCGAAAGCGGGTGACCCAGTATTCCAGAGATGTAAGTAATAAAACCGTGAGAGCGCCGGGTACTGGATACCCACTTTCGCGGGTATGACTGCGTCACTTCAGCGTCGCCGTCAGCGCTTCCGAAAATTCCTCGTCGGTGCGGTCGAGCCGCAGCGGCGTAACCGACACATAGCCTGCCGCCAGCGCTGCGAGATCGGTGCCCTGCGCCGGCACATCGATGTGCGCCAGTCGCTCAAACCCGATCCAGAAATAAGGATTGCCGCGACCGTCCCGACGCTGGTCGACTTTCAAAAAGCCCAGGTTGCGCTTGCCCTGCCGGGTCACCTTGACGCCCAGCACTTCGTCCGGCCCCACCGCGGGAAAGTTGACGTTGATTACGGTGTTCTTCGGGACTCCGGCATCGATCACCTTGCGCAGGATCGCCGGCCCGAATTTCAGCGCGGTATCCCACAATGGCGCGTTGCGGGTCTCAACCGAAAATTCCTGGCTCAGTGCGAATGAGGGAATGCCGAGAATGGTGCCTTCCAGCGCGCCGGCAATGGTGCCGGAATAGACCACGTCCTCGGCGACGTTGCGGCCCTTGTTGACTCCGGACAATACCAGATCCGGCCCCTTTTCGCCGAGGATGTGCCGGGAGCCCATGATGACGCAATCGGTCGGCGTACCCCGCACGGCGAAGTGACGCGGGCCGACTTCGCGCAATCGCAGCGGATCGTTCAGCGAGAGCGAATGCGAGACGCCGGACTGGTCGAGCTCCGGCGCCACCACCCACACATCGTCGGACAATGCGCGCGCGATCTCTTCGACGATTTTCAGGCCGGGCGCATGGATGCCGTCGTCGTTGGTACAGAGAATCCGCATCGGCATGCACGCTCTTTCGGTCGATTTCCAGGCGCCGCGTGGCGGCACGTATTATCCGTTGATCCTCATGGTGGCAAACCCGGAAAGTCGCCGGAAATCGTTTACGCCGCTCGCGCCCGCAAGCCGCGGCTGCGCCTACATACATACGACGCCCGGCGGTGGCCCTAAACCGGCTCTTTCTGTAGCCGGGGATCATTGTAGGCTTTTTCGCCCTGCCGAAGCTGCTTTGCCGTGACAAACCGCGCGCCAAGCAGTTCGCCGCGCCGCCAGGCCCTCAGGCAGACGCGAACCACGGTCCCGCAAGAGGTGAAGGCGAGACCGAACATTTTGGGCACCGGCAGCGCGCCGACATCGAGGCAGACGCCGCTCTCGGAAACGTCGACGATGAAACATTCGATCCACGGCGCATCGGGCGCCGGAATGACGAACCCCGGCCGCCGATACTCAATGCGCTCGTGCTTGCGCTCCCCAAGGTCTTTTCGGTGTCTAGCCATCAGGCTCCCCCATCGGAATACCGTAGTGCAAAACCCTTGAGCGGCGGTTATCGAGAAAAGTTAACCGTGGCTTTACGGGAACCCGTCGATATCGATGAAATGGAACCGGCCTAGTCACCAATAAGTGACGTTACGGTTTTCGCAACCTCACGCTGCGTCCTCGCGATCCTTTCAATCCAGGAAGAAGCGCCGGATCAGGGGCTGCATGCCTGCGACGAGACTCGCCGCGAATGCCATCAGCGATTCCACGGCGAGCGGCGATCGTTTGAGGCCGGCGCGCCGATGCATTCCGTGCCAGATAGAAACGATCACGCTGCAGGTAATAGGTGGGACCGCCGTACTGATTACAAACCGGCGGTCCCGTGTCGCGCATTGAAATGGTGGCCGGTGCGGCTTCGCCGGTCACTCTGCGCGACGCGATAACCGTAGCCGCCTGCCCTGCCCACGCAACGCGATCCTGCGTTTAACCTAACCGGTCAACCTTACCGCGCATCCGTCACTGCGAGGACCCCTTCCGCGCGGTCTAGCCTTTTTCGATCACCTTTATCCCGCCCATATAAGGCTGCAGCACGTCGGGCACCGTGATCGAGCCGTCGTCCTGCTGATAGGTTTCCATCACCGCAATCAGCGCGCGGCCGACGGCGGTGCCGGAGCCGTTCAGGGTGTGCACGAAGCGCGGCTTGCCGTCTGTTCCGCGATAGCGCGCGTCCATGCGCCGCGCCTGGAAATCGCCGCACACCGAGCAGGATGAGATTTCACGATAGGCACCGCCCTCGCCCTGCCCCGGCATCCACACCTCGATGTCATAGGTTTTTTGCGCGGAAAATCCCATGTCGCCGGCGCACAGCGTCATTACCCGGTAGTGCAGGTCGAGACGGCGCAGCACTTCCTCGGCGCAGGCCAGCATGCGCTCATGCTCTTCGCGGCTGGTGTCGGGCGTGGTGATCGAGACAAGTTCGACCTTCGTGAACTGATGCTGCCGGATCATGCCGCGGGTATCGCGCCCCGCCGCCCCGGCCTCGGCGCGAAAGCACGGTGTCAGCGCGGTAAAGCGCAGCGGCAGCTCTTTTTCGTCGAGAATGGATTCGCGGACGAGGTTTGTCAGAGACACTTCGGCGGTTGGGATGAGCCAGAGGTTTATTCTCAATACTTCATTCTCCAAAGCGACGAAGTCTGCCTTGGAAAGTTGGTCTCGTATGGATTCGACAAAGTCGCGAACAGCTTTCCTGTCGGAATTCAGGAAGGCATGCATTAGTATGGACCATTTGATTTGCGGATAAGTTGATTGGAAGTAGTCTAGCCGAAAAGTTTTCCCTGAAAGATTTTGTACAAGGAATTGATCTTCTCTGAATTTCGGCAACTGCCCCGTGCCAAACATCACCTCATCGCGAACTAGCAGTGGCGGGCTAACCTCCGTGTAACCATGCTCATTGGTGTGGAGATCGAGCATGAACTGCCCGATCGCGCGGTCCAGTCGCGCCAAGCCTTTCTTCAGTACCACAAACCGCGCGCCGCTTAGCTTCGCCGCGGTTTCGAAATCCATAAAACCGAGCGCGTCTCCGAGATCATCGTGCGGTTTTGGCGCAAACGCATAATTGCGGATTTTGCCGAAGACATGGCGCTGCACGTTGCCGTGCTCGTCTGTGCCATCGGGCACCTCATCCAACGGCAAGTTCGGAATTGCCGCGAGCATGCTATTCAGCTTGGCATCCAATTCTCTCGGCGTTTTCTCTAGTTCCGTGATCGCCGCCTTAAGCTGCGAGACCTCAATCATTAAATCTTCAGCATGTGCATCATCTTTTTTCTTTTTCGCTTCCCCAATTTCTTTTGAGGCCGCGTTGCGACGAGCCAGCGCCCTTTCCAAATGAGTTATTGCCACCCGGCGCTGTTCGTCGATTGCCAGCAGCGACGTCGACAACGGCTCCAGCCCGCGGCGCTTCAGCGCCGCGTCGAAGGCCGTGGGATTATCGCGGATTGCTTTGATGTCGTGCATGCTCAATTCCCGTCATGGCCAGCTTATCCCGGCCATCCACGTCCTAACTGCACGGTCTGTAAAAGACGCGGATGCCCACGACAAGCCCGGGGATGACGAATCAGGGAGCCAGCAGCAGGCCTGTCGCGCAAAGCAGAAGCCCCGCCGCAATCAGGTCCACGATCAGAACGCCACCGAGTTGTATTCTCAGGCACCGCTTCTCGGCTTCGATTGCTGCCTTCAGTTCGGCTTCCGTAGCCGACCGATCTGCCTTCGTAGCTGCTTTTGTCATCAACCCCTCGATCAGTGGAGGCGTTGTAACAGAGCCAGCGCGCCGATTCCCACGGCAATCATTCCGCCGAGCCGCACGGTCAGGCGCAACGTCAACGTGTCCATCGCTGCCTGTAAGGTATCGATCCTTCCCCCCAACCTGGCTTCCAGGGAATTGATCGCTGCCTGTAAATCCTGCTTGGTCACCAACTCGATCATGATGAATTCACGTGCAGCCTCGGCGTGACCCTCCGCCTGAGGGTTAGGAACGCCGGCTTCCCGCAATCGCTTTGCATAGCCCAATGTATCAAACGCCCAAGCCACGGTCATCATCTAGATGACCTGATCTAGCATCCGGAGTGACCCTCTCCACAACCGGCGGCTGAAAGATCAGAAATTTTGGGAGACGTCCTACTCCGCCGGCTTCGGATCCGGCGGCGTCGCCGACGGCGTCACGCCTGAGGCCTTCGCCGCAGCCTTCTTTTCCACCATCGCCACAGCGATGATCGAGCCCTCGTACAGCGCCAGCAGCGGGATTGCGAGCGAAGCCTGGCTGATCACGTCGGGGGGCGTCAGGACGGCGGCGATGATGAAGGCGATGACGATGAAATAGCGCCGTTTTTCGCGCAGCATCTTGGAGGTGACGATGCCGATCCGTCCCAAAAGCGTCAGGATCACCGGCAGCTGAAAGGCGACGCCGAATGCGAAGACCAGCGACATCATCAGCGACAGATACTCGCCGACTTTCGGCAGCAGCTGGATATTCGCGGTCTCGGAGCCGCCTATCTGCTGCATGCCCAGCGAAAAACGCACCAGCATCGGCAGCACCACGAAATACACCAGCATCGACCCCAGCACGAAGAAGAACGGCGTCGCGACCAGATAAGGCAGGAACGCGCCGCGCTCGTGCTTGTAGAGGCCGGGGGCGACGAACTTGTAGATCTGCGTCGCCACGATCGGGAACGAAATGAAAGCGGCGCCGAACAGCGCGAGCTTAAGTTGCGTCAAAAAATATTCCAGCAGCGCGGTGTAGATGAATTTCGAATTTTCCGGCCCGGCCACCCACACAAACGGCCACACCAGCACGTTGTAAATCTGCTTGGCGAAGAAGAAGCAGAAGATGAAGGCCACGGCAAAGCCGAGCAACGCCTTGATCAGCCGCGAGCGCAGCTCGATCAGATGATCCATCAACGGCGCCTTGCTGGCCTCGATATCTTCGTCGCTCATGACGCTTTGGCGTCCTTGAGAATGTCCGGATTTTCGGCGGGCTGCCCGGCCGGCTGCGCCTCGGTGGCCGTAGCGCGAATCTCGCGCGTGATCGCCAGCGGCTCGCAGGGAAGCGCGTGGGCGTCGGCCTCGGCGAAGGTTTCAGGGATCGGCGCTTCGGGGGTGGTGGGAACAACCGGCGGCTCGATCGCCGGCTTGTCGATGTTCTCAATCTTCAGCGCCTCGCCGACATCCTTCTGCAAGGAGGTCATGATGTTGTCGCTGGCAAGGCCGGTCGCGGCGTCCTTGACCTCATCGAATGTTTTCTTGAGGTCGGCCATTTCGGCCTCGCGCATCGCTTCCTGGAACTGACCCTGGAATTCGGCGGCCATCTTGCGCGCCTTGCCCATCCACTGCCCCACCATGCGCAGCACGCCGGGCAGTTCTTTCGGGCCGATGGCGATCAGCGCGACAACTGCGATGACGACCAGTTCACTCCACCCGATGTCGAACATGAGCAATTCCGCTTACGCGAGGCGTACTGAGCCGCTGTGGCGCGTTATGAGTGTCGTCCCGCAGCGCTTGCCGCCAAACCATCACCGGTTTGCCGCAGGTTTTCCGCATCCCCTCGGCAGGCCGGGTATCCGTTTGATATCAAACGGCCTTGCTGCCGACATCGGAGCGCGTGGCGGTGGGCGCCGGCGCATTGTGGTCGATGGTCTTCACGGGCTCCGGCTTCTCTGCAGTTTTTTCGTCCTCCTGCATGCCCTTCTTGAAGGCCTTGATGCCCTGCGCCACATCGCCCATCAGATCGGAAATCTTGCCGCGCCCGAACAGCAGCAGGACGACCGCGATCACGACGATCCAGTGCCAAATGCTAAGTGAACCCATCCTGCAACCCTCCAAACACGCGGCCGGCAATGCGGCCCCTATTTGCTCCGGAACGTAGGCGCAGGAGGTGTCAAAAACAAGGACTTAAGCCTCGTTACATCGGCGATAGCGGCGACCGGTTGTCGCTATTGTTAACCGGCCGGACGACCATCCGCACTCAACTGCCGCCGTCCTTTTCCGGCTCCACGGCCGGCGCCAGCGCCAGTTCCAGATCGCCGATTTCCAGCGGGTCCTCGTCATCGCGCAATGCCGGATCGTCCGATGGCGTGGGAACGCTGAAGCCCGACGGCAACCGCGAGTCCAAGAGCCCGGTCCCTTTCAGCTCTTCCAGACCGGGGAGATCGCCGAGCGCCTCCAGGTTGAATTGCGACAGGAAAGCTTCCGTGGTGCCGAAAGTTAGCGGGCGTCCCGGGGTCTTGCGGCGGCCCCGCGGCCGAACCCAGCCGGTTTCCAACAGCACATCCAGCGTGCCCTTGGAGGTGATCACGCCCCTGATATCCTCAATCTCCGCGCGGGTGACCGGCTGGTGGTAGGCGATAATCGCGAGCATCTCGATCGCCGCTCGCGACAGCCGCCGCGTTTCCGTGCTTTCCCGCGTCATCAGCCACGACAGGTCGCCCGCGGTCCGAAAAGTCCATTTGTTGGCGACGCGAACCAGATTGACCCCGCGTGGGGCATAGTCCGCCTGCAACTGCGCCAGCGCCGCCTTGATGTCGATCCCGTCCGGCATCCGCTTGGCCAAAGCGGCCTGATCGAGCGGCTCGGTGGAGGCGAACAGCAGCGCTTCGAGCAGCCGCAATTCCTCGGGCCGCGCATGCGGATCGTCGGACCGATCCTCATCGTCAGCGATGCGTTTTTCCGCCAGGCTTGCCATGGCTCGGTCTCCTTCTTCCAATTATTCCGGCGAGCTATCCGGACCGGCCAGGGTGTCGGACAGCGGTCGCTGCTGACGCTTGCGAAAATACAGCGGCGCGAACGCCTGACTCTGGTGCAGCTCGACCTCACCCTCCCGCACCATCTCCAGCGCCGCGGCGAAGCTGGATGCAAAAACGGTGGCCTTTTGCGAGGGATCGACGACGTAGTTGATCAGGTATTCGTCGAGCCGGCTCCAGTCCTCGGCCATCCCGACCAGACGTTCGAGCGACGCCCGCGCCTCGGTCAACGACCACACCGTGCGTTTCGCCAGATGCACATTGGCCAGCACGCGCTGCTGGCGCTGCGCCGCATAGGCGGTGAGCAGATCGAACAGCGTGGCGGTGAACCGGGGATGCCGGATTTCGGCGATGGATTCCGGCTGGCCGCGCGGAAAAATGTCGCGCTGCAATTGCGGCCGGTTCATCAACCGGTTCGACGCTTCGCGAATGGCCTCGAGCCGGCGCAAGCGATTGGCGAGCGCAGTCGCCATTTCCTCCGCGCTCGGGCCATCCGGCGTCGCCGGCTCGGGCAGCAGCAGGCGCGATTTGAGGAACGCCAGCCACGCCGCCATCACCAAGTAGTCGGCCGCAAGCTCCAGGCGAATTTTTCGCGCGGCCTCGATGAAAGTCAGATACTGGTCGGCGAGCGCGAGAATCGAGATTTTGTGCAGGTCGACCTTTTGCTGCCGTGCCAGCGCCAGCAACAGATCGAGCGGTCCTTCATAACCCTCGACATCGACTACCAGCGAGGGCTCGTCGCTGGTGAGTTCGGCGGGCCGTCCGGTCTCAAATGACAGAATTTCCGCGCTCATGCGCCAACCCCTGCACGACCAATTAATTCGTCCAATTCGGCCCGCGCCGCCGCGCGATCGAATGGCTGCGGAGCCTTTCGCGACGCCAGCGCATACCTGGCCCGATCCAGCGCCTTGCCGGAAAGAACCGGCGCCTCCCGCGCGACCTCGCGCATTTCATCGAGCTTGCCGTTGCAATGCAAAACCATGTCGCATCCGGCTGAAACGATTGCCCGGGCCCGCTCGGCGATCGATCCCGCCAACGCGTTCATCGACACGTCATCACTCATCAACAAACCCTGGAACCCGATACTGCCGCGAATCACCTGTTCGATGATTGTCGCAGATGTCGTCGCCGGTTGGGCAGGATCAAGTGCGCTGAACACAACATGTGCGGTCATGGCCATCGGCAGATCTGCCAGGGGCTGGAAGGCGGCAAAATCGGTGTTTTGCAGTTCCGCCTCTGAAGTATCGACCACCGGAAGCTTGAAATGGGTGTCCGCGGTCGCGCGCCCATGTCCCGGAATGTGTTTCAGGACGGGCAGCACGCCGCCCTGTTCCAACCCATCGGTCACCGCCCGCGCGATGGCTGCGACCTTGCCGGGCTCCGTACCGTAGGCCCGGTTGCCGATCACGGCATCCGCCCCGGCAACCGGAACGTCGGCCAGCGGCAGACAATCGACAGTTACGCCGACGTCGATCAGATCGGCCGCGATCAGCCGCGCGCTTAAGCGGGCCGCGGTCACGCCGAGCTTGCGATCAACGTCATAGAGCGTGCTGAACACCGCGCCCGGCGGATAGGCCGGCCAGTGCGGCGGCCCGAAGCGCTGCACCCTCCCGCCTTCCTGGTCGATCAGGACAGGGGCATTGGGTTCGTCAACACTTTCGCGTAATTCTGCTACCAAACCAGTTACTTGATCTGGTGTCTCAATGTTACGCTTGAATAAAATAAAGCCCCACGGCCGCCACCTTCGCATGAAGTCGCGTTCGTCGCCGGTCAATGCAAGGCCTGTTACCCCTGTGATAAATGCGCGCGCGGTCATGGCGCGGATTAGACCTTGCGCAGGCCGGCGGTCAAGGAACCGGCCATCAATTCCTCTGGATGGCTAGTTCTTTTGCACCACGCACTGCCCGCCGGCAGTCTTCAGGTTGCCGCAAACTTGGGCTGCTTCTTCGGACGAGGCGAACGGACCTACCATGGCGCGGTAGTAGACGCCCTTGTCGCCGAGGTCGGCACGCTTGATCAGCGGCGCCCGCGATCCGAGCACCGACGGGAATTTGCCCTGCAAGGCCCGGTAGGAGGCTTGCGCTTCGGCTTCACTCCGCTGCGATGAGATCTGGACTACATAGCCGCCTCCTCCGCCGGGCGCTGCCTGCCCGGGATTTGTGGAAGCGACACGAGCCCGCGGTTCAGCGGGCGCGGATTGGGGGGCTTGGGGCGACAGCGACAGCGGCGCGTTGGCTGACGCATTGGCGTTAGCCGCGCGCGACGGCGCCCGAGCGGCGGCCGGGGTGGGAACCGGGCGCGGCGCGGTTGCGGGCTTGGGCGCCGGCGTTGCCGCGACATCGGCCGGATCGCCCTTGACCGCCAGAGTCCTGATCTTGCGCGGCTCGTCGCCCGCCAGCGTGCCATTAGGCACCGGAGCGGCAGCCGGCTTGGCCGGCGCCACGATCGCCGCCGTCGGCGGATTGGCATTCTGGTTGATAGGCGGAAACACCTGGCGGGGGCCGGCATTGACGTCGACGGGCGCTTCCTCGCGCGGAACGATCTTCTCGGCGCCGCCGGGCGTCATCCGATCCGGAACCTTGGCGACGCCGTCGCCGGACGGCGCCGGCACGATTTTGGTCGGACCAGCATCGGCCCTGATAATCGGCGGCTCGCCGCCGCGCGGCGACCCCATATAGGTGCGATAGGCGAACGCCCCGCCGGTACCAATGACGGCAAGCGCGAGCACGGCGATAACGGTCATCATACCGCCGCGGCGGGGCTTCCGGTCTTCTTCCGACTCCTCGTCATATCCGTCCTGATACGCATAGGGATCATTCGCATAGGCGGCGTCCTGCTGCGGAGCCTCATAGGTGCCCGGATCGGGCTGGCCATACAGCGCATCGTCGTAGCGCGCGGGATCGGCATGCGGATGGGGATCGGGATCGGCGGCGAAGGGCGGAGCCTCGTGGTACTCCGGCTCGGCGGGCGGGTGCGCAGCGGCATAGCGGCGCAGCGGATGCACCGAACTATCGAAATCCCGCGGCGGGGCAGCTTCCTGCCGGGCGGCGCGCTGCATCCATGGCGGCGGCCCGGCGTGAAGGCCTTCTTCGATTTCCGGCTCAGGTTCCGGCTCCGCGTGGTGATAGGAGTCGGTTTGATGTGGCATCGGCTGGTTGGCGCGGCCAAAACTGGAAAACGGGTCGGTCTGCCCGATCAGCCGCGCCAGTTCGGCCAAGGGGTCGCTTTCGCCCTTGGCAGGCGCGCTCTGGGTGCCGTGATCGTAATCGTCCGCGGACGATTTGTCTTGATATCGATCAGCCATCGTGATGATGCGCCCCTTCGGGAAAGCCGCCAACCCGCCCTTACAAACGACCAGCCGCTGCCAGTTTAAGTGCCCCCACACATCCCCGGTGGGCGCCGTACCCGCCTATCGCATCTCGTCTGGAGCATGGACGCCGAGAACGGCGAGGCCCGATGCCAGAACCGAGACGACGCCCTGGACCAATGCCAATCGCGCCTTTGTGATCTCTGCATCATTATTGATAATGAAGCGTAAATAGGGCAAATCGCGCCCCCTGGTCCACAGCGCGTGAAATTCGCTGGCGAGATCATAGAGATAAAAAGCGATTCGGTGCGGTTCATGTGCGACCGCCGCCGCCTCGATCATCCGGGGATACAGCGCGAGCCGCCGCAGCAGGTCCAGTTCCGCCGCGTCGGTCAACCGCTCCACCGCCGCGCCGGCGAGGAACGCCCCCCGGGCGGCAGCCTCCTCCGGCAGGTCCGGGACCACCTCGCGGGCGTTGCGGAATACCGAGTGGCCGCGGGCATGGCCGTACTGCACATAAAATACCGGATTTTCGCGCGACTGCTCGATCACCTTGGCGAGATCGAAATCCAGCACCGCGTCGTTCTTGCGATACAGCATCATGAAGCGCACCGCGTCAGAGCCGACTTCATCGACTACCTCGCGCAGGGTGACAAAATCGCCGGAGCGCTTTGACATTTTCACCGGCTCGCCCGCGCGCAGCAGTTTGACGAGCTGGACGATCTTCACATCGAGCGCTCCCGTGCCTGAGGTGACAGCCTTCACCGCGGCTTGCATGCGCTTGATGTAGCCGCCGTGATCGGCGCCCCAGACGTCGATCATTTCGCGAAAACCGCGATCGAATTTATTCTTGTGATAGGCGATATCGGAGGCGAAGTAGGTGTAAGAGCCGTCGGACTTTATCAACGGCCGGTCTACATCGTCACCATACTTAGTGGAACGAAACAGCGTCTGCTCGCGATCTTCATAATCTTCGACAGGGGCGCCCTTCGGCGGTGGAAGGCGGCCTTGATAGACATCGCCCTTGGAGCGCAGATAATCGATCGTCTGTCCGACTTGGTCGACTGACTTCTCGCCTGGTGCGTCTTGGACAATCAGCGATCGTTCCGAAAAAAAGCGATCCTGTCTGATACCGAGAGCCTCAAGATCTTCGCGGATCATGGTCATCATTGCTTCGATGACGACTTTACGCACCAAAGGAAGCCATTCGTTTTCAGAACGTCCCTCAATCAGGGATTGATAGTGTTGCGCCAGCGTCGCGCCGACCGGCTTCAGGTAATCGCCGGGATAGAGACCCTCCGGAATCTCACCGATGTTCTCGCCGAGCGCCTCGCGATAGCGCAGGAACGCCGAGCGCGCGAGCACATCGACCTGCGCGCCGGCATCGTTAATGTAATATTCGCGGGTCACGTCATAGCCGGCAAACGAAAGCAGGCTGGACAGCGCATCGCCGAACACGGCCCCCCGGCAATGGCCGACATGCATTGGCCCGGTCGGATTGGCAGAGACGTACTCGACATTGACCTTTCCGGCCGCGCCAACGGCGGTGCGGCCATAGGCATCGCCCTCGCGCAAAACGGTCCGCAGCGCGTCCGCCCAGACCTGCGGCTTCAGGGTCAAATTGATGAAGCCTGGACCGGCGACGTCGACCTTCTCGATAAGGTCCTCAGTGCGCAGCTTCGCCGCGATCTGCTCGGCAAGATCACGCGGTTTTGCTTTCGCATCCCTTGCCAGCACCATCGCCGCATTGGTCGCCATATCGCCATGGGAGGCTTCGCGCGGCGCCTCGACGACCACACGTGACAGATCGGCGTCCGGCCATCCGCCTTCAGCCGCAAGCGCTGCGCAGGCGGCCTGCACGCGCGCGAGCAAGGTGGCAAAAAGATGCTGCGATGTGGCTGAATCGACCATGCGGTTACGCGTACCAGGGATTGCGCCGCGCACCGCGGCCAGCCGCCGCCTAACGCAAATCCGGGGTCGAGTCAAAAAGCCGCCGACGCTCCGCCAGTGCGAAGCGGCCAGTCATCCCGGCGATGACGTTGCCGATCCCGCGCGATGCGTCAGCGATCGATATTCACCAAGTGAAAGGCGGGCGTGGCAAAGCTAGCACTTGATTTTTTGGCCCGCGACGGGCGACAATGATGGCGCGCCAGCATTAACGGTACCGGACCTTTCTATAAGACAGGGAAAACCTGCTGGGCGACGCGATACCATTGCTGTGCGGGAGGGGGACCGGCATGACGCTGGCTCATGAACGCTGGTTGCGGCGCGTCAACGCGGCCGAGACCGCCCGTGCATTGCGGTCAGCTCCGCAACCGATGCGTGCGCGCTGCTGTTCTACCGGACCATCAACACATGATCGCCGATCCAACGTGTTGCGCACGCCAGAACGTGCGCAGGCGTTGAACCACGGAGAAGCGACAGACTGAAACGGATTTCAAGCCGGCGCAGACCGGCCGCAGCGACATCACCAAGGGAGGGAATCCATGACGAAAGTTACCCGACGTAACGTCCTCAAGGGCGGCACCGCGATTGTCGGCGGCATGGCCGGCATCCTGGCCACCGGCCGTCCGCCCGCTTTTGCGCAGGGTGCGACGGTGCACTGGCTGCGCTGGAACGACTTCGTGCCGGCCTCCGATCAGCTGCTGCGCAAGGAAATGCTGCCCGAGGCCGAGAAGGCGCTTGGCTTCAAGATCAACTTCGAGACGGTGAACGCCAACGATCTGCAGCCGCGTATCACCTCCGCCATCCAGTCGGGCTCCGGTCCGGACCTAATCATGCTCAACAACAATCATCCGCAACTCTACGCGGCAAGCTGCGTTGATATGACCGACGTGGTGGAGCCGCTCGCCAAGGCCGAGGGGGCCCACTACGCGCTGGTCAAGGCCAACTCGAACGACGGCAGGAAGTGGATATCGATGCCGTGGGCGATCATCGGCGGCATGATCGCCTATCGCAAATCCTGGTTCGAAGAGGTCGGCGCCTCCTCCTTCCCGGATACCTGGGAGAAATATCACGAGGTCGGCAAGAAGCTGAAAGCCAAGGGCCGCCCAATCGGCCAGACGCTCGGTCATACCTTCGGCGATGCTCCGACGTTCAGCTACCCCTATTTGTGGTCCTGGGGCGGCAAGGAAGTCGACGAAAGCGGCAAGGTGGTGATCAACAGCAAGGAGACGCTCGACTCCGTCAAGTTCATGACCGGCTTCTGGAAAGACGCGCATGACGAGGGCGGCCTTGCCTGGGACGACACCAACAATAACCGCGCATTCCTCTCGCAAACCATTTCGGCGACGCTCAACGGCGCGTCGATCTACATCGAGTCGCTGCGCAATCCCGACAAGTACATCAGTGAGAAGGGTGCTCAGCTGAAAACCGACATCCTGCACGCGGCGCTCCCCAAGGGGCCGGCCGGCCAGTTCTCCATGCACACCTACCATTCGCATGTGCTGCCGGCCTATTCGAAGAACGAGAAGGCCGCGAAGGATTTCCTGCGCTGGGCGCACTCCAAACCGGTGTACGAGAAGTGGTTCGTGTCTCAGAAGGGTTTTGCCACGCCGTGCACCCCCGAATGGGAAAAGCACAAGGTGTGGAGCGAGGATCCGGTCATGGAGCCCTTCAAGATCGCGGGAAAGCTCGCGCGCACACCGGGGTTCGCCGGTCCGTCGAACGCGAAGGCAGCCGAAGTGCTCTCCAAATACATCATCACCGATATGTACGCGAAGGCGGTACAAGGCATGCCGCCGGAAGACGCCGTCAAGTGGGCTGAAAGCGAACTGAAGAAGATCTACGTCTGAACGCAGTCTGGTCGCGCCGTTTTCGCCGGGGGCGGCGCGATAAATTCCGGATGTCGCGCCGGTCGGCGCGCGGATCAAGGTGAAGCTTTAAGACATGGCAATCGCCGAAACCCAGGTCTACATGCCGCAGGCGCCGCGGCCCAGGCTCCGGCTGCTCGAAGATGAGCGCTGGCTCGCATTCGTGCTGCTGGTGCCGACCATGGTGCTGCTCGGCATGTTCATCGCCTATCCGTTTGTGCGCGGCATCCTGCTGTCGGTCACCAATTCGCGCGTGGGGGTGCCTGGTGACTTCGTCGGACTCGCCAACTTCTACAAGATCTGGCACGACGGGATCTTCCACACCTCGGTCTACAACACCTTCCTCTATACGGGCGTGACCACGGTCTTCAAGCTGGCGCTTGGGCTGTGGCTCGCCATGCTGCTCAACCGCAATTTCCGCGGCAAGGCCTTCACCCGCGCTTTCATCCTGCTGCCCTTCATCATTCCAACCGTGCTGTCGACCTTCGCCTGGAAGTGGATGTTCGACCCGACCTTCAGCGTTCTCAACTGGCTGCTCTATCATCTCGGCTTGATCACCGGCCGGATCAACTGGATGGGCGATCCGGACCTCGCCATGATTTCGATCATCATCGTCAACATCTGGCGCGGGGTGCCGTTCTTCGCGATCAGCCTGCTCGCGGGGCTTCAGACCATCAGTCCGGAACTGAACGAGGCCGCGGCCATCGATGGTGCAAAGCCGTGGCAGCGGTTCTGGCACATCACCTGGCCGCTGCTGCTGCCCGTGACCATGGTGGTGGTGCTGTTCTCGGTGATTCAAACGTTCGCCGACTTCCAGATCGTTTACGTGATGACCGGCGGCGGACCCGCCAACGCGACCCACCTGTTCGCCACCTACGCCTATCAGATCGGCATAGGCACCGGCCTCTTGAGCGAGGGCGCCGCCATCTCGCTCGCCATGTTTCCGATCCTGTTCCTCGTCGTCATCATCCAGCTTCTGTATATTCGTCGCGTAGAGGTCCGCTGAGCCATGATCGAAGGTGCTCTGTGGAGAAAATGGGTGTTCTTCTACGCGCCCATGGCGCTGTTCCTGATATTTCTCTTGTTCCCCTTCTACTGGATGGTGATCACGTCGGTGCGGCCGGACGGCGAACTGTACCGGCCCTGGAATTCGATCAACTACAACCCGTTCTGGACCTGGAAACCGACCCTCGATCACCTCAGATATCTGTTCGAGGAGACGCTGTTCGCAGCATGGCTCTGGAACACGATGTTCATCGCGCTGGTGTCCACCGCGATCTCGCTCGTATGCGGCGTGTTCGCCGGCTATGCGCTGTCGCGGCTGAATTTTCCGTTCGCCGGCAGCCTCGGCACCGGCATCTTCATCACCTACCTCGTGCCGCAGACGCTGCTGTTCATTCCGCTGGCCGAGATCATCCGCAACTACCGGCTCGGCGATACGCCGTGGTCGCTGATCCTGACCTACCCGACCTTCCTCATCCCGTTCTGCACCTGGCTGATGATGGGCTACTTCAAGGCAGTGCCCAAGGAGCTCGAAGAGTGCGCGCGCATCGACGGCGCCTCGCGCTGGCAGGCGATGCTCTACATTGTGATCCCGGTGGCGATCCCGGGCATTCTCTCGGCCGGCATCTTCGCGTTCACGCTGTCATGGAACGAGTTCATCTACGCGCTGGTATTCCTGTCCTCGCCTGAGCAAAAGACCGTGCCGGTCGGGGTCACATCGGAACTGATCCGTGGCGACGTGTTCTTCTGGGGTCCGCTGATGGCAGGCGCACTCTTGGGGTCGATACCGGTCGCCATCGCCTATTCGTTCTTCGTCGAGCATTACGTCGCGGGATTGACCGGATCGGTGAAAGGCTGAAGCGAATGGGACAGGTCGTCCTCAAGGGCATCAACAAGTTTTATGACAGCGTGCACGCCGTCAAGGACGTCAACCTGCAGATCCGCGACAAGGAGTTCGTGGTGTTCGTAGGTCCCTCCGGCTGCGGCAAGACCACGACGCTCAGGATGATCGCCGGGCTCGAGGCAATCAGCTCCGGCGACATCTCCATCGACGGCAATGTGATCAACGCGCTGGCGCCGATGGACCGCGACATCGCCATGGTGTTCCAGAACTACGCGCTCTACCCGCATATGAGCGTGCACGACAACATGGCGTTCGGCCTGAAGATGCGCAAATTCGAAAAGGGCGAAATCGACAAGCGCGTGCGGGAGGCCGCCGACATCCTTGGCATCGGCGATTTGCTGAAGCGCAAGCCGCGCCAGCTTTCCGGCGGCCAGCGCCAGCGCGTGGCACTGGGCCGCGCCATCGTGCGCCACCCCCGCGTGTTCCTGTTCGACGAGCCGCTGTCGAACCTCGATGCCAAGCTGCGCGTGCAGATGCGGGTCGAGCTCAAGAAGCTGCACCTGCGTCTCGGCACCACCGCCATTTACGTCACCCACGACCAGGTCGAGGCCATGACGCTGGGCGACCGGGTCGTCGTCATGAAGGACGGCGTGGTGCAGCAAGTGGGAGAGCCGCTCGAGCTCTACAATCAGCCCGCCAACAAGTTCGTCGCCGGTTTCATCGGCTCGCCGGCGATGAATTTCGCCACCGTGACCGTGACCGAGGCGAACGGATCGATGATCGTCGAGAATTCCGGCCTGCGCATCAAGCTGCCGGAAGAAACCGCGCAACGGCTGCGCAGCCATAGCGGCCGCGAGGTCACGCTTGGCGTCCGCCCGGAGGATCTTACCGTGGCGGGCACCGCCGATTCCGACCATTTCTGCTTCGACGCCATGATCGAGGTGGTCGAGCAGCTCGGATCGGAAATCCTGCTCGACATGAAGGTCGGCGATAGCGTCATGGTGGCGAGCGTCGAGCCGACGGTGCGGGTGAAGGTGCGCGACAGACTACGCCTTGCCATGCGCCCTTCCCGGCTTCACGTTTTCGACGCGAAGACCGAGGCGGCAATCTAGCACCGGCACCTCGGGCAACGATACGTATCTGGTCGCTATTTTATGGGCCACCCAGTCGTATCATGCGATCGGAATTACCAGCGTTGAAGCCATATGTGCCACACCATAGCGCCAGGCTGACAAGGTGATCAAATGAGGCGGCGGGAATTCACCGCGGGGTTGTTGCTTGCGACCGTGCCGTGGTCGGCGCGGGCGCAACAGCGCGCAATCAAGCACCGGATCGCGATTTTCCATCCGGCAATCCCGGTGAGTCTCCTTACCGAAACGGGTGGCGGAAGTGCATGGCGCGCGTTTTTCTCGGAACTACGCCGCCTCGGTTATGTCGAAGGTGAGAACCTCATCATCGAACGCTATTCGGCCGATGGGCATCATGAGCGTTATGGCGGTATGGCCCGGGACATCGTGACCGGCAGCCCGGACTTGATCGTCACCGGGACGAATCCCGTCGTGAGCGCTTTCAACGCGGCAACGAGCACAATACCGATCGTAGCGTTCATGCTGGATCCGGTGAAAGCGGGGTTGGTCCCTAATCTGGCTAAACCGGGCGGCAACCTGACCGGCATTACGCTCGACGCCGGGATCGAGATCTGGGGCAAGCGCCTGGAGTTACTGAAAGAAGCCGTTCCTTCGACAACGACGGCCGCATTTCTGGGGATGCGCGAAGGTTGGGAAGGTTCGTTCGGGCAATTCTTGCGCGACGCCGCCGGCCGGCTGGGAATTTCACTTATTTCAGTACTGCCGCAAAACGGAACGATATCGGAGATCGAACGCGTCTTCGCGGAAATGGCGCAGCAACGGCCGGACGCCGTGCTGATCAGCGGCGAAGGGGATCTCTATGCCAACCGCCAGTTGATCGCGGAACTTTCAAGGAAAAATCGCGTGCCCGCGATGTCTCCGTACCGCGATTACGTCGATGCTGGCGGGCTGTTGGCGTATGCGGTCGATCTGGCGGAACTGCTCCGGCGCTTGGCCGATGACGTGGACAAAATCCTTCGCGGCGCCAAACCAGGAGATATCCCGATTTATCAGGCCACGACGTTCCAACTGCTGATCAACCTGAAGACGGCCAAGGCGCTCGGCCTCAGCTTGCCGTCCGCGCTGCTCGCCCGTGCAGACGAGGTGATCGAGTAAGATGGCGCCGCAAACGCGAGACGTTAGCGCAAATCCGGGGTCGCTTCAAAAAGCCGCTGATGCTCGGTCAGCGCGAAACGGTCGGTCATCCCAGCGATGAAATTGCCGATCCGGCGCGCCCGGTCGGTTTCGCTCTCCGCGCCCTCACCGTCCCGCCGCGACCATTCCGGCGGCAGGTCGTGCGGCGCCTGTTGATAGCGCGCAAACAGATCGAACAGGATCGATTCAGCCTCGCCCATCACCCGCGTCACGCGGGGATGACGATACATCCGTTCCCTTAGAAAAATCTTGATCATTTCCTCGGCTTCCTCCGCTTCGAGCGGAAAAGCGATCAGCACGCTGCCATGGTTGCGGACCTCCTCGACAGACTTCGGCCTAGCGGCCTCCAGGCGTCGCCGCGATTCCGACAGCACCGCCTCGATCAAATACGAAATCAGCTCACGGACCAGTTCCGCGCCGCGCCTGTCGTCGTCAAGGCCCGGATATCGCGTTGCGATGTCCGCGATCATGCCTGCGGTAAGAGGCATGACCTTCAAATCATCGACGGTGAACAGGCCGGCGCGCAGGCCATCGTCGATGTCGTGGGCGTCGTAGGCGATGTCATCCGAGATCGCGGCCACCTGCGCTTCAAGCGACGCATAGCTCCATAGCTCCAGATCGCAGTTCTGATCGAACTCGGAAATCGCGAGCGGTATTCCATGGCCGCGATAACGCCCGGCCGGTTTGCCACGCCTGTCGGTCAGCGGTCCGTTGTGCTTGACGATGCCTTCCAGCGATTCCCAGGTCAGGTTGAGGCCGTCGAAGGCGGGATAGCGATGCTCCAGCGATGTCACAACCTTCAGCGCCTGGGCGTTGTGATCGAAGCCGCCATGGGCTTGCAGGCAGCTGTCCAAGGCGCGCTCGCCGGCGTGGCCGAACGGCGGATGACCGAGGTCATGTGCCAGCGCCAGCGTCTCGGTAAGGTCCTCGTCGAGGCCGAGCTGCCGGGCGAGCGCGCGGGCGATCTGGGCCACTTCCAGGCTGTGGCTTAGCCGGGTGCGATAATGATCGCCCTCGTGGAACACGAACACCTGGGTCTTATGTTTAAGGCGCCGGAACGCGGTGGAATGAATCACCCGGTCGCAATCGCGCCGGAATGGGCTGCGGGTCTTGGCCGGCGGCTCATCCACCACCCGCCCCCGGCTGCGCTCGGGGTCGCAGGCATAGGTCATACGAGGGGCAGCCATTCCGACCGACACGGTGTTTTGTCCTTTAAGCGTTTGATTCCGCGGCCCGGCGCACTTAACTACGGCTTGCGGGGTTTGCAAAACTCTTGAAGAATCCCGCGGGATGGCCCTGGAGTCGAATATGGCAGAAGCAAGCGTCACCATCAGCGAGCGGGCGGCTCGCCGCATCGGCGAAATCCTCAAGAACGAGGGTGACGGCGCCATGCTCCGCATCAGCGTCGAGGGCGGCGGCTGCTCCGGCTTCCAGTACAAATTCGACGTCGAGCGCGCGCAGGCCGAGGATGACCTGGTGATCGCCCGCGAGGGCGCCGTGGTGCTGGTCGACCCCGCCTCGGTGCCGTTCCTGGCCGGCTCCGAAGTCGACTTCGTCGACGACCTGATCGGCGCCTCATTCCGGGTGGTCAACCCGAATGCGACCGCGTCGTGCGGCTGCGGGACCAGCTTTTCGATCTGATCAGCAGCCGATATTAGCTATCTCTTAACCTTGTATGCCCACGATCGAATCGGTTAATCGGCGGGCCGGATGTACGTTCGCGGATTAAATATGGCTCGGAGCGAACTGCTTCGGGCCATTTCCATTTCACCCGCAAAGCCTGGATCGTGACGAATTCTGCGGCGAATCGCGTTGCTGCGATCTGTCGATAGCCGCCGGGCGCAGCTGCGCTTGCCGACTTAAGGCGTCGCGATCAGTCCATTTGCCGTCGCGACGATCCAGCGGTTGCCCCAACGCACGATCGAATCAATTCGCCCGATCCCAGGCACCGTGTCGCCTCGGGCCGCCGTCCGAACTCCCTCCGGCCCTTCCAGAACGGCCATTCCGCCCCGAACATCGAGAACCGTCCAGCCCTCAATCGTTGTCGGTTTTGTCTCTGCCACCGGCAACATGGGCTCCCGCGTGTTTGCTTGCGTGCCTGCTGGGTCAACAGAGAAGCGAGGGCCTCCCGGCGACGCGGCTTCAGCCTTCGATCCAGCGCCCGCGGCTGGCGGTCGCTGCGGAGCAGAGGTGGATGCCGACCTCCCGGCGCTATCGCTCTTGCCGCTCGGTTTGATCTCGGAAACTCGACGGGAAGGCGTTTCTGTCTGGGTGATCGAGTTGAAGGTCGCTATATTTGCCCCGCACGCCCATCCCAATCCCACGCCGGCAATGAGCGCGCATCCCATCAAGACAATGGTGCGCTTTCGATCATTGCCTGGCTTCAACAACGCCACTACCTCATCTTGATTGGGATTCACGAAATCCCACGAATCCGTGCTGTCCGGCCCTGTTGTGATTTGGTTGCCGACAATACCGACCGAGTGGCGTATCTGCATGATTGGGTCCCTTTTGCTTTCCCAATAATCATGCTTGGAGTTAAACCAAAACTTAACGGAGAATCAGCCGCGCCGATTTTCGCGCCAGCCCGCTATGCCCCGGAGCGCAGGTTGGCGCTGCCAGGCGTTACTTCTCCGCAAACAGCTGTCGCGCGTTGCCGTGCGCAATCTGCTTTGCCACAGCCGGCGGCAATTGCGCGAGCCAGGCGCGATAGCCGGCCATGATCTCGCCGTAAGCAGCCCAGCGCTCCGGCACCCAGGTGTCCGAGCCGAGCAGGAAGCGGTCGGGATAGCGATCGAACAAGGCGCGCCACTCCGGCGTGAGCTTCCCCGACCCGTCGACGATGCCGCTGCGGTAGGACAATTCGCCCCACAATTTCGGGTATTTGGCGAGCATCGCCGCGACGCGGTCGCCAGCTAGGCCAAAGCCGGTATGCGCCCAGATGATCCGCGCGCGCGGATTGTGCCGCATCAGGATTTCGACCGCCTCGTCGTCGGCATGGGCGTGCAGATAGAGATTGTTCGCCACCGCAAAGTCGACGGTCTTCTTCACCATCTCGGTGTCGGCTGCCTTCCCCGACAGATGAAACTCGCCGATGCCGCGATAGTAGCCGCGCTTGAATTCATCCTGGACGAGCTCGAAGATGACAGGGTCGTTGAACCAAGTGCCGATATCGGCGCGGACGCGATAGGGCCGAATGAACGGCACGACCTGCAGGCCCTCGACCTTGGCGTCCATCAGCGCATGGGTGCCGGTATTGGGACGGCTGGTCGCGAGGATTCCCGTGACGCGATGCTTCTTGAAGAGCGCCAGCACTTCATCGAGCTGATAGAACGGCTTCGGCTCCCAATTGTAGTGCAGATGGGCGTCGAATATTTCGATCGGCTCGTCTGCGAGCGCGCGGTTGCCGCCGGCGACGCTCAGCATGACGGCGGCAATAATCGCGGCGTGCCTGAGCAGAAACCGCATCGTCGAACTGCGAGCCATCACTCCGCGGCAGCTACGCGCGGCCGCTCGGCCTGTTCGAGCTCGTCGTGCTGTGGCTCGAGACGGCGCTTCAGGCGGCGGTCGATGCGGTCTAGATAGATGTAGATCACCGGCGTGATGAACAGCGTCAGCAGTTGCGACACGCAGAGGCCGCCGACCACGGCGACGCCGAGCGGCTGACGCAACTCGGCGCCGGCGCCGGCGCCGATCGCGATCGGCAGCGTGCCGAAGATCGCGGCGAATGTGGTCATCATGATCGGGCGGAACCGCAGCAGCGCCGCTTCGCGAATGGCATGCTCGGCGCTGAGGCCGACGCGGCGGCGCTCCAGCGCGAAATCCACCATCATGATGGCGTTCTTCTTGACGATGCCGACCAGCATCACGATGCCGATCATGGCGATCACGGACAGTTCCATGTTGAACAGCATCAAGGTCAGAATGGCTCCGATGCCCGCCGACGGCAGGCCGGAAATGATGGTGATCGGATGGATGAAGCTTTCGTAGAGAATGCCGAGGATCACGAAGGCGGCGAATACCGCGGCCAGGATCAGCACGCCCTGTCCGCGCAATGAATCCTGGAACACTTGCGCGGTCCCTGAGAATCCCGTGGCGATGGTCACCGGCAGGTTGGACGCCTGCTCCAGCGCCGTGATCTGATCCACCGCGTAGCCCAGCGAATAGCCCGGCAGCAGATTGAAGGAGATCGTGACTGCCGGCTGCTGGCCCTGGTGGTTGATCTGCAGCGGACCTACCGACGGCACCAGTTTTGCTACCGCGTCGAGCGGAATGGTCTGGTTGTTGGCGGTCTTCATATAGAGTTTCGAGAGGTCGGACGGATCGACGCGAAACTGCGGCTGCGCCTCCAGGATGATCTGGTAATCGTTGGTCGGCATGTAGATGGTGCCGACCTGTCGCGCGCCGAACGCGTTGTAGAGCTGGTTGCGGACCTGATCGACGGTGATGCCGTAGACCGCGGCCTTTTCGCGGTCGATATCGACCGTCATCTGCGGATTCTTGATGTAAAGGTCGGTCGTAACGTCAACAAGCCCAGGCACTTTCGCGATCTTTTCGCGCATCTCCGGCGCCAGCCGGTAGAGCGATTCCGTATCGCCGCTCTGCAGAACATACTGATACTGGCTCTTCGAGATCCGGCCGCCGATATTGAGGTTCTGGATGCTCTGGAAGAAAGCCTGCATGCCCGGAATCTGGGTCGCCTTCTGCCGCAGGCGGCCGATCACCTTGGCCGCGCCGTCGCGTTCGTTTTGCGGCTTCAGGCCGATAAACAGCCGGCCGTAATTCGCGGTCGGATTGGGGCCGCCGGATCCGACCGTGCTGTTGATGTAATCCACCGCCGGATCGGATTTCAGGACATCGACCAGCGCCTTCTGACGGACCGTCATCGCCTCGAACGAGGTGTCGGTGGCAGCTTCCGTTACGCCGATCAGAAAACCCGTGTCCTCCTGCGGGAAAAATCCTTTCGGAACGATCATGTACAAATAGATCGTCCCGCCGAGGGTGGCGAGCGTGATGATCAACATCAGCGCTTTCTTCGCCAATACCCAGTCGAGCGTCCATTCATAGGCGCGCAGCCACGATGCGAACATCCTTTCGAACCAGCGCAGGATGAAATTTTCTTTCTTGTCGGGATCGTGCGCCTTCAACACGCGCGCGCACAGCATCGGTGTCAGCGTCAGCGACACGAAACCGGACACCACGATCGCAACCGAGATCGTCACCGCGAATTCACGGAACACGCGGCCGACGATGCCGCCCATCAGCAGAACCGGAATGAACACGGCGATCAGCGAGAATGTGATCGAGATGATGGTAAAGCCGATCTCGCGCGCGCCCTTCAAGGCCGCTTCGTAAGGCTTCATGCCATGCTCGATATGACGAACGATGTTTTCCAGCATCACGATGGCGTCGTCGACCACGAAGCCGACCGACAAGGTCAACGCCAGCAGCGTCATGTTGTTGATGGAGTAATCCAGCACGTACATGACCGCGCAGGTCCCGAGCAGCGAGATCGGCACCGCGAGCGCGGGAATGAACGTGGCCGATGCCGAGCGTAGAAACAGGAAGATCACGAGAATCACCAGACACACGGCAATGCCCAGTGTTTCCTCAACGTCGGCAACCGCCTGGCGCACCGAGATCGAGCGGTCCAGCATCACGTTCATGCTGACGGAGGGCGGTATCTGTGCCCGCAATGCCGGGAGTTTGGCGCGCACCGCATCGACGACCGCGACCGTGTTGGCATCAGGCTGTTTCTGGATCGCGATGACGATGGCGCGGGCGTCGTTCAGCCAGGTCGCGATCTTGTCATTTTCGACGCTGTCGTAGATCTTGGCGACCTCGTCGAGCTTGACTGGGGAACCGTTACGCCAAGCCACCACGACCCGGCTGTAATCCGAAGCCTTGTCCATCTGCCCGGAGGCCTGCAGCGCAACGTCCTGTTTCGGCCCGTTCAGCGTTCCGACCGGGGTCGACGAGTTGGCGCGCGACACGGCAGCCCGGATGTCTTCGAGCGACAGGCCGCGGGCGGCGGCGGCTTCCGGATCGGCCTGCACGCGGATAGCGAATTTCTGCGCGCCGTAGATGATGGCCTGCGCCACGCCCGGAATCTGCGACAGCGCCTGCCCAATGGTGATATCGCCGTATTCATTGACGGCCGACAATGGCAGCGTCGCCGATCCGAGCGAGACGAACAGCACCGGGAAATCCGCGGGATTCACTTTGCGGAAACTCGGCGGGATCGTCATCTCGATCGGCAGCCGGCGTTGCGCGATCGTGAGCGCGGTCTGCACGTCGAGCGCTGCGGCATCGATGTTACGGTTGAGGTCGAACTGGATGGTGATTTGCGTGGTGCCCTGCGACGAGCTCGACGACATCGACGAGATGCCGGCGATGGTCGACAACTGACGTTCGATGATGCCGGCGACGGAAGCCGCCATGGTATCCGCGCTCGCGCCCGGCAGCGTCGCGGTCACCGCGATCGTCGGAAAATCAACCCGCGGCAGCGCCGACACCGGCAGCAGGCGGAAGGCGAACACGCCGAAGGCGATGATCGAGGCCGTGATGAGCGTGGTCATCACCGGCCTGCGGATGCAAAGTTCTGAAAGCGTCATCGGCTCACGCCCCGGCCTTGCGCCGCGGCTCTACCCGCGTGCCGTCGGACAGCAGCAACTGGCCGTCCACCACGACGTTCTCGCCGCCGGACAGCCCCTCGGTGATCACGGACTGACCCTGTAAGGTACGGTCGACCTTTACCGGCCGAACTTTCGCTACGCCCTCCTGAACCACGAAGACATAGTTGCCGCTCTGGCTGCGTTGCACTGCGACCGTGGGCAGCACGACGGCATCTTCCGTCCGAATGGTCAGCCTGGTAGCGACCAGAATTCCGGGCCACAGGGTTTCGTTCACGTTGTCCATGACACCGCGCACGGTGACCATGCCGGTGGTGGAATCCACGGAGTTTTCGACCATGGCCACCTTGCCGTCTTCCGACTTCTGGTGACCGGGGATGGTCGCGATCACCTTGGCCGATCCACTCGCGATCGCCGCGCGCAGATCGACCAGGACGCGCTGCGGAATGGCGAAGGTCACATAGACCGGCGCCATCTGGTTGATGACAGCCAGCGGCGCGGTATCGGCTGGGCGGACGAAATTGCCCACTTTCACGTTCGCAGCGCTGATCCGTCCCGAGAACGGCGCGCGGATGCTGGTATAGCTCTTCTGGACCTTCAGATTGTCCAGCGCGGCCTGATCGGCCTTGATGGAGCCGATCAGGATATCGGCCTGGGTTTTGGCGTTGTCGACATTGACCTGGGTCGTGGCGCCCTTGCCAATCAGTTCGTTGTAACGCTTCAGGTCGCGCTGCGCGCCCTCGAGCTGGGCCTGGTCCCTGGCCAGCATGCCTGCGGCCTGCTCGATCTGGGCATCGATCTGCCTGGAGTCGAGGGTGAACAACAGGTCGCCCTCATTGACCTTGGCACCGTCTTCGAAATGCACGGCGACGATGGTGGTTTCCAGCCGCGACTTCAGCGCCACGCTTGAAATGGGCGTCACCGTCCCGATCGAATCGACATCGACCGGCACCGGCTTGCGCTCGGCCTTTGCCAGTTCAACCGAAACCACCCGGGGCTGCTGCGGTCCCTGCGCGCTGGCGCCGGTACCCATCCATGACGAACGCGTCACGAAGGCGGCAATAAGCGCGCCGACGACCAGCACGCCCCCGCAAATCATCACATTACGCTTTTTCATAACATCTCACGTCGACCGCTCCACAAGGGATCGGGACGGCCCGGTTTTTCCAACCCTTGACGGCGACTTTTGCGCCCTATTCTAACGGCTTATCACAGCCGTCTCGATCATGGTATGCCAGAGTCGAAAATTTAGGAATGTTGTTACCGGACTACGCAATGCGGATAGCGACCTGGAACGTCAACTCGATCCGGCAGCGGCTCGACCACCTCCTGACCTGGCTGCGCGACAGCGCGCCGGACATCGTCTGTCTGCAGGAGACCAAATGCCAGGACGATGCCTTCCCGCGCGAGGCGATCGAGGCGCTGGGGTATAACGTGGTCGCCCATGGCCAGAAGGGTTTTAATGGGGTCGCGCTGCTGTCGAAATATCCGTTGGACGAAGCGCGGCCCGGACTGCTTGGCGACGACGAGGACGTGCAGGCGCGCTTTTTGGAAGGCGTGGTGTCGCTGAGATCTGGCGTGGTTCGGGTCGCTTGCCTTTATCTGCCCAATGGCAACCCCGTGGCCAGTGATAAATATCCGTACAAACTCAAATGGATGTCCCGACTTCTTGAGTATTCAAGGCAACGTTTGAAGACCGAGGAGCCGCTCGTTCTAGCGGGCGATTTCAATGTCATCCCGGCACCTGTCGATGTTTATAACCCGGCGGCCTGGGTCAACGATGCGCTGTTCCGGCCGCAGACCCGCGATAGTTTCCAGACCCTGCTCGGGCTCGGGCTAACCGACGCGTTCCGGGCGACAACCGACGAACCGGGGCAATACACCTTCTGGGATTACCAGGCCGGCGCCTGGCAGAAAAACTGGGGGTTGCGCATCGACCACCTGCTGCTGTCGCCGCAGGCCAGCGACCGGCTCGCCGGCGTCGGGATCGATAAATATGTCCGCACCTGGGAGAAGCCGTCCGATCACGTCCCGGTTTGGATCGATCTGGATTTGGAGGCGGCCTGACGTGCTTGGTACGATCCCGGCTCTGCGGAGCGGCATGAAGAATGCCGCACCGCGTCCGGGACACGAGATCAGTCCTTGCGGCCCTGTACCCAGTGCTCCAGCATCTGCAACGCCATCGCGCGGTCGTCGTCAGAGGCCTTCGCGATAGCCTTGTTGTAGCTTTCCTTGATCCAGGTCTCGTCCGGAGCTGCGCTGTCGCGCGCCAGCGTCAGCCACATCAGCCCGCGCGCGGCCTGCCGCGGCAGCTGATCGCCGTTAAACAGCATCTGGCCGAGCGTGGCCTGCGCCTGATGCTGGCCCTTCTGGGCGGCAAGGCCGAGCCAGCGCGCGCCGTAGCGGGAATCGCGGGGCGTGCCGATGCCGTTGAGGTACAGCCGGGCCAGATCATATTGCGCGTCGGCATTGCCGAAATACGACGCCGCATAGGAGAACATTTCCCGGGCACGATCGGGATCGACCTTGATCTTGGTATTCGGAATACCGCTCAAATAGTAACGGCCGAGCGCCACAAAGGCGTTGGCGACGATCGACGCTTGCGGAGCGGACGGGCTGTCCTCGGCATGGGCATTGGCGATCCGGCTGAAATACTCGAAGGCGCGCAGCGAGTCCTGGGCGACGCCATCGCCGTCGGCGTACATCCGTCCCAGTTTCCACTGCGCAACCGGGTGGCCGCCCTCCGCGGCATATTGCAGGGAGGTGAGCGAGGTGGCCGTGGTGCTGGGCGGGACGGCCTTTTTCAGGGCAGCCGCAGCCCCCGGCTGAGCGGCAACCACCGGGATGGCGGTATCCTGGGGTGCGACCGGCGTGCCCTCAAAGGCGCGCGCGGGCTGCAGCGCCGGCGTGGCGCCCAAAATCAACGCAACTATGGCCCACTCAAATATCCGCATAACACTGTTTCTCGCGCGCCCCACCTGGATGGGTAACGGCACCATCCACCGCGGGTCCGACCTGCTGGGCATACTTCCACAGCGCACCGGACGTATGATCTGTCTCGCGAGCCCTCCATTTGGTTTTACGTTCGGCGAGCTCCGCGTCGGTCAATTTTACGTTAAGCGTGCCGGCCTCGGCGTCGATCTCGATGATGTCGCCATCCCGCAATAACGCGATCGGCCCACCGATCGCGGCTTCCGGCCCGACATGGCCGATGCAGAAGCCGCGGGTGGCGCCCGAAAACCGGCCGTCGGTGATCAAGGCGATCTTGCCGCCCATGCCCTGGCCGGTCAGCGCTGCAGTGGTCGAGAGCATTTCGCGCATGCCGGGGCCGCCCTTGGGGCCCTCATAGCGGATCACGATGACCTCGCCTTCCTTGTAGGTCTTGTTCTGCACCGATTCGAACGCATCCTCTTCGCGGTCGAAGCAGCGGGCAGGTCCGGTGAATTTCAAATTCGACATTCCGGCGACCTTAACGATCGCGCCCTCGGGCGCGAGATTTCCCTTCAGGCCGACCACGCCGCCCGTGGCGGTGATCGGCTTGTCGGCACTCCGCACCACGTCCTGATGCGGATTCCATTTCACGCCCTTGAGATTTTCCGCAATCGTCCGGCCCGTAACGGTCAGACAGTCGCCGTGAAGGTATCCATGGTCGAGCAATGTCTTCATCAGAAGCGGTATGCCGCCAACCTCGAACATGTCTTTGGCAACATAACGACCGCCCGGCTTCAAATCCGCGACATATGGTGTCTTTTTGAAGATTTCGGCGACGTCGAACAGATCGAATTTGATGCCGCACTCGTGTGCGATGGCCGGCAGATGCAGCCCGGCATTGGTCGAGCCGCCGGACGCCGCTACCACCGCGGCTGCGTTTTCCAGCGACTTGCGGGTGACGATGTCGCGCGGGCGGATATTGGCGGCGATCAATTCCATCACCTTCTCGCCGGCGGTCATGCAGAACGCGTCGCGGATTTCATAAGGCGCCGGCGCCCCTGCTGAGTACGGCAGCGCCAGGCCGATGGCCTCCGATACCGTTGCCATGGTGTTGGCAGTGAATTGTGCGCCGCACGCGCCGGCGGAAGGGCACGCTACGCGCTCGATTTCGTCAAGATCTTCGTCGGACATCTCGCCGACGGAGTGCTTGCCGACCGCCTCGAACATGTCCTGCACCGTGACCTGCTGGCCGCGGAAATTGCCGGGCAGGATCGAGCCGCCGTAGATGAAAATCGAGGGCACGTTGAGGCGGACCATCGCCATCATCATGCCGGGCAGCGACTTGTCGCAGCCGGCTAGCCCGACCAGCGCGTCATAGGCGTGTCCCCGCATGGTCAGTTCGACCGAATCGGCAATGCATTCGCGCGACGGCAGCGACGAGCGCATGCCGTCATGGCCCATGGCGATGCCGTCGGTCACCGTGATGGTGCAGAATTCGCGGGGGGTGCCGCCGCCGGCTGCAACCCCCTTCTTGACCGCCTGGGCCTGACGCATCAGTGCTATATTGCAGGGCGCGGCCTCGTTCCAGCACGACGCCACGCCGACGAACGGCTGGTGAATCTGCTGCGTGGTCAGACCCATGGCATAGAGATATGAGCGATGCGGCGCGCGGGACGGGCCTTCCGTCACATGGCGGCTGGGCAGTCCCGATTTGAGTTTGGTCTTGACGTCCATCGCGAAACCCGTTTCCCCAGCCATCTCCTTGTTGGTCCCGGGAAGCTTCCCTTCGCCTTCGCGAGCGCCGTGGCCATCAGCCTACGAAGGGATGATTTCATGAACCGGTGTGGCTAAATAGCGGCGCGTGCAAGAGCCGGCGGGGTTGTGCGCTAAATGTTCATCGTGTGTTGCGTCCACGCAACATTCGTTGCAGCCGCGCAACCCTGACGATTCGTTCCCCGGACGCAGCGCAGCGCGTAGCTCTTGCGAAGCGCTGCGCTACAGAGCCGGGGCCGTAACGAACGCCGGTGTTTGGTACGATCCCGGCTCTGCGGAGCAGCGCTCTGCGCTGCACCGCGTCCGGGAAACGCAGGGCCCCTTCGCTTACATATTCAGCACGCGGCCGTAGGCGTCGAGCACCGCTTCCTTCATCATCTCCGACAGCGTCGGATGCGGGAAGATGGTGTGCATCAGCTCCTCTTCTGTAGTCTCGAGGTTCATCGCAACGACATAGCCCTGGATCAATTCGGTCACCTCGGCGCCGACCATGTGCGCGCCGAGCAGTTGTCCGGTCTTCTTGTCGAAGATCACCTTGATCAGGCCCTGGTCTTCGCCGAGAGCGATCGCCTTGCCATTGCCGACGAAGGGGAAGCGGCCGACGCGGATCTCGCGGCCGCCCTCCTTTGCCCTCGCCTCCGTAAGGCCGACCGAGGCCACCTGCGGATGGCAATAGGTGCAGCCGGGAATGAGGTTCTTGTCCATGGCGTGCGGATGCAGGCCTTTGATGGCCTCGATGCAGATCACGCCCTCATGCTCGGCCTTGTGCGCCAGCATCGGCGGCCCCGCGACATCGCCGATGGCGTAAATGCCGGGCACGTTGGTCTTGCAGAAGCCGTCGACGACCACTACGCCGCGGTCGGTTTTGACGCCAAGCTTTTCCAGCCCGAGATTTTCGATATTCCCGACCACGCCGACCGCGGAGATCACCCGGTCGACTTCCAGTGTCTGCGGCTTGCCTTTGCCGTCGTCGATGGTGGCGACCACGCTGTCGCTCTTCTTCTCCAGTTTTGTCACTTTGGTGTTGCTGAGGATCTTGATGCCCTGCTTCTCGAGCTGCTTGCGCGCCAGCCCGGCAATCTCGGCGTCCTCTACGGGCAGGATCTGCGGCAGTACCTCGACCACGGTCACCTCGGCGCCCATGGTATGGAAGAACGAGGCGAATTCGATGCCGATGGCGCCGGAGCCGACCACCAGCAGCGATTTCGGCATCTTGTCCGGCACCATCGCCTCGAAATAGGTCCAGATCAGTTTCTTGTCAGGCTCCAGCCCCGGCAACACCCGCGGCCGCGCGCCGGTGGCGAGGATGATGTGCTTGGCCTGATAGGCTCCCTCGCCGAGCGCTCCCTTCGGCGCATCGACGCTGGACTTCTTCACCGTGACCTTGCCGGGCGAATCGATCGAGGCGTCGCCCCAGATGATCGTCACCTTGTTCTTCTTCATCAGAAAGCCGACGCCGTCGTTGAGGCGTTTCGACACTCCGCGCGAGCGTTGCACCACCGCCTTTGCATCGAACGACACCTTCTCGGCGGACAGTCCGTAGTCCTTGGCGTGCTGCATGTAGTGAAAGATTTCCGCCGAGCGCAGCAGCGCCTTGGTCGGAATGCAGCCCCAGTTCAGGCAGATGCCGCCGAGATAGGATTTCTCGACAATCGCCGTCTTGAAACCAAGCTGCGCCGCGCGGATCGCGGTGACGTAGCCGCCGGGGCCGGAGCCGATGATGATGACGTCGAAGGAGGTGTCGGCCATGTCGGCTCCGTTCAGGCAGTCGTCGTATTACGCGCGCTGCGTTTCAAGGTACGGGTTCTGAATATCCACTCCAGCAGCGCGGTGAGTGCCAACAGCGCGATCCCGATCCATGCGATCGGTCCCCAGATGTTTCGCGACAACTGTTCTCCGGAGAGAAACGCGCGGTAAAAGATATCGAGTCCGATCGGATTGAGCACGACGGCGGCCGCCAGCAGCACCGTCACCCACGGCCATCGTGTCCTGAGCTTCATGCGAATGCGTCACGCATATTGGGCAATGCCGTTGCCGAACGACCAGTTTTCCTTCGCAACCTCGATCAGGTTGATGAAGACATCTTCCTTGCGCAGGCCGGGCTTGTGCGAGAGCAGTCCGACGATCCGTGCGAACAACGCTTTTTTCTGCTCGATGCTGCGCGTGTTGCTGACGGTGATCTGGAGGATGACGAGATCGTCGGTCCTCGCAATGTCCATATAGGTCTTGCTGAATTGAAACTCGTTCTCCGAATGCTCGGAGACGGTGACGAAGCGGTCTTCCTCGGGCACGGTGAACGTTTCGCGCAAGGCCTGATAGACCCCGTCGCCAATCGCGCGCTTGTAATCGTCCGATTTGCCCCGCCGTAGCGAAACCCGTACCAGCGGCATCTCACACCACCATCATCACCGGGTTTTCGATCAGCATCTTGAACGCGCCGATCAGCTCGGCCCCAAGCGCGCCGTCGATGGCGCGATGATCGCAACTCAGCGTCACGCTCATGATGGTCGCCGGCACGATCTGCCCGCCCCGCACCACCGGGCGCTGTTCGCCGGTGCCGACCGCTAATATCGAGGACTGCGGCGGGTTTATCACCGCGGTAAAATCCTTGATGCCGTACATGCCGAGATTGGACACCGACGACGTGCCGCCCTGGTATTCGTTCGGCTTCAGCTTCTTGGCCCTGGCGCGGGCGGCAAGATCCTTCATCTCGTTGGAGATCGCCGATATCGACTTGGTCTCGGCCTGGCGGATGATCGGCGTGATCAGGCCGAACGGCAGCGCGACCGCGACGCCGATGTCGGAATGCTTGTGCCTGAGCATCGCCCCTTCCGACCAGCTGACATTGGCGTCGGGGATGCGCTGCAACGCCAGCGCCATCGCCTTGATGACGAAGTCGTTGACCGAGAGCTTGTAGAGCGGCTTCTTGTCCTTGTCCTTTGGTGCCGCGGCGTTGATCTCTTCGCGCGCGGCCGAGAGCTTGCCGATGTCGCAATCGATGGTGAGGTAGAAGGTCGGCATCGACTGCGTCGCTGCGGTGAGTCGCTGCGCGATGGTCTTGCGCATGCTGTCATGCGGGACAAGCTCGTAGGAGCCTTCCTCATAAAGCCCGAGGATCTGCTTGTCCGACATCGATGGCGCGATGCTCGGAGCGCCGGCAGCGGGAGAAGCGGCGGGCGCTTTCAGTCCCTTGCCGGATTTTGCCTCTTCGACGTCGCGGGCAATGACGCGGCCGTGCGGGCCGGAGCCGTTGATGCGCGCGACGTCGATGCCTGCTTCCTTGGCAAGACGCCGGGCGAGCGGTGACGAGAAAATGCGAGCATGGCCGTTGGTTGGAGGCGCGGACTGCTTTGCCGGAGCGGGCGCTGGCGCCGCGGCGGCCGGCGCCGGAGCCTTCTCGGCAGGCGCGGACGCCGGTTTCTCTTTCGGTGCTTCGATCTTGGTTTCGGGCTTTGCCTCGGCTTTGGCTTCAGCCTTTGGCTGAGGCGCCGCACCCGCCGCCTTTACGTCCTCGCCGTCGCCCGCGAGTACCGCGATCACGTCGTTGACCGGAACATCCTGCGTACCCTCGGGCACCAAAATCTTGGCGATCGTGCCCTCATCGACCGCCTCGACCTCCATGGTCGCCTTGTCGGTCTCGATTTCCGCGATCACGTCGCCGGACTTGACCTTGTCGCCTTCTTTCTTCAGCCACTTGGCAAGGTTGCCCTTCTCCATCGTCGGCGACAGCGCGGGCATCAGGATGTTGATCGGCATTGTCAGTGACCTTGTTGCGATCGCGGCGTGGTCTTGCCAGTGTCGGTCGGCCGCGCGATTTCGGCCTCGAACATGTCGATGATGCGCCCCAGCGCCTCATCCTCGGCATAGTCGCTTTCCCGCGCATAGGCGCGCGCCGCATGGCGGGCGATATCGACCAGCAGCAGGCCCCACATGTCGGGCTCATCGAACGCGCGCATGAACGCGATCGAAAGCCCGCCGTCGACCACGAACGCGCGCAGCACTTCGGTGGCATCGTCGCGGCCTGCGACGTCCGGGGGCAATGGCTGCTCCTTGGGACCGGCCATGGCCTACCTGTAGCAAACGGCCTTGGCGGCCTCGACCACCTCGGCCACTGACGGCAGTGCCAGCTTTTCAAGGTTGGCGGCATAGGGCATCGGCACATCCTTGCCGGACACCCGCGCCACCGGCGCATCCAGATAATCGAACGCATGCTCCATGATGCGTGCCGCGACTTCCGCGCCGACGCCGCACTGTTGCCAGCCTTCCTCCACCGTCACGGCGCGGCCGGTCTTCTTGACCGAGGCGATGACGGTTTCGGTATCGAGCGGGCGCAGCGTGCGCAGGTCGATGACCTCCGCCTCGATGCCCTCTTTCGCAAGTTCATCCGCGGCTTTCAGCGCGTAGCTCATGCCGTTCGACCACGACACCACGGTGACGTGGCCGCCCGGGCGCACAATCCGCGCCTTGCCGATCGGGATCACATAGTCGTCCAGTTTCGGGACCGGGCCGGACTGCCCGTACAGCATTTCGTTTTCGAGGAAGATCACCGGATTGGCGTCCCGGATCGCGGATTTGAGCAGACCCTTGTAATCGGCGGCCGAGTACGGCGCGATCACCTTCAGGCCCGGCACCTGCGAATACCATGCCGAATAATCCTGGCTGTGCTGGGCGGCGACGCGGGAAGCGGCGCCGTTGGGACCGCGGAATACGACCGCGCAGCCCATCTGGCCGCCGGACATGTACAGCGTCTTGGCGGCGGAGTTGATGATCTGGTCGATCGCCTGCATGGCAAAGTTGAAGGTCATGAATTCGACAATCGGTTTCAGGCCCGCCATCGCTGCGCCGACGCCGACGCCGGCAAAGCCGTGCTCGGTGATCGGCGTGTCGATCACGCGCTTGGCGCCGAATTCCTGCAGTAGCCCCTGCGTGACCTTGTAGGCACCCTGATATTCCGCGACCTCCTCGCCCATGATGAAGACGTCGGGATCCCTGCGCATTTCCTCCGCCATGGCGTCGCGCAAGGCTTCGCGAATGGTCATGGTCACCATCTCGGTGCCTTCGGGCACTTCGGGATCGGGCTCGGCAACGGCTTTCGGCGCGGCCGGCGCTTTGTTCTCCTCGCCGGACTTGCCCTCAGCCGGGACTTCCGCCTTTGCTTGCGCAGGCGGTGCGGATTCCGCAGCCTTCTCCTGCTTGGCGGGCGCGCTCGCCTTGCCAAGGTCGGCGGCGCTTTCGCCATCCGCCAGAATGGTGGCGATCGGGGTATTGACGGCAACGTCGGCGGTACCTTCGGGGATCAGGATCTTGCCGAGGGTGCCCTCGTCAGTGGCCTCGACCTCCATGGTGGCTTTGTCGGTTTCGATCTCGGCGATGACGTCGCCGGACTTGATGGTCTCGCCTTCCTTCTTCAGCCATTTGGAGAGGTTGCCCTTCTCCATGGTCGGCGACAGCGCAGGCATCAATACTTGAATGGGCATATCAACTCCGAAACTTGGCTTGCGCGTTCAGCGATAGACATCGGTCCACAGTTCGGAAGCGTCGGGCTCGGGATCATGCTGCGCGAAGTCGGCTGCGGCATTGACGATCTCGCGCACCTCGGCGTCGATCTGCTTCAAATCCTGCTCGGTCATTTTCGCGGCCAACAGGCGGTTGCGCACCTGCTCGATCGGGTCCTGATCGTGACGAACCTTGTCGACCTCCTCGCGGGTGCGATACTTCGCGGGGTCCGACATCGAATGTCCGCGATAGCGGTAGGTCTGCATTTCCAGGATGAACGGCCCCTTGCCGGCGCGGCACCAGGCGACCGCCTTGTCGGCCGCAGCCTTCACCGCGCGGACGTCCATGCCGTCGACCTGCTCGCCGGGGATGTTGAAGGAGATGCCGCGCTTGGAAAAATCGGTTTGCGCCGAGGAGCGCGTCACCGAGGTGCCCATGGCGTAGCGGTTGTTCTCGATCACGTAGATCACCGGCAGCTTCCACAGCTCCGCCATGTTGAAGCTTTCGTAGACCTGGCCCTGGTTGGACGCGCCGTCGCCGAAATAGGCGAGACTGACATTGTCATTGCCGCGATAGCGGTTGGCGAAGGCAAGCCCCGTTCCGAGCGAAACCTGCGCGCCGACGATGCCGTGGCCGCCGTAAAAATGCTTCTCCTTGCTGAACATGTGCATGGAGCCGCCCTTGCCCTTGGAATAGCCGCCGTGGCGCCCGGTCAGTTCGGCCATCACCCCCTTGGCTTCCATGCCGCAGGCCAGCATGTGGCCGTGGTCGCGGTATCCCGTTATGACCTGATCGCCTTGCTTCAAGGCCATCTGCATGCCGACGACAATGGCTTCCTGGCCGATATAGAGATGGCAGAAGCCGCCGATCGCGCCCATGCCGTAGAGCTGGCCGGCCTTTTCCTCGAAGCGCCGGATCAGCAGCATGTCGCGCAATGCCTGCAGTTCCTGATCCCTGGTGAATTCGAGAGGTGACGGACTGTTGGAGCCGTTGCCCTGTTTCTGTCCCTTGTCCTGACCTTTTTGCTGGCCTTTTTCGCTTGCGGCGTCTTTCTTCTGAGCGGCCATGGGCACTTCCGTCTGAGAGAGGGTCACCCCTCTCTACCCCAACTCATTTGTCCTTAAAAGCATTGCGTGACGCCACGGCAAACTCGCCATGCCGCAGTGCACCGCGGCGCAATCATTGGAATTGAATATGCCAGGTTTTGTAATTTGCCACCCGTCGTCATCCTGAGGTGCTCGCCGTTCTTCACGGCGAGCCTCGAAGGATGGCTACAGGCGCACATGCGGCCGTCCTTCGAGACGCGGCGCAAGCGCGCGGCTCTCAGGATGACGACGGTGGGCGCGCTTACATCAGTTCGCTGGCTTGATAGTCCGCACCAAGTCGCGGGGATCGGCGTAGTCCAGCTGGTAGCGCACCCGCTCATCGAGCATGTCGGGGTCGACCCGGTCGGAGCGCAGCAACGATACCCGTTGTTCGCCCTCGGCCCGCTCGCGCTTCAGCCGCGCCAGTTCGGAGGTCAGCGCGATAATCTCCTGATCGAGCTCCTGGCGCGCATTCAAGCCGTATTTGCCGGTATAGGCATTGACGCCGAAATAGCCGACCATCATCGCCGCGATCGTATAGAGCACGAGCCCGGTGAGCAACGATTTGAGTCGCGTGCGCGAAACCATGCCGCGACGATGCGACGGTCCGGTTAATGAAAAGCTAAAGCTTGTCATTGCCGGGCTTGACCCGCGCATGACGACACGGAGACTGCCTCCGTCGCTTTGCTCCTTGCAATGACGGCTGTTGGTCTATTTGTTGTACTTGTCGACAAACGCCGCAAAGGCGTCGATGAATTGCTGCATCATCTTCTGCATTGGCTCCTTGGTGAGGTTGCCCTCAGCATCGAAGGCATCGCCGACGCCGACCAGATAGATTTCCGGCTGTCCCATGATCGGGCCGGTAATGCCGGGAAGCAGCTGCTTCAAATGCATCGCCGCGCTGACGCCGCCGAGCACGCCCGGCGAATTGCTGACGATGCCGATAGGTTTGCCGAGGAACGAACTCTTGCCATAGGGCCGAGAGCCCACATCGATGGCGTTCTTCAAAACGCCGGGAATCGAGCGATTGTATTCCGGCGTGACGAACAGCACGCCATCTGATTTCTGCAGCTTTTCGCGGAACGCCAGCCAGTCGGCAGGCGGGCTGGCCTCGAGGTCCTGGTTGAAGAACGAGATGCCGTGCAGCGTCACGACCTCCAGTTTCAGCGACTCGGGCGCGAGTTTGGCCAGCGCATTGGCGACTTTGAGAGTGTGGGCTTGCTTGCGAAGGCTGCCGACAATGACGACAATGTTGTAGGGGGCGGCCATGGGAATTTCCTTTGCGGAGAGAGCGGCTGCATTGACGTAGCGGCGTCCGCCAAAAGATGCAATCGCGGCCTGACCTCCTATTCAGCCGCCGTGGAGCGTCGCTCCGACAGCACTTCGTCATTATGCTCACCCAATTTCGGCGCGTCGGAGCGCGGATACGGGCGTTGTCCGTCGAATACAATGGGAAGGCCGACCACGTTGAGCTCGGTACCCGGCAGGTTGCGCAGCAGATCGGCGGCCTTGAGCTGCTCGCTCCGCGACAGTTCCGGGATATCGTTGACCGGGCTGCAGGGCACGCCGACCCGCTCCAGCCCGGCCATCCATTCGGCGCGGCTGCGCGTCTTCAGCACCGGCTTCATCAGGTCGATCAGCGCGTGGCGGTTGGCCGCGCGGTCGCGGACCTTTATGAAGCGCGGATCGCTGGCCCACTCCGGATGACCCAGCACCGCAGCGCATTTTACGAACAGCCGGTCATTGCCGGCAGCGATGCAGATCGGCCGATCCGAGGTTTCGAACACCTGATATGGCACTAGCGTAAAACTGGCGCCCCCGAAGCGCTGCGGCGGTTTGCCGGTATGGTTGTAACCGTTGAGCGGCCCCTCGACCCAGGCCACCGCGCTGTCGAACAGCGCGGTGTCGATCACGCAGCCCTTGCCGGTTTGATGCCGCGCCTGCAACGCCCCGAGGGCGCCGATCACGCACCACTGCGCGGTGGCGCGATCGTTGATGGCCGGCGCACAGAACGTCGGGGGATCGTCGGGCCGCCCGGTCAGCGACATCACCCCGCCATAGGCCTGCAGCAGCGGATCGAAGCCGGGCGCGTTGCGCAACGGGCCATTCTTGCCGAACGCCCAGACCGAGCAATAGATCAGCCGCGGGTTGAGCGCGCACATCACGTCGGGCCCGATGCCGAGTTCGGCGACGATGCCGGAGCGCAAATTCTGGATTAAGATGTCGGCTGACTTGACCAGTGTCTTAAGCCTGGCGACATCATCGGGATCCTTGATATCGAGCGTAACCGATTTCTTGTTGCGGTTCATCGAGTGAAACAGCATGGAGTCGCCGTCGATGAACGGCGGTCCCCACCCTCGCGCATCATCGCCGCCATCGGGCTTTTCGATCTTGATCACCTCGGCGCCCATGTCGCCGAGGATCATGCCGGCCATCGGGCCTGCGACGGCCTGCCCGATTTCGATCACCCTGATGCCGGTCAGCGGCCCGTTCATTGCTAATCGCCCTTGTTCGGATTGATCAGATATTTTTCACCGGTCGCGCGCTTGCCATAGGCGGCGATGTTCTGCAGCTGCAGCGCTTCCTGCAGCGACACCACCTTTGTGTAGTGGCTGGCGAAGGTGGTCTTGAGTTCGTCGATCACGCGCTGACGCAGCCTCGCGCCGTCGGCAGGCCCGATCTTTTGCAGGAACGGAAACAGCAGCCAGCCGCCGACACCCCACGCCATTCCGAAGGCGCCGGCCAGTTCAGTCGGACGCATATCGAGGCGGCCGTAGATGTACACCTGCTTGTGCACGCTCGACCCGTAGCGGCTGTAGACTTTCGCGGACTTGTTGGCGGCGGTTTCCATGCTTGTCAGGATTTGCCCTGCCAGCCTGCCGCCGCCGATGGCGTCGAACGCCAGCGTCGCGCCGGTTTCGACCAGCGCGTTGGTCAGGTCATCCATGAATGTCGGCGCGGTGGAATCGACGACATGCCTGGCGCCGAGCTTGCGCAAAATGCCGGCCTGCTCCGAGCTGCGGACGATATTGACGAGGTCGACGCCGTCCTTGATGCAGATCTTGTTCAGCATCTGCCCGAGGTTGGAGGCCGCCGCGGTATGCACCAAAGCCTTGTGGCCCTCGCGCCGCATGGTTTCCACCATGCCGAGCGAGGTCAGCGGGTTGACAAAGCACGAGGCGCCCTCGGCCGGTGTCGTCCCCGCCGGAAGCGGCAGAACATCCCTGGCTTTCAGGCAGCGGTACTGCGCATACATCGCGCCGCCGATCATCGCCACGGTCTTGCCGAGCAGTGCCTGCGCGGCCTCAGACGATCCGGCCTTGATCACCACGCCGGCGCCCTCATTGCCGACCGGCATCGATTCATCAAGCCGCCCCGCCATGGCCTTCATCGCGGGGCCATCCGGCACCTTCGCGGTAACAACGGCCGCATCGCCAGCGCCCGATGTCTTTGCGGTGGACATATCGGCGGCGCCGACGAGAAGGCCAAGGTCCGACGGATTGATCGGCGAGGCCTCGACCCGGACCAGGACCTCATCGGGGCCAGGCTCCGGGATCGGCACGCTGGCCAGCGACAATTCGAGCTCCCCGCTGCTCTTGATCAGCGAGCGAAGCTCCAATCCGGTTTTGTTGTCAGAAGCCATGGTACCCTCCCTGCCTGAATTCTTGATGTTGTATGGTTACTCGAACCAGGGCCAGTCCGCAGCCCCTGGGTGGGTAACGGCCCCGCCCGGCGCCTGCCCGACCAGCTTGGCATATTTGGACAATGCGCCGGCGCGATGCCGCGGCAGCCGCGGCGTCCAGGCACGCCGCCGCCGCGCCAGTTCAGCGTCATCGACCAGCAGATCCATCCGGCGCGCGCCAGCATCGATCCGAATCCGGTCGCCGTCGCGGACCAGCGCAAGCGGCCCGCCGACAAAGGACTCCGGGGATACATAGCCGATGCACATGCCCCGGGTCGCGCCCGAGAACCGGCCATCGGTAACCAGCGCAACCTTCTCGCCCATCCCCTGGCCATAGATCAAAGCGGTGACCCCCAGCATTTCCCGCATGCCGGGGCCGCCGACGGGTCCCTCATTCCGAATGATCAGGACGTCGCCTTCGCCGTAGTTGCGCTGCCGGACGGCCTCGACGCACGCTTCCTCATCTTCGAAGATACGCGCGTTGCCTTCAAACACGAGCTTCTTCAGCCCGGCAACCTTGATGACGGCGCCGTCCGGACAGAGATTGCCCTTGAGCACGGCCACGCCGCCGTCCGGCATGATCGGCGCGCTGGGGTGATGGATCACTTCGCCGTCGGTCGCATTGGCCTCACCGTATTCTTCCGCAATGGTCCTGCCGGTGATGGTGAGGCATCCGCCGTCGATGTGGCCGCTTTCGATCAGCGCACGGATCACGACGGCGGTGCCGCCGATATCGTGGACATCCTTGGCGGTATATTTCCCGCCCGGCCGCAAATTGCCGATCAACGGTGTGCGCGCGAACACTTCGCCGACGTCATCGAGCGTGAACGTAATTCCGGCTTCATTGGCGATCGCCGGCAGATGCAGCGCGGCGTTGGTTGATCCCCCGGTAGCGGCCACAATCGCCGCGCCGTTTTCGAGCGACTTTCGCGTCACCAGTTCGCGCGGCAACGGCCCGCCTCGCTGCAGCATTTCCATCACCACACGGCCGGCCCGCCGCGCAAGTTGCGCGCGCTCGGCATAGACGCCGGGAATCATGGAAACGTTTGGAATAGTCAGTCCCATCGCCTCCGAAACCATCGCCATGGTGTTGGCGGTGAATTGTCCGGCACAGGCGCCGATGGTCGGCAGGCAGGCGCGTTCGATTGCCGCCAGCGTCGCCTCATTGATTTCGCCGGTCATGACGCCGCCGACGGCCTCGTAGGAATCCAGCACGGTAAGCGTTCGTCCGTTGTGCTGGCCAGGAAGCGCGCTGCCGCCATAGATGAAGATCGACGGAACGTTGCAGCGGACCATGCCCATCATGACGCCGGGCAGCGTCTTGTCGCAGCCGCCGAACCCGATCAGGGCGTCATAGGCGAGGCCATGGACCACGGCCTCGATGGAGTCGGCGATCAACTCCCGCGAGAGCAGGGAAAATTTCATGCCCTCGTGATTCATGCTGATGCCGTCGGACACCGAGATGGTGGAGAATTCGCGCGGCGTGCCGCCGGCCTCGGCAATTCCCGCCTTGGCGGCCTCGACCTGGAAATCGTGGGTCATGTTGCAGGGCGTCTGTTCGCCCTTCATGCTGACGACGCCGATCATCGGCTTTGCGATGGCCTCGTCGTCGAGCCCCATCGCGCGCATGAAGGCGCGATGCGGCGCGCGATCAAGGCCGTCGGTCGTCACCCGTGATCGCCATTTCTTCATACTTGTCGTCCCGGCGAACGCCGGGACCCATAGCCGCCGGCGCTGATATTGAAAGACGGCCTCTACCCGAGTTGCCCAAAGCATACTCGGCGTTTATGGGTCCCGGCATTCGCCGGGATGACAGCCTCTCTTATTGCAGCGGCGCGACAATGGTCGGATGCTTGAATTGCGCGACATCCAGCTTCGGCAGCATCCCGGTCGCGGCATAGATGTCGAGCATTTTCTGGATCGCCTCGAAGTTCGGCGCGGCGCCGGGATCGCGGCCGAAATCGTTGTCCTTGAGAAGGTAGGTGTCCAGCACGGGTATCGGCGCCTTCAGCTGTTCGGAAACAACCTTGAGGGTTTCGGCCCGATCGGCCAGTGCCTTTTTCATCCCCAACGTGATGTCACGCACATAAGCCTTCACCAGTTCCGGATTCTTGTCGACGAAATCGGCCCGGCAGGCCTCGAGGATGTGGACGATGTTCGGCATTTCCTCCGATAGCGAGAACAGTTTTCGCGTGCCGCCCTTGGCCTCCGCACGCGCGGCAAACGGCTGGTTCATGTTCACGGCGTCGACGCGGCCCTGACGCAAGGCGTCCTCGGAAATCGAGAAACCGGTTTCGACCAGCTTGATGTCCGTCTTCGGATCGACGCCGTTCTTCTTGAGCAGCAATTCGAACGGACCCTGGGTGCCGCCGCCAATCACCGAAATGCCGACCGTCTTGCCTTTGAGGTCGGCGATCTTCTTGATCGGGGAATCGTCCATGACCGCCCAGTAGACCGAAAATCCGCCGGGCTTTTCGTAAACATGCTGCGCCACGATGTAGGCCTTCAGATTGCCGCCGACCACACCATTCGACAGCGACAGCGGCGCCTGGGTCGCGCAATCCAGCGCGCCCGCCGCCAAGGCCTGCGTCATCGGCGAAGTACCCTGGAACTGGGTCCATTCGACATTGTAGGTCTTGCCGAGATTGGGAAATTCCGCCGGCCGCCGCATCATCCAGTATTTCGACTCTTCAGCCGGGATGGTCCAGCCGACGCGGATGGTTTGCTGCGCGGAAGCCGCGCCAATGCTGCCAAGCGCGCATACGGCGATGACCCCCGCCATCAACCATTTCGAATTCTGCTGGTTCATGCACCCCTCCCCAAACACCTGCTGTCCTAAGTCACAAGCTCGCACTGGCCTTTTATGCTTCAATCGGCCGGGCAAGCAATCCCGCGCCTTACGCCAGCGCCTTCAGCGCCGCTTTGCCCGCATATTTCGCCTGGCCGCCGAGTTGCTGCTCGATACGCAACAGCTGGTTGTACTTGGCGGTGCGGTCGGAGCGCGCCAGCGAGCCGGTTTTGATCTGGCCGCAATTGGTGGCGACCGCGAGATCGGCGATGGTGGAATCCTCGGTCTCGCCGGAGCGGTGCGACATCACAGCGGTGTAGCCGGCCTTGTAGGCCATCTCGACCGCGGAAAGCGTTTCCGTCAGCGTGCCAATCTGGTTGACCTTGATGAGGATGGAGTTGGCGCGGCCGTGCTTGATGCCGTCGGCGAGCCGCGTGACATTGGTGACGAACAGGTCGTCGCCAACGAGCTGGCATCTTGAGCCGATCAGATCGGTCAGTTCCTTCCAACCGTCCATGTCGTCTTCGCTCATGCCGTCTTCGATGGAGACGATCGGATAGCGCGAGGCCAGGTCGGCGAGATATTTTGCCTGCTCGGAACGGCTGCGGGTCTTGTTCTCGCCGCCATAGACGTAAGTGCCGTCCTTGAAGAACTCGGTGGCGGCGCAGTCCAGCGCCAGCATGACGTCGGAGCCCGCTTTGTAGCCTGCCTTGCCGATCGCGCCCATGACGAACTCGAGCGCGGCATCGGCCGACGGCAGGTTCGGCGCAAAGCCGCCTTCGTCGCCGACATTGGTGTTGTGGCCGGCTTTCTTCAACTCGCCACGCAGCGTGTGGAAGATTTCCGAGCCGCAGCGCAGTGCGTCCGCGAAAGTCGCAGCGCCGACCGGCATGATCATGAATTCCTGGAAATCGATCGGATTGTCGGCATGCACGCCGCCATTGATGATGTTCATCATCGGCACCGGCAGCGTCCGCGCCGAGGTGCCGCCTACATAGCGATACAGCGGCATGTCGAAGGATTCCGCCGACGCCTTGGCGACCGCAAGCGACACGCCGAGGATGGCGTTGGCGCCGAGCCGGCTCTTGTTCGGCGTGCCGTCGAGATCGATCATGGTCTGGTCGATCTGCACCTGCTGCTCGGAGTCCATGCCTGCGAGCGCGTCAAAAATCTCGCCGTTGACGGCGTCGACCGCCTTGGTCACCCCCTTGCCGAGATAGCGCGCCTTGTCGCCGTCGCGCAGCTCGACCGCCTCATGCGCCCCGGTGGAGGCGCCCGAGGGCACCGCGGCGCGTCCGAGCGAGCCGTCCTCCAGCCCCACATCGACTTCCACGGTCGGATTGCCGCGGCTGTCCAAAATTTCGCGGCCGATGATGTCGACGATGGCTGTCATGAGGAGCGGTCCTGGTGGCTGTGGTTTGTTTGGGCTGGGTCATACACGGGGGGCAAGGAAATGTGAACGCCGGAGCGATAACCGCCGACCGCGCTAAACCGCCAAATTATGCTAAGATGAAGGCCGATCCACACGTCCGCAGCTTTCCTCTTACCGAGCGGGGTAACGCAATGAATCGCCGCCAGTTTCTCGCCTCGACCGCCGCCGTGAGCCTCGGCGCCCCCGCGCTGCTGCGCCAGGCACGCGCGCAGGAGGGCCCGTTCCGCGTAAAATATTATGCGGTCGCCGCCGGCATGGGCTCGCGCGATGTGACGCCCGCGCCCGATGGCACGATCTGGTTCTGCGGCCAGCGCAACGGCACGCTGGGCCGGCTCGATCCGCGCGATGGCTCGTTCAAGCTGGTCGATCTCGGCAAGGGTGCCGCGCCGCACGGGGTCATCATCGGACCCGACGGCGCGCCCTGGGTGACCGAGGGCGGACAGAACGCAATTGCGCGCATCGATCCGGCGGATCACAAGGTGACACTGTTCAAGCTTCCCGACAGCGCCGGCTACGCCAATCTCAACACCGCGGTATTCGACAAGACCGGCATCTACTGGTTCACCGGTCAGTCAGGCATTTATGGCCGGCTTGATCCGAAATCGGGAGACATGACGGTGTTCAAGGCCCCCCGCGGGCGCGGACCTTACGGCATGACCATCACGCCGAAGGGCGACGTCTGGTACGCCTCGCTTGCCGGCAGCCACATCGCCAGGATCGATCTTGCGACCGGCAACGCCACCATCGTCGAGCCGCCGACCAAGGATCAGGGCGCGCGCCGGGTGTGGTCGGATTCCAAAGGCTGCATCTGGGTCAGCGAGTGGAACAGCGGCAATGTCTCGGTGCACGATCCGGCCGCCGGCTCGTGGAAGGCCTGGAAGCTGCCGGGCGACAACCCGCGCACCTACGCGGTCTATGTCGACGACAAGGACATGGTCTGGCTCACCGATTTCTCGGCCAACGCGATCGTGCGTTTCGATCCGACGACCGAGAAATTCAACGCGTTCCCGAGCGACAAAGCCGGTGCCAATGTGCGGCAGATGGACGGCAGGCCCGGCGAAACATGGGGTGGCGAGTCCGGCACCAACCGGCTGGTGGTGATCCAGACGGTCGCGCCGGCGTGAGATCTTTCGCCGCCTTGTTCTTGCTGCCGATGCTGACGGGGGCTCCCCTGGCTGCGGAAGAAAGTGGCGCGCATCTGTTCGCGCCCTGCCGCGCCTGCCACAGCCTTGACCCGGCCGAACGAAGACTGCCCGGGCCCAATCTTGCGGGGCTGATCGGACGCCGGATCGGCGGCGATGCGGCGTTCGATTACTCACCGGTGTTGCGCAAGGCGCGCGATGAAAGCTTGCACTGGGACGCAAGGCGCCTCGATGCCTTTCTCGCCGATCCGGCCGAGATGTTTCCTGGTCTGTGGATGTCGATGCGCGGTATCGAGGATGCCGCCGAGCGGCAGGCGCTGGTGCGCTTTCTGGCAGATTCCGCATCGCGTTGACAGTTGACGACGGGTCCGGCTGCGTCCATGCCTTCGCCCGCACAGGAATATGACGATGGCTAGAAAATCATTGCAGCTCGGCCGCGCGGTGCCGTGGCCGCGCACGCCTGACGAAGCCCAGATCGACAGCGTGCCCAACCCGCAAGCCGGCACCGATTATCTGGTGCGGTTTGCGGTGCCGGAATTCACCTCGATCTGCCCGGTTACCGGACAGCCGGATTTTGCCCATCTGGTGATCGACTATGTGCCGGGGAAATGGCTGCTGGAATCGAAGTCGCTAAAACTCTATGTCGCGAGCTTCCGCAATCACGGCGCCTTCCATGAGGACTGCACCGTATCGATCGGCAAGCGTCTCGCCACCGAGATCAAGCCGAAATGGCTGCGCATCGGCGGCTACTGGTATCCGCGCGGCGGAATTCCCATCGATGTGTTCTGGCAGACAGGGAAACTCCCGAAGGGAATATGGATTCCGGACCAGGGCGTCGCGCCGTATCGCGGGCGTGGGTGACCTCGCGCTCAGCCTCTCCGCAGACTCTTAAACTGCGGTCAAATTTCAGGGTAGTTGCGATACAACGTTTCGCGGGTTGCGCCGGCATGCGTTAGGCCGTGACTTCAGCTTGTGGCCCCTGAGGCAAACTCGCGGTTCTTACCACCGATGACGATTACCCGGCCGCGCTACCGCGAGCATTGAGGTCCGGGATCAATTGCGTTGGATCAGTGCCGGTGGAATCGGCCATGACTTCATTGGTTTCCATGCACCGTCACGCCAGATATACAGCACCATCTCATGACGGAGCGGCGGCAGGCCGAGCGTGTCAGTCGCCTCATCCATGTTGCCTTCGGCGTCCTGCAGGAGCAGATAATCAAATTCGCCGCGTGCGCCCCATCGCGTGATTTTCGCAAGATCGCCGTCGTCCCAAAGAATGGAGGCAACTATTGGCTGCTCGGGCATCCCGAGTTGCCACAAATGGTAGCGGACCGCCACCCCAAACGGGTTTGAACTCCAGTAGGGCACAATCAGCAGCTTTGACCCTTTGGGTATCAGGTTTCGCAGATCGGCAGCGGCGTCGCGGAGGAAGCGTTGCCACGCCCTGCCCGGAGGATTGTTGAGATCGCTGCGCAACGGCATGGCGCAAAGCGCCAGCAGGACGACTGCAAGCGCAGGTCCGGCATGGCGCAGGTTGATCCATGCCGGCCAGCGTGCAGCCGCAAGCGCCAACACCGGCGGGTACAGCGCGAGCAGCGCTACATGCGGCGTGTAGCGCCAATAGTCGGCCGCAATAAGAGCATCGGAGCCGGACATCACTCCGAGATAGATAATCAGCAGAAAGGCATTGTAACCGAGCCAGACGGTAGCACAGACCACCGCCAGCCATCGCGCCTCGCTGGCTTTGCGAGGCAACTGGAAAAAACAGGCGATGCCGGCCGCCGTGACCAGCCACATCATCACGTGAAACAGTGGCGCGTCGGCAATCTGGTGGCCGATGGCGGCAAAGGTCTGGCGCAGAGCACTGAAATTCCAGGCGTCGAAGGGCCGGAAGACTTGTTCCGAGCTCGACAAATTTTGTTGCATCACGTACCAGCGCCACACTGCGACGAGAACAATTCCCGGACCCAGCATGCGCACAAGCTGGGGCAACATCCGTCGCGCCCGGATCGCCGGAACGCGCAACGCCACGACGATCAATCCGGCGATGACCAAACCCAGCAGCACCGGATTGGCCTGCTTGAGGTTGACCAGCATGGCGCCGGCAAATCCGAAGCGCCAAGCCAGTCCTTCAACATCCGCCGCCTCAGGGGTCGACAGGCGTACCAATATCTCGACCCCGAGCAGGCCAACCGCACCGACGGCGACCATGGTCCCGCAATCCGCGTAGGACGACAGCAGGACGGCGCCGTCCAGACCCGGATTGAGAAGGATGGTGATTGCGACCGCGCCGGCAATCACAACCAGCGGCATTTCGCCGGCCTGCAAGCGGCCATGCCGGGCCAGTGCCGCGGCCAGGGCCTCGGCGAACAGCGCGCTCGATCCTGCGAGCAGCAAGGCATTGATGACCGGACCTGCGGCCTCGAGAAAGCGCCCGCAGGCGAATGAGGCGGCCGAAATCATCAGCGGCATGGCTTGCGGATAACCCGGAAATATCGAGAACGAGGGCACAAGATCGGGCCACGGCAGCGAATTGTGCCGGTATTCATAGGCCGCACTGGGCAACCAGTTCCAGAAGTCGTCCCACATCGCCGGATCGTGGCCGGCCGCGCTGACACAAATCGGCGAAACCAGAGCCAAGGCGATCCATGTCGAATTTCCGCCGGGAAATTGTCGCCGGATCGCAAGCGCAATCGCCGACGAGATCACAAGACCGGCCATGAGCCAGGACAGCGGAAGGCGCGTGGTGACCGCAAGGATAGCAAGGGCGCCGGCGAGGAGCCCGAAGCCCACCAGCATGTCCGCTCCCGGCCAGCCCAACCGGCCTCGCCGAACCGCCGCTCCCGCCATTATGCAGGCACCGATCGGAATCAGTGTGCAGGCCAACGCGCGCACGGACTCGCTAAACATCGATATCACCCATGGTGATGACATTGAGATGGGCTAACGATCACTGGCGCTGCGCGTTCGATTTTTCGGGGACTAACCTTGGTCTAATTACAAATAGAGGCGAAGGAGGATTTGGGAATATGCGGCCTATCCCGCGTTCGCATCCGCCGGCCGTTGCTGATGCAGCAATTTTGCACAGGCAAATCCCAGCGCGATCATGATCGCCGCACTGGTGAGCAGCGTGGGAATTTTGCCGAGATAGGCCAGACCGAATCCGTAAGCGATCGGTCCGATGGTCTGGCCCATGAAGAAGAAGAACGAGTGCAGCGACAGCGCGGTGGCGCGGGCTTCGACAGACAGCTCGCTGGCAAACACCTGCAGGCAACCGTGGATCATGTAAAAACCCCAACCCATGAACAGCAGGCACAAAGCCTGGATCTTCCAGCCGGGGCCGAAGGCGATGGCGACCAGTTGCAGCCCGACCAGTGCCGCGCCTGAAATCATCATTCCCTTGACGCCAAGCCGCGGCAGGAATCGCGACACGGTCATGGTGTAGAACAGGCCGCCGACCGCGAAGCCGGCGATTACGATTCCCGCAATGGAAAGACTGGTCTCGCCGAGCTCAAACAAAAATGCCGCGATAAAGGGAAACAATCCGAGCACGCAGCAGCCCTCGATAAAGACCGCCGAATAACAAACCGGCGCGTTCGGGTTAGCAAGGATCGTCCGATAGCCATGCTTGAGCGCGGAGAAATTTGTCCGGGGCGCCCGCGTCAGCGCCGCGCCGCGAAAGCCAAGGGCAACGGCAACCGATGCTGCGATCACCAGCACACCCAGTACCGCGAGCACGCCGCGCCAGCCCAGAAAGTCGCCGATCAGGCCGGAGGCGGACGCGCCCAGCAGGTTGCCGGTCATCGCGCCGGCCAATGTTCGCCCAATCGCGACCTGCCGCTTGTCTGGCGCAACCAGATCGCTGGTCAGCCCCAGCGCAATCGGAAACACGCCGCCGGAGCCGATGCCGGCCAGGATGCGGGTCGCGAACAGCATCGGAAACGAGGTCGACAGCGCGCCGAGAATGCTGGCAAGCCCGAGCAGCACCAGGCAGGCGATCATCAGCCGCGCCTTGCCAAACAGGTCCGCGGCCGCTCCCAACAGCGGCTGCACGATGGCGAAGGTGAACGCAAACACCGCTGCGAAACTTGCAGCCGCCGCGATGCTGACGCCGAAATCGTCGGCGACGTGCGGCAGCACCGGATCCAGCGCCCGTGCCGACAGGCTCGCCGCAAAGGTCGCCAGCGCAATGATATTCAGGACCGGCGGCATTAGAGCATGATCCCAAAAAGTGGATACCGGTTTTTGGACAAGATCATGCTCAACTAAAAAACGGCTTCATGCGGGAGCCCTGCCCCCCCGCATCAGCCCGTCCCGCGCCCAATAACGCTCTTGGCGAGCGCGTCGAATGCCATCAGCGTCCGTACCAGCCCTTCGAACTCGCGCAGCGGCACCATGTTGGGGCCGTCGGAGGGCGCGGAATCCGGGTCGGGATGGGTTTCGATGAACACGCCGGCGACGCCAACCGCGACCGCGGCGCGCGCCAGCACGGGAACGAATTCGCGCTCGCCGCCGGACGACGTGCCCTTGCCCCCGGGCTGCTGCACCGAATGGGTGGCGTCGAAGATCACAGGCGCGCCGGTGCTACGCGCCAGAATCGGCAGCGCACGCATATCGGAGACCAGCGTGTTGTAGCCGAATGAGGCGCCGCGCTCGGTCACAAGCACGTTGCGATTGCCACCGCCCGTGATCTTGGCCACGACGTTGGCCATATCCCACGGAGCCAGGAATTGGCCCTTTTTCACGTTGACGACCTTGCCGGTCGCCGCCGCCGCCAGCAGCAGGTCGGTCTGCCGGCACAGGAAAGCCGGAATCTGCAGCACGTCGACGGCCTGCGCGACCTCGGCGCATTGCGACGCCTCGTGGACATCGGTCAGCACGGGCATACCCAGCGAGGCGCGAATTTCCGCGAAGATCGGCAGCGCCTGAACGAGGCCGAGGCCGCGCGCGGCAGAGGCACTGGTGCGGTTGGCCTTGTCGAACGAGGTTTTGTAGACGACGCCGATGTTTAGCCGCGTCGCGATTTCTCTCAAGCCGCCGGCCACCTCCAACGCATGCGCGCGGCTTTCCAATTGGCACGGACCGGCAATAATCGAGATCGGCAGGTCGTTGCCGAATTTGACATTGCCTACTGTGACGACCGGCGCGGCTGCGATGTTGGCGTTCAAGAAAGCGTTCCTTTGCCGGCGTGACCATGCCGGGCCATCCCACGGGGATCAACCCTGTTTCGCGGTCTCGAATATCAGGGTTGCGCCATGCGCCGCGTACGGCGGCACCACGATCCTGCCGTCGCGTTCGGTGCCCGCGATGCCACTGCTTTTCAGCGCCGCCATCGCGGGTGTCTTGTCCCGAACGAGAAAGCGTATGGCTGCAAGATGTGCTCCACGCGTCAGATCGGGAGGTTCGGCCCCACTAGTCGCGCGCCAGGCGGACGGATTCATGACCTGGATGACGCCGCGCGGTGTCGCTACGGAAATTCCTGTCGCGTCCGCGTCGACATGACGATCCCCCGCGAAGGAACTGACGAAGTGGCGGTGGTCCCCCGGATTTTCCGAGACCATGACAACGCCGGCAACGGTTGCCGCGCCGTTGCGGTGCTGTTGGAAGGCCGGATTCCAGAAGTTCTCCGGATGGTGCTGCTGGCAGGTGAAGTAGCCGATGTCGGGCGCCTTTTCGTCGGCTGCAAACACCAGCGAGAACGCGACCTTGGTCGGCGACCCGTCCGGGCGCTTCGCCTCCCGCTCAAAATTGAACGGCTTGAAATTGCCGATACCGGCCTCGCGGAACGCCACAGCGTCGTCCGCGGCGCCTTTGCCTTCCAGCACCAGCATCGCCAGCCCCTCTTCCCGCGCAAGAAAATCGCGCAAGAACGCGCCGAACGAGAACGTGCCGGGGGCGCCGATCCTGATCAGTTCGGGTTCGCCGATTGCGATCAGCTCGATGAATATCCCGGGAAATTGCACGATGTAATTGTGCGTGCCCCAGGCGTGACGGTTGCGCGCGCCGACGGTGAAGCCGGCGCGGCGATAGAATTCCGCCGCCGCGTCGAGATCGCGGACGGCGTGCACGATATGGTCGAGCCCTCTCGGCATCGGGCGGAGTTTCGCCTTCCGCTTACTTCACCGCCGAGAACGCGGTCGGCACCAAGAGCTGGCTGACGATATTGCCGATGATCTGGCCGTCCGCCTCGCTCTTCGCGCGCGCTTCCATCCAGTCCGGGTCGGCCTGGAACGCGGTCCATTTTTTCTCGCGCTCGGCGAGCGATTCCCACGCCAGCATGTAAGTCAGTTCCTGATTGGATTCGCCGATCAGCGTCGTGAAAAAACCTGCCTGCCGGATGCCGTGCTTCTCCCACAGTTTTAGCGTCACCGTCTCAAAGCGTTTCAGCAGCGCCGGCAGCCGGCCCGGCAGGCAGCGATAGACGCGCATTTCGTAGATCATCGATTTTCCTCCGTTTCTTGCGCGGCGGTTATAGCGGGCGGTTCCGGAGATGTCTTGAGCGCAAACGATGCAGGCGCAACTGCGCGTTAGTAGACGGGCATTTACAGTAGATCGTATATACGATAATGTCCGATTTCGATCCGGCGAAAGAAGCAATCAATCTCGCGAAACATCGCATATCGCTCACGCGGTGGGTTGATCTCGATATGAAAATTACTTTCGTAGACAGCCGCCGCGATTATGGAGAAATCCGATATCGCGGCTATGGGTACATCGATGGTCCGCTTACTGTTTTGTGTTTACCGACCGTGACGGACGGGTGCGTCCGATCAGCCTTCGACGTGCGCATGATAAGGAAATGAGACGCCGTGTCCCGTAAGTCGAAAGAACCGGTATTCGACGACGATAATCCGGAGTGGACCGAAGAGGATTTTGCTAGAGCCCGGCCTCCTGAAGAGGTCCTGCCTCGGCATCTGCTCGCTCAGTTCAAGGCAAGGCGCGGCCCGCAGAAGGCGCCGACCAAGGTGGCAGTGTCGATCAGGCTGAGTCCCGAAGTCATCTCGTATTTCAAGGCCAAGGGACCGGGCTGGCAATCACGGATCGACGAGGCGCTGCGGAAGATTGCGAAGGTAAAGGCGAGCTGACGGGGCTTGAACGGCGGAGCCTACGTGCCTGCCATGCCGGCCAGCTCAAGAATCCGGCGGCGATGTCTTTCGATCTCGTCGATGGTCGCCTGCACATCCAGCTCAAGTTTTTCATCGGCGGCGATTTTCGAATCAGTGGCGCTGCCGCAATGCGGGCATGCCTTTTCCGCGGCATAGATGTATTCGTCGCAGGACTGGCACAAGACGAGGCGGCCACGCTTGCGTCGCTTGTCGTCGAGGCCCACGGCGCGCGGCGCGCGCGACCCGTCCTCGCGTTCGAGCCGGACTTCGAAACGGCCGACGGCGAACGGCTCGTCCGGCGCCTCGGCAACTTTCACGATCCGCTCCCGCAAGCCGCGTTTGGCGAGCGTGGTGGCACGATAATAACAATAGGGATTGTCGCCGCGCTTGCCCTCCAGCACGTGCGATACCCAGGTGCAGCCGCCGCGGCAGGTGCTCCAGTAGTAACACGAGCCGCAAAAGCTGCGGCCGCGATTGCCGTCGCGCCGAACCGTGCGGCGTTCCAGATTGCGCAGGGCCTCGTCGATCGACATCGATCGGGTTTCGCCGGCGGCGAAATGCGATTTCGGCAGCGACGGGCAGCTCTTGATGGTGCCGTCGGCCTCAAGGCCGAGCGCGGTCTCGCCCGCGGTGCAGCCGGTCCAATGCTCGATCTCGCCGGTCAACGAGCGCCAATGAGGTTCGTGCCGCCCGAAATAGCCGATGCTGTTGCCCGGCAGCAGGCGAAGGCCGACGTCGCGGCCTCGGTGGTAGAGCCTTGCAAGCGTATCGACGACGTCGATGATCTGATGCGGCTGCAACAGCAACGCGGCGTTATCGACCGCGTTGCCCATCGCCACGGTCAATTGCACCTGCCAGTATTTGGCCCCGGCGGCGACGATCTCATCGAAAATCTGCGGCAACTGAGGCATCGAGCGCGCATTGATCTGGGTATTGGCGCCGGGCTCGATGCCGACCTCGCTGATATCCCGGATCGCGCGGATCGCCTGGTCGTGGCTGCCCGGCACCCCCCGGATCGAATCATGGAGATCGCGGAGGCCGTCGACCGAGACACCCATCGCGCGGACGCCCGCGGCATAGGCCGCCGCGATCCGCTCGCGGGTCAGGCCGCGGGCCCCGGTCTGAACGCCGCAATGAATGCCGAGCCGCGCGATTTCCCCGGCGATCTGAAGCCAGTCGCGGCGCAGATAGGCCTCGCCGCCGATCAGCGTGATCTCCCTTGTGCCGGCGGCGGCCAGTTGGCGCACCAGCTCGAGGCATTCGGCCGTCGACAGTTCGTTGGCGCGCCGCTTTCCGGCGCGCGAGCCGCAGTGGCCGCATTTCAGATTGCAGGCGAGCGTGATTTCCCACACCACATGGACCGGCACGTGGGCACGGCGGTCCTCCGCCGTGCGCAACCGCTGGGGTACCGCCCGCTGCCCGCCGCTCACCTCTGCGATCGACATCGGCGCATCACGCGCGGACGAGCGTCATTTCTTTTTCTTCTTTGCCGGCTTCCTGGTCACCGATTTCTCGCGGGCCTTGATCTCTTTTTCCAGCTTGCCCAGCGCACCCTTGAGGTCGCCTTGCGCCTTGAGCAGCGAAGTCGCGTGGTCGCGCAGGGCCTTCAGATCTTCGAGCTTGGTTTTCGGATTCTTCAGGGCGGTATTGATGGCAGTGCCGTAAGCAATGAGGGTCATCATCAACTCCAAAATATTTTTTAAGTTGCAGCGGCTCCAGATGGTCTCATAAGTTGCAAGATATGTCTAGCGAACGCCGATCAGGCGAGGCGATCGTCCGGAAATTTCACGAAGGATCGGCGGAGGCCACCGATCCTGATCTTGAACACGCGCTGCGAATCGCGCCGCGCGACGAGGACGGCGATGGCGCCTTGCCTGCACTGCTGCAGCGCTACGGCAATCAGAACTTTTCTTTTTTCGGCGGCACCCCGTTTCGCGAGGCCCGCGAAATTTTCCGCGCCATCGATCCAAAACCGGACCAGGTGTTCTGCGATGCCGGCGCAGGATACGGGCACGTGGTATTCTACGGGGCCTGCGTCGCAGCCTGCCGTTTCCGCGCCATCGAAATCCTCCCCGCGCGATGCGCGGCGATGCGGCGGACCGCACAGCGTCTCCATTTAACCAATGTCGAAATCGTTGAAGGCGACGCGCTGACGCAAAACTACGAGGACGTGTCGTATCTGCTGCTGAACAGCCCGTTTTTTCCGGAGGCGGCCGGGCCATTCATCGAAAAGCTGACCGCATCACGCAACCGGCGGCTGACGGTGATTGCGATGAACAATATTGTGGAAGCGTTCCGCACAGACCCCGCGTTTACCGAAATCGACGTCGAGGCGGAGATTCCGAATTACCGGTTCGGCATGTTCAGGTTTACGGCCCGGTGAAAGTGTCCGGCGACCGTAGCCGCGCCTTACACCAACCGCGACTGCACCACCGCCGCCTGCACAAACGACGCGAACAGCGGGTGCGGCTCGAATGGCCGCGATTTCAGCTCGGGGTGGAATTGCACGCCGATGAACCACGGGTGATCCTCGTATTCGACGATCTCCGGCAGCACGCCGTCGGGTGACAGGCCCGAGAATCGCAGGCCGTGCTGTTCGAGGCGGTCCTTGTAGGCGGTGTTGACCTCGTAGCGGTGGCGGTGGCGCTCGGAGATTTCGGTGGCGCCGCCATAGACCTCGGAGACCCGGCTGCCACGCCTTAAGCTCGCCGGATAGGCGCCGAGCCGCATCGTGCCGCCGAGATCGCCGGCCTTCGAGCGTTTCTCCAGCTCATTGCCGCGCAGCCATTCCGTCATCAGGCCGACCAGCGGCTCGGGCGTCGGCCCGAACTCGGTCGAGTTGGCGTCCTCGATCCCGACCAGGTTTCGCGCCGCCTCGATCACCGCCATCTGCATTCCGAAACAGATGCCGAAATACGGCACGTCGCGCTCCCGCGCGAACTGCGCCGCCCGGATCTTGCCCTCCGCACCGCGCTGGCCAAAACCGCCGGGCACCAGGATGCCGTTGACGTGCTCGAGGAACGGCGCCGGGTCCTCGTTCTCGAACACCTCGCTCTCGATCCAGTCGAGATTGACCTTCACCTTGTTGGCGATGCCGCCATGGCTCAGCGCCTCGATCAGCGATTTGTAGGCATCCTTCATGCCCGTGTATTTGCCGACAATGGCGATAGTGACCGCGCCTTCGGGATTGCGCACCCGCTCGTTGATGACGTGCCAGCTTTGCAGCGCGGGGGGAATTCTGGGCTCGATGCCGAACGCCGCCAGCACCTCGTCGTCCAGGCCGGCGGCATGATAGGCCTCCGGCACGGCATAGATATTGTCGACGTCGCGCGCCTCGATCACGGCGCTTTCACGCACATTGCAGAACAGGCCGAGCTTGCGGCGTTCTTCCTTCGGAATCGGCCGGTCGGTACGGCACAGCAGGATGTCCGGCTGGATGCCGATCGAGCGCAATTCCTTGACCGAATGTTGGGTCGGCTTTGTCTTCAGTTCCCCGGCGCTCGGGATGTAAGGCAACAGCGTCAGGTGCACATAGATGGCGTGGCCGCGGGGCAGGTCGTTCTTCAACTGGCGGATCGCCTCGAAGAACGGCAGGCCTTCGATGTCCCCGACCGTGCCGCCGATCTCGCACAGCACGAAATCGTAGTCGTCGTTGCCGTCGAGGACAAAATCCTTGATGGCGTTGGTGACGTGCGGGATCACCTGGATGGTAGCGCCCAGATAATCGCCGCGGCGCTCTTTTGTGAGGATATCCTGATAGATGCGGCCGGTGGTGATGTTGTCGGCCTTGGTAGCGGGACGGCCCGTAAAGCGTTCGTAGTGCCCAAGATCGAGATCGGTCTCGGCGCCGTCGTCGGTCACGAACACTTCGCCATGCTGGTATGGCGACATGGTTCCGGGATCTAGGTTGAGATAGGGGTCGAGCTTGCGAAGCCGGACCTTGTAGCCCCGCGCCTGCAGCAGCGCGCCCAGGGCCGCTGAAGCCAGACCTTTTCCGAGCGAGGAGACCACGCCGCCGGTGATGAATATGTACCGCGCCATGGGACTTAACCTTTAAGGGACCCCGCCCGATTCGCCAAAACGAATCACAAACCTCGGGCAGGCAGGCGATTTATCGTGGGTAAATTGGAAAACACCGTATTGTCAGCCTCCTAATGGAGACTGCTGATGCAGGACGGTAGGCTCCGTCCTGCATGGCCGCACTGCTTTATTGCGATCGCGGCGCCTGCGGACCCGTGGGCGCGGGCTGGCTCTGCTGGCGCTCGTCCGATTTTTTCAGCGAATCCAGGATGCCGCCGCCCTGCGGCGGGGAAATCGGCGTGGCCGGACCAGCCGGCTGCGATTGCGACGCCGGCTCGCCGCCGATCATCGAACTCGGCTTGCGGTCATAGCCGGCGAGCCAGGACAGAAACAGGCTGGTGAGGAAAAAGCCGACCGCGAGTACCGCGGTCGTGCGCGACAGCAGGTTGGCAGTGCCTCGGCTTGACATAAAGCCCGCGCCGCCACCCATCCCCAGGCCGCCACCCTCGGACTTCTGCAACAGCACCGTCGCGATCAGTGCCGCGACGAGCATGAGGTGGACCACAATAACGACAGTCTGCATCTGAACCTTCCATCACAAGCCGGAGGTCGCCGATCTGGCGGCCACGCGACAGGCTTGCGGGGTTTGAAGTCGCGCGGTGTCTACACGATGGAATGGGGTTTTGCCACCCCCGCGCGGACCTGACCTTGAGCCTCTCCCGTGTGAAGGGAACGCTCAAAGCACCCCCGACCAGCTAGGGACAGCCCGCCGCAATCGCAAGGAAATCAACCGCCTTCAGGCTGGCGCCGCCGACCAGCGCTCCGTTGACGTTTGGAACGGCCATCAGCTCCGCAGCGTTAGACGGTTTCACCGAACCACCATAAAGGACGCGGATTTTGGCTCCTTCATCCTTAAACCGGGCGATGAGCTTATCCCTGATAAACCCATGCACTTGTTGAATATCTTCTGCCGTTGGCGTTAGCCCAGTCCCGATCGCCCAGACCGGCTCATAGGCGACCACGAGGTTGGCCGCCGTGGCGCCTTCCGGCAGTGAGCCGCTGAGCTGGCCACCGCAGACATCCAGCGTATGTCCGCCATCGCGTTGCATCCGCGTCTCGCCGATGCAGACGATGGCAATCAGGCCCGCCCGCCAGGCTGCCTCCGCCTTTTTCCGCACCAGCGCATCGGTTTCACCATGATCGGCACGGCGCTCGGAGTGGCCAACAATGACAAAACTGGCGCCGGCGTCGGCAAGCATTTCCGCGGAGATGTCGCCGGTATGGGCCCCGGCTGGTTCCGCGTGGCAATCCTGCGCCCCTAGGGCCAGTGCCTTCTGGTCGGCCGGCAGGATGCCGCGGGTGTTCTCGGCGAAGCTCGCGAGCAGGGTTGCAGGCGGACATACCAGCAGATCCGCCTTTGCGATCACCGATCCGGCTCCCGCGACCATAGCGCCGAATTCGGACTTCGAGGACTTCAGGCCGTTCATTTTCCAGTTGCCGGCGATCAGCGGCCGGATGGCGTCAGTCATGGATCGATCTCGCAAAGGGATGCTGGCCAGCGCTAGCAGAACGCTGCGGCCAGGACCAGACATCGGTGCGGGGCCTTACCAGCCGTTAACCGCTTCAATTCGCCGCCCTGCCGAGGTTGCGACCGGAGGGCAGCGCCTTTATGATAAGGCATCAACTCGGCGACGCCTTCCCCGCGGACTTAAGCGTCCCGGCGCGAACCCGGTTCCCTCCTGCCAAATAAGTTGGACCCATGCTTCGAGGAATACGCAAAGCCTCATCAAACTGGCTCGGCAAGACGATCATGGCCGCCGTGATGGGCGTGCTGATCATCAGCTTCGCCGTCTGGGGCATCGCCGACATCTTCAGGGGTTTCGGACAATCGACGCTGGCCAAGATCGGCCGCACCGAGATTTCGACCGAACAATTCCGTCAGCTCTACACCGAGAAGCTGCAGCAGATCGGCCGCCAGTTCGGCCGGCCGCTGACCATGGATCAGGCGCGCGCCTTCGGCCTCGACCGTCAGCTGCTGCAGCAGATCATTGCGGAAGCAACTCTTGACGACAACGCGCGGAAGCTCGGGCTTGCCCAGTCCGACGCCGAAACCATGCGGATGGTCTATAACGATCCGAACTTCAAAGGTGTCTCCGGGAATTTCGATCCGGCGCGCTTCCAGGCTACAATTCGGCAAGCCGGCTACACCGAGCAGCGCTACATCGCCGAGCAGCGACGGCAGACACTTCGCCGACAGATTGCCAACACCATCACCGCCGGGCTCGAGCCGCCGAAAACCCTGATCGACGCGCTGGTCCGCTTCCAGAACGAGCAGCGCAGCATCGAATACGTCAAACTCGATGCAGCCCAGGCCGGCACCATTGACCCGCCCTCGCCCGAAGCGCTGGCCGGTTACTTCGAAGATCACAAGAACCAGTTCCGGGCCCCCGAATACCGCAAGATTTCCTTTGTCGTCATTACGCCGGACGAGATCGGCAAATGGCTGACCGTCTCCGACGAAGACGCCAAAAAGATCTTCGAAGAACGCCGCGCAAAACTCTCGACGCCGGAGCGCCGTCAGGTTTCGCAAATGGTGTTTCCGAACGTCGAGGAAGCCCAGGCGGCGCGGGGCCGCATCGCATCGGGACTGTCGTTCGACGATCTGGCGAAGGAGCGCGGGCTCAATCCATCCGACGTCGATCTCGGCACCATCGCGAAATCCTCGATGATCGATCCTGCGATTGCCGACGCTGCATTTTCGCTGGCACCTGACGAGGTAAGCCAGCCGGTGCAGGGCCGGTTCGGCACCGCCCTGGTCAAGGTCGGAAAGATCGAGCCGGGCTCTCAACCGACTTACGAAAGCATCGCGCCCCAGCTGAAGCGCGAGATCGCGGCCGAGCGCGCCCGCGCCCAGGTCGCGAGCCTTCATGACAAGATGGAAGACGAGCGCGGCGGCGGCGCCAGTGTGATCGAGGCCGCCCAGAAGCTCGGACTCACCGCGGTCACGATCGAGGCCGCCGACCGTTCCGGCCGCGCGCCGAACGGCCAGCAGGTCGCGGGCATTCCGCAGGGCCTCAACGTGATCACCCAGGCCTTTTCAAGCAACATCGGCGTCGACAACGATCCGATCCAGTTTGGCGGCGGATATGTCTGGTTCGATGTTCTCGGCATTACGCCTTCACGAGAACGGGGCATCGACGAGGTCAAGGACCAGGTGGAGACGCGCTGGCGCGAGGATCAGATCACCAGCCGGCTGCGCGCCAAGGCCACCGAAATGGTCCAGAAGCTCGGTCAGGGCGGCAAGCTGGCTGATGAAGCCGCCGCGCTCGGACGACAAGTCGATACCGCGGCCGGGTTCAAGCGCGACGCCACCATTCCAGGCGTGCCGGCCAGCGTGATCGAGGCGGCCTTCCGCACGCCGAAGGATTCCGCGGCGCAGGCTCCGGGCGCCGGCGGCGGAGACTGGATCGTGTTCCGCGTCACCGACGTGACCGTACCGCCGGCCGATCCCGCCTCTGACGACATCAAGAAACTGAGGGAAACCCTGGCGCGGGGCTTAAGCGAGGAACAGGTCGGCGAATACGTCACCAAGCTGGAATCCCAGATCGGCACGACGATCAACCAAAGCGCGCTCGCCCAAGTGACCGGCGCGAACAATTGATGCGCATGAATTCCCTTCATCCTTCTGGAGCGGCCGCGCTGGCAAGCTTGCGCAGCCAGCGTGCACTTCGCTGCGAGCCGCGTCTCGAAGGATGGGCCAACCTCCCGTGCTTCGCGAGGTGCGAAGACGCGCTCCTCGCCATGAGGTCATTGCCTGCTCCCGAAAGCATTCGATGGACGACCTGAAATCATTGATCGGAAAAGTCGCCACCGGGGCGACGCTGACACGGCACGAGTCGGCGTCCGCGTTCGACAGCATGATGTCCGGCGAGGCGACCCCGTCGCAGATGGGCGGGTTGCTGATGGCCCTGCGCGTGCGCGGCGAGACCGTCGATGAGATCACCGGCGCGGTGTCCGCGATGCGCGCCAAGATGCTGCGCGTCAAAGCGCCGCCCGACGCCATCGACGTGGTCGGCACCGGCGGCGACGGCTCCGGCTCGGTCAATGTCTCGACCTGCGCCTCGTTCATTGTCGCGGGCTGCGGCGTGCCCGTGGCCAAGCACGGCAACCGCGCGCTGTCGTCGCGCTCGGGAGCGGCCGACGTGCTGTCGTCGCTGGGCGTCAAGATCGACATCACCCCCGAGCATGTCGGCCGCTGCATCGCCGAGACCGGCATCGGCTTCATGTTCGCGCCCTCGCATCATCCGGCGATGAAGAATGTCGGCCCGACCCGCGTCGAACTCGCCACACGGACCATCTTCAACCTGCTGGGGCCGCTGTCCAATCCGGCCGGCGTCAAGCGGCAGATGGTGGGCGTATTCTCGCGGCAATGGGTGCAGCCGCTGGCGCAGGTGCTGAAGAATCTCGGCGCCGAATCCGTCTGGGTGGTGCACGGCTCCGACGGACTGGACGAGATCACCCTGACCGGCCCGACCTTCGTGGCGGCGCTCGAGAACGGCAATATCCGCACCTTCGAGGTGACGCCGCAGGAGGCCGGGCTCATCCAGGCCGGCGGCGACGCCCTGAAGGGCGGCGATGCGCAGTCCAATGCAATGGCGCTGCAAGGCGTGCTTGATGGCAAGGCAGGCGCATTTCGCGACGTCGCGCTGCTCAATGCGGCGGCGGCGCTGATCGTGGCAGGCAAGACCAGGGATTTGAAGGAAGGCGTCGCACTCGGCACAAGATCGCTCGATAGCGGCGCGGCCGCGGCGCGATTGAAGCATCTCGTGGCGGTTTCCAACGGCTGACTTGCGGGATCCGAATGTCCGACATCCTGACCAGGATCGAAACCTACAAGCGCGAGGAGATCGCCGCCGCCAAGCGCGCGCGTCCGCTCGCCGGCGTCGAAGCCATGGCAAAGTCGGCGCCGCCGCCGCGCGGTTTTGTCCACGCAATCCGGGAAAAACTCGCGCAGGGCGACTACGCGTTGATTGCAGAGGTGAAAAAGGCCTCGCCGTCGAAAGGCCTGATCCGCGCCGATTTCGATCCGCCCGCGCTCGCACGCGCCTACGAAGCGGGCGGCGCGGCGTGCTTGTCGGTGCTGACCGACACGCCGTCGTTCCAGGGTCATCTCGACTTCATGGTCGCCGCGCGCGCCGCCACTGCGCTGCCGGTGCTGCGCAAAGACTTCATGTACGACACCTATCAGGTGGTCGAGGCCCGCGCTCATGGCGCCGACTGCATCCTGATCATCATGGCGGCGCTCGATGACGCCGCGGCGAGGGATATCGAGGACGCCGCGCTGGCGCATGGCATGGACGTGCTGCTTGAGATTCATAACCGCGCGGAACTGGATCGCGCGCTAAAACTTCGCTCGCCGATGATCGGCGTCAACAACCGCGACCTGCGCACGTTCGAAACCACGCTGGCGACCAGCGAGGCGCTGGCGCCGCTGATCCCGAAGGACCACCTGATGGTCGGCGAAAGCGGCATCTTTGCGCCCTCGGACCTGGCGCGCCTTGCACGCGCCGGCATGTCGACCTTCCTGGTCGGCGAAAGCCTGATGCGGCAGCGCGACGTTGCAGCAGCCACCCGAGCTCTGCTCGCCCGTGACGGAACCTCGCGCGCCACCGGGACGCGATAGCCGTGGCCGGCAAAAAATCGAAACACGCCGAGGAAGTCCGACCAGCCCTCACCCATATCGACGGCAAAGGCGAGGCGCGGATGGTGGATGTGTCATCCAAGCCCGCCACCGAACGCGTAGCCGTCGCCGAGGGCCGAGTCGTCATGGGCAAGGCGACGCTCGACCTGATCGTTTCAGGCAACGCCAAAAAGGGCGATGTGCTGGGCACCGCCCGCGTCGCCGGGATCATGGCGGCGAAACGGACCGCCGATCTCATTCCGCTATGTCATCCGCTTGCACTGTCGAAAGTCACGCTCGACATCGTGCCCGACAGCAAGCTGCCGGGCTGCATCGTCCGCGCCACCGTCAAGGTCAGCGGCCCGACAGGCGTCGAAATGGAAGCGCTTACCGCGGTGTCAGTCGCGTGCCTGACGATCTACGACATGATCAAGGCGGTCGAGCGCGGCGTGCGGATCGACGGCATTCACCTGATTGAGAAAAAAGGCGGCAAGTCCGGCCACTACCGCGCCCCTTGACGGCATCACGCTAGTTTGATCGGGAAAACCCGAAGGCGCGGTGTTCCACCGGTATGCTCATCGAGCGCAACGTGGAGAACACCTATGTCACACTTCAGGCTTTTGGGCGCAGTGGCGATTCTGGCAACCGCGACGGCATCACCGGTTCTCGCACAGGCGGTGATCTCGGAGCCCGGCTATTGCGCGTTTTTCTACCCGAATGCGAATTGCCAGAACAAAGGACCGGGCAATCCCTATACCGGCTCCAGCGGCTATTATCAGCGCGGAATGGACTCAAGGATGTATGCGGGCGGCGGCCCCGGCGCCTGCGCCCAGTATCGCTCCTACGATCCGGCGTCCGGCACCTATGTCGGCCGCAACGGCCGCCGCGTCGCATGCAGGTGAGCGTCAGAACCTGAAACCGAAAGAAGACGGTTGGCGGGCCGCCTTTCGTCATTGCGAAGAGCGCGGTGGCGAAGCAATGACGGCCGTGCTGTCGAGCCCGGTCTGCCACGTGGAAGGTTGCGTCCCAAAACCGCGCTTGGCGCGGGTGCCGAGCCAGTAGCCGAATTGCGGGGGCACGTTGCGGAACGGGCCTTCGACCCCGAGCTTCAGCGCGGCGTCCATCGGCCAGTTCGGATGGTTGAGGATCTCGCGCCCCACCGCGATCAGGTCGGCCCGGCCGTCGCGCAGGATCTGCTCGGCCTGGTCGCCATGGATGATCAGGCCGACCGCCATGGTCATGATATCCGCATTGCGTCTGACATATTCCGACAGCGGCACCTGATAGCTGTATTTGATTTCCTTGCCGAGGATCGGCGAGAGGTCGGTGATGCCGCCCGACGAACAATCGATGACGTCGACGCCCTTGGTTTTCAGGATAGTTGCAAGCCGCGCGCTCTGCTCCGGTCCCCACCCCGCATTGTCTTCCACCGACAGGCGGACGAACAGCGGCTTGTCATCCGGCCACTGCGCGCGCACCGCTTCGACGATCTCGGTGATGAAGCGCATCCGATTGGCTTCGGAGCCGCCATACTCGTCGGTGCGTTGATTGGATTTCTCCGACAGGAATTCGTGCACCAGATAGCCGTGCGCGCCGTGCAGTTCCAGCATATCGAAGCCGGCTTCACGGGCGCGGCGCGCCGCCTCGCCCCAGGCCTGCACGAGATCCTTCACCTCGCGACGCAGCAGCGCGCGCGGCACCGGCCATTTCGCGCTGTGGGCGATCGCGCTCGGCGCAACCGGCGTCCAGGCGTCCCAGTCGTCGATATCGGGCGTGCGCTGCAACGGCCCGTCACCCTCCCACGGACGGGTGGCGCGCGCCTTGCGGCCGGCATGGCTGAGCTGAATGCCCGCCAGCGCATTCTGCTGCTTGATGAATTTGACCAGGCGACCAAGCGGCTCAATAAATTGATCGTGCCAGATGCCGAGATCGCCAAGCGTGCCGCAGCCGCGGCGCTCTACCTTTGTGGATTCCACGACGACGAGGCCCGCGCCGCCGGCGGCGAACTTGCCGGCATTCATCAAATGCCAGTCGGTCGGAAAACCCTTTTCGGCCGAATACTGGTGCATCGGCGGCACCACGATGCGATTACGCAGCTCGATGCCGCGGATGGTTAGTAACGAAAACAGCAGCACATCACTCATGGCCGATCCCGGGCAGATTTGGTCAATCGCGGCATTCTGATGGCAAACGGCGGCGATTTAATAGCGGCAATGTTGCAGCATTACTACAGCGGATCAATGGCTTGCAGCTACACTGCGGCTATTGGATTTGATTGTAGAGAACAAAATGCATCGCGGGTTTTTCATTGCATGGATGCTGGCGCTCGGCGTCTGCGGCGCGTTGGCCCCAGCTCAGGCGCAGGAGCGTATCGGGCGCGCCGCCGTGATCCGCAACGATGTTTCGCAGATCGCGCCGCGCGTTGTCCGGATCAGCACCGGCGATGAAATCTTTCGCGACGAAACCGTTCGCACCGCCGCCGACAGCGACGCCAAATTCGTGCTGCGCGACAACACCAACCTGTCGCTCGGGCCAGGATCAACCTTGAAGCTCGACCGCGCGGTATTCTCCGGCGAAACCAGCGCGGGCGATATCGCGGTAAAACTCCAGTCCGGCGCGTTTCGTTTTGTTACCGGGGATTCGAGCAAGGAGTCCTACAAGATCGTGACGCCGCTGGCGACCATCGGTGTGCGCGGCACCACGCTCGATTTTCTTCTCCAGAGATTCCGCAACATCGTCGTGCTGCAGGATGGAAAGGCGCGCGTAAGCGCGGGCGGTCAGTTCGTCGATCTCTTGAACCCCGGCGATACCGCGATCATCACCTCGAGCGGCGGAAAGATCCAGATTGCCAAGTCCAGTTCGCCTCCCTGGACCTTCGCTTCCGCCTGCGCCGCAAATTCGGCGTTGTGCAGCCAGACGATGTACGCCGAAGCCACCGTCCCCGGCACCCCCGAGATCGACGTCGACTTTGCCTCCGCATTGTGCGGCAAGTGAGATGAAACGTGAATAATACGTCGCCAGCGCCGACCGGTTACGCCACGCTCGGCCAAAAGCTCGGCCGCGCCGCGGCAATCGGTTTTGCCGTTGCCATCACCGCCGCCCCGGTTGCCGGCCGGGCGCAGATCATAGTTCCCACTCCAACGCCGACGCCGACACCAACGCCCACTCCGACTCCCACTCCAACCCCGACACCTACGCCAACCCCGACGCCTACTCCCACGCCGACTCCGACTCCCACTCCAACCCCGACACCAACTCCGACACCGACTCCTACTCCAACGCCGACGCCCACTCCCACGCCGACGCCTACTCCAACGCCGACGCCTACTCCAACGCCGACGCCTACTCCAACGCCGACGCCCACTCCAACGCCGACGCCCACTCCAACGCCGACGCCGACGCCTACTCCAACGCCCACGCCCACTCCAACGCCGACGCCTACTCCGACTCCCACTCCGACCCCGACCCCTACTCCAACTCCCACGCCGACGCCCACTCCAACGCCGACGCCTTCTCCAACGCCTGCAGGACCGACCCCAAACCAGCAATCCAGCACAAACTCGATTCAGAATCTCGCCGACCAGCGCTTTTCGCAGATGATCACCACCCGGGTGCTGGCGAGCGTGCTGCTCGGCGTCAACGAGCAGGTGAACTGTTCGAATTGCATCAGCGCGTTCGGCTCGGCCGGCTCGTTCTCGGCCGGCGTGCACGGGCGCTACAACATCACCGACAGCCTCGCGATCCTGGGGGGCATTGCCTATGCGCAGTTCAACGAGAATGGATTCAACGTCACCAGCGCGCCGATCGGCGCATTCGCGCTCCGCTATGACTTCACCGAATGGGGCAAATCGCGGCCGTTCTTCGATATCGGAACCGTGCTGTCGCCGAACCAGCATGTCAGCTACATGCGTTCCTATATTTCCAGCCTTGGGCCGACGCAGGTCATCAGCAACACCACGAGTTCGAACTATTCGGTGTTCGAGCGCGCCGGATGGATTGTCCGTCTCACGCCGCGCGACGAATTCGCGGTGGCCGGCGAATTGTGGCAGGGCTGGCAACGCGTGCGCGGCTATCAGGAACTCGCTACGCTCGCCAATCCCTTCAGCGCGACCATTGCCGACAGCACCGACCGCATCAACCTGGCGCGCATCGGCGCGCAGTGGACGCACCTGTTCGGCAATTTCATCGAGGTGAACGTCAATGGCGGCTTCGTGCAATCTTTCGCCAGTTCGACGGGGCTGCAGGCCGCCGTGGTCGGCGTCGGCAATATCCTGCCCACCTTCGGCAACCAGCACTGGTTTGAACTTGGCGGCCGCCTCGGCGCGCGGTTGAGCAAGACGATGACCGCCGATGTATTCGTCAACGGCACGCTAGGCCCCTACCCCGTCGGCAATACGGTGCACGGCGGCGTCGGCCTGCGCGTCAATTACTGAGCGGGCGTTAGCGCCAGCTCGCGAACCACATCAGCCGCTCATAGCCGGCCAGCGACGTCTCGATGGAAGCCGCCGACAACGGCAGGAACAGCACGAAGCCGGCCAGTGCCGCCGCGAGGAATACCCACCGCGCCCACAGCCAGCGTTTGGTTTCCCTGCGGAAGAAGCAATAAGCGAGCGCGAGGCTGGCGACGGTTGCCGCCGGCAAATAATAAAACGAAAAACCGACGGCGCGCGGCAGCACCATCCAGGCGAGGTAAAGCGCGGCATAACTGCCGACAATGAGAAACGCGTCACGCCGGCGCTCGACGATCCAGTCGCGCAGGCAGATCAGTACCGCAAAAATGGCGCTCCACAGGATCACCGGGTTGCCGAGCGACAGCACTGCCCGATAGCGGTCATCGCTGGCCTTTTCGAACAGGAACCAGACCGGCCGCGCCAGAACCGGCCAGCTCGGCCAGGCGCTCATATACGGATGCGGCGTGACCAGGGTCGCATTGTCCTGAAAAATCCGCCGCTGCCCTTCCCAAAGCGCGGCCGGCGAGAAGCCGTAGATCGGCAGCCAGGTCACGACATATGCCGCCAGCGGGATGAGACCGAGACACATCAGCCAGTCGTACGCGCGCATGCCCGCCCACAAATCCTCGCGATACCAGTCGCTCGCCTGGGCATCCTCGAATCGCGTGCGCCAGCGCCGCAAAGTCAGGACCGCAACCGCAATGACGATGGACATCCCCCAGGCGAATATTCCGCTCCATTTGCACGCCGTCGCAAGGCCGAACAAGAGGCCGGCTGCATAGAGCAGCGTTCGCTCCGGCGCGTGCTTGCGAAAGCTCGCCATCAAGGCGGCGAGCCCCCAGAGCACAAACGCCAGCGCGAAAATATCGAGCATGGCGATCCGCGCCTGCACGAACAACATCTGATTGAGCGCGGCGATCGCGGCGGCCCATAGCGCTGCGCGCCGGTCGTCGAACAGCGCGCGGCCGCAAAGATAGATTCCGGTCAGCGCCAGCGCGCCGAACAGCGCGCTCATCGTGCGCCAGCCGAACGGGTTGTCGCCGAACAGCCAGATCGACAGCGCCATCAGTTCTTTCGCCAGCGGCGGGTGCTCGAGATTGAGCGTGGGAACGGCAAAATGCGTCTGCAGCAACTGCCGCGCCGCCGGGACGTAATGGGTCTCGTCGAAGTAAGGGTGGTCCGGCGTATTGATGCCGATCAGCAGGACAAAATAACCGAGCAGGAAAACGAGCAATCCTGCTGCCGCGCTGCGCCATTCGGAACGGCCGATGGGATGCGTGTCGGTCAAAAGCCCGCCTGCTCCGTGCTGTCCAAGCCGCGCAAGAACGCACAAAACGATCAGAGTGGTCAACCTTCTGCAACGCGACGGCGTTCACCGGAACATCAGGGCCACGCCCGAGGCCAGCAACAGCGCCAGCACCACTTTGCGGAACGCGGCTTCATCAAGACGCCCGTAGAGCTTCATACCGATCCACGTGCCGGCCAGCAGTGCTGGCAACCCGAACAGGAACAGCCGGATAGTGTCTGCGGAAACCGCGCCCTTGACGCCAAGCCACAGCCCACTCATCGCGAAGACCGCAACGGCAGCGGGCTGAAACACCGCGCGCTGCTGGTCCTTCGGCCAGCCGCGCAGGCCGCACCAGATGGTTACCAGGATGCCGGCAATTCCGGTGATGCCGCCAAGCACGCCATTGGCAAATCCGACCATGGCATCGGCGCCAGCGCCTCCGTTCGTGACCGGCGGCAGAGCGGGGCGAAGCAGCGCATAGAGACTGTAGAGGACGAGGAATACGCCGATGCCGGCCCTGACATAAGCAGGGTTTGCCCAACCGAGAATAGCAACCCCTAGCGGCACGCCGATGGCGGCCCCTGCGATGAAGGGCCAAAGCCTGCGCCATTGCAGCGCGTGCCGCAGCTTCCAGACCATATAGCCCTGCACGATCAGGCCGAAGGCTATGATCAGCGTCGTGGTCTGCAGCGGTGTGAGGATATAGAGCCAGATCGAGGCCGCGACCAACGCGAAGGCAAAACCGGAAAGGCCGGCGACCAGCGCGCCGGCAAACGTCGCGACGAGAAAAATCACCAGATCGAGGGAGAACCCGTCCATGCGCCCGCTCCAAAGCAAAGCGAGCAGCGCTTGCATGGTTTCCCACGTGACGGGAGGCTGCGGTGTCCCGAAGCTGAGCCTATCGCAAGCCGAGGCGGTGACAAGGGGCCAACGGGTCACCACCGCGGAAGGTTTGATCCTGCTCAGGAAACCGCATAAAAATCACTGAGGTTTCGATAAAGCGGAGCAACATGGCGGACAGGGTGGACAGGGTTGTCAAACGAGCAATTGGCGTTCTATTTGCGCCGATAGATTTCGTACAGCCGGCGCTAATTTCAGGTTCGGTTCTTGTTGCAATCGTCATTTTTCTGATCGCTACCGCTGTGCTGGCTCTTCCTCCAGTCAGAGAATTGATCACTGAGTCGGTGTTTCACGTTTCCTGTCTGTCCGTCCAGGCAAAGGAACGGGGCAAAGAGTATTGCGATTTTTCGATGATCACTTTTCAATTGCTCGTAGCACTGTCAGTCGGCGGCATCCTGATCACAGACAAGGTGGCGAGCATTGCCGAGACCATCGCTCTGTCGAGATCATCAATAAAAGCAAGCGCTGCTTGAAGGCTTTTGCTTAAGAGGTGTGAGCATGGGATTGCGATCTTGCAATGCGGACATTGCCCCGCTTCCGCATTTTTCGTAAACCGCCGCAAATGCCCCACCCCCTCCCCACCCCCACCTCCGCCGACGCCCTGTTGTTCGACCTCGGCCGCGTGGTGCTCGATATCGATTTCAGCCGCGCGCTCAGCTGCTGGGCCGGTCATGCCGGCTGCGAGCCGGCGCAGCTGGTCGGACGGTTTTCATATGATGACGCCTACAAACGTCACGAGCGCGGCGAGATTTCGGACGCCGAATTCTTTGCCGCGTTGCGCGGCTCGCTCGGCATCGACGTCTCCGACGCACAGTTTCTCGAAGGCTGGAATGCGATCTTCGCCGGCGAAATGCCGGAGATCGAAGGCTTGCTGGCGCGGGCGGCGCGGCGGCTGCCGCTCTATGCCTTTTCCAACACCAATCGCGCCCATGAGGCGCATTTTTCGCAGGCCTTCGCGGAAGTGCTCGGGCATTTCCGAAAATTGTTTCTGTCCTCGACAATCGGGCTTCGGAAACCCGACGCTGCAGCCTATGATCATGTGGTGAAAGAGATCGGCGTGCCGGCGGAGCGGATTGTGTTCTTCGACGATTCAAACGAAAACATCGAGGGCGCTCGCGCGCGCGGGTTGACGGTCGTTCACGTGACATCGAGCCGCGACGTCGCCGATGCCCTCACGGCGCTGGGAATTTAGGAGTTCCGCTGGTGGCATTGATGCCGGTTGCCGACGCGCTTGCAGCGGTTCTCGCCGGCGCCGAGGCGCTGCCTGAGGAAATGGTCGCGCTGGATGACGCGCATCACCGCGTGCTCGCGCGCGATCTCGCCGCGTTACGGACCCAGCCGCCGCAGGCGATGTCGGCCATGGACGGCTATGCGGTGCGCGCGGCGGATGCCTCTAGAGTTGCCGCGCGGTTGAGAGTGATCGGCGAGGTCGCCGCGGGACGGCCATTCGACTGCGTGCTGCGCGCGGGCGAAGCGGCACGGATATTCACCGGCGGCGTCATTCCGCAAGGCGCCGACGCCGTCGTGATCCAGGAAGACACCGTGCGCAACGGCGACAGCATCGACATCACCGAGGCGGCCGTCGCGGGCCGGCACATCCGTCCCGCCGGCGTCGATTTTCGCGAGGGCGACGTGCTGTTGCGCGCAGGCCGCCGCCTCACCGACCGCGACCTGTCGCTGGCGGCGGGTATGAACTATCCAAAACTGCCGGTACGGCGTCGTCCGAAAGTCGCGGTGCTGGCCACCGGTGATGAGCTGGTAATGCCGGGCTCGACCCCCGGCCCCGGCCAGATCGTGTATTCCAATGGCTATGCGCTCCGCGCGCTGGCGCGTGCCGAGGGCGCCGAGACGGTCGATCTCGGCATTGCCGCCGATACCGTAGCGGCCACCAAGGACGGTATTCGGCGCGCCCGCGACGCCGGCGCCGACATCCTCATTACCTCCGGCGGCGCCTCGGTCGGCGATCACGACTTGGTCAAGCAGTCGCTGGAGGCCGAAGGCGTTGCGATCGCGTTCTGGCGCATCGCGATGCGGCCGGGCAAGCCGATGATGCATGGGCGCCTCGGCGCAATGCGCGTGATCGGCCTGCCCGGCAATCCGGTGTCGTCCTATGTCTGCGGCTTCCTTTTCATGGCGCCGTTGATTCGCGCGCTGTCGGGCCGGTCGGACATCCACCACGCCCCGGAGGCCGCCCGGCTCGGGCGCGATCTTGCCGCCAACGACGTCCGCGAGGACTATCTGCGTGCCCGGCTGGAGGAGCGCGCCGACGGCGTCCTGGTTGTCACCCCGGTGGATCGTCAGGACAGTTCGCTGCTCGGAAATCTCGCTGCGGCACGGGCGCTTTTGATCCGTTCACCCTTTGCTCCCGCGGCTGAAGCAGGTTCGCCCTGCGTCATCCTCCGGCTGCCGGCCTGACGGCCTTAAGCGAGCCTTCCGACAAAACCTCATCTTGTTGACGTGAAATTAAGTGGTTGCGGAACACATATGGAACATATAGTGTCCGTTCATGATTTGTTTCGAGTATTCGGGCTTAAGCCGGAGTCTTGGGCTCGCTTTTCCGAATTGAACGGCATCGTCAAGCTTTGGCTTGCAAACTGGGGATTGGTCGAGATGCTCACGCGCAAACAGTATGAACTCCTGCGATTCATCAATGAGCGGCTGAAAGAAGCCGGCGTTCCCCCCTCTTTCGACGAAATGAAGGATGCGCTGGACCTGCGCTCAAAATCCGGCATCCATCGCCTGATCACGGCGCTTGAAGAGCGCGGTTTCATTCGCCGCCTACCCAATCGCGCCCGCGCTATCGAAGTCATCAAGCTGCCGGAACTGTCGGGCAGCAGCGGCGGCAACGGCCGCCGTGGCTTCACCCCCAGCGTCATCGAAGGCAACCTCGGCAAGGTCCGCCCCTCTGCCGGCGGCGGCTCGGAGGACGACGGCAATCGCCCCGTAGCGGTGCCGGTGATGGGCCGCATCGCGGCGGGTACTCCGATCGAGGCGCTGCAGACCCGCAGCCACAACATCAGCGTGCCGCCTGACATGCTTGGCTCCGGCGAACACTACGCGCTCGAGGTGCGCGGCGATTCCATGGTGGACGCCGGGATCCTGGACGGCGACATGGCGCTGATCCAGCGCAACGAAACCGCGGAGACCGGCGACATCGTGGTGGCTTTGATCGACGAGGAGGAAGCAACGCTGAAGCGCTTCCGCCGCCGCGGCGCCTCGATTGCGCTCGAGCCCGCCAATACCTCCTATGAAGTCCGCATCCTGCCGCCGAACCGGGTGCGGATTCAGGGCAAGTTGATCGGGCTCTATCGGAAGTATTGAGTTCGGCTTGTAGCTATTCTTCGGCTTGCAGGTCGGCTTCCGCCGGCGTCGCATCCGCCGGACGCGCAGGCGCAGCACGCGCAGTGCTGTTTTCCGGCTCGGTTTGGTCGTCCACCGCCGGCGACCAGGGTCGATCAACGCCGTTCGGCCGGACCACATCGATCGCAAATTCGCCGCGGGTTCGCCAAAAGCTGATCGCCCCCTGTTTTTGCAGGCGCTCCTGGCCGATCACCAGTGCTGCGCACCGGGACGGGGCCTGTCGTGACGTAACAATGACTGCGGCGCGCGCGCAGTCATCTGCCAGCGCCTCTGATCGCAGCGCCAGCGCGACGAACCCGCCATCGGCCAGTTGCGCGACGCAGCCTGCCTCGTCGCAGGAGACGCCGTCCGCAAGCGCGGTATCGCCCGGCAGCCGTGCATCGGCGTCGGCCGCGAGCCATTCCTTGACGAGGAAGGTATCCTTGGCGGTTCGCATCAGGTGCAGCCGGCCGTCCCGGCCGCGGACGCCGACGCTGTGACCGTCAGCGGAGATCAGGATGTCGGGCCGCGGCGCCGCGAGCGCCCAAGCCACCGCAATCGCAATCGCGCCTGCGCCGCTCCAGCGGAGCGGGGTCCGGAGCAGTCCCAGCAGGATAATCCCCAGTGAGGCCGCGAGCAGCGGCCCGGTACCGAACGCCGCGATGCGGCCGACGGCGCCAGGGAGCGCCGAGACCCACTGCGCTACCGCAATCATCCAGTCGATGCCGAATTCCATGACCCGCCAGAACACGCCGTCGAAGCCGAACGGCATCGCAACCAGGCCGAGCAGTCCCGCCGGCATCACCAGGGCGGACACTACCGGCATCGCCGCGAGATTGGCGAACACGCCATAGGGCGTCACGCGATGGAAATGAAAGGCGGCATAAGGCATCGTCGCGAGACCCGCGATCAGCGACGCCAGCGCCAGCATGGCGATTTCGCGTCCACCCCACAGCGCAAGACGTGCGGTGGCGGAATTATCCGGCGAAGCGAACAGGGCCGGCATGCCGGTCTGGACCAGCGCAACAAGACCCAGCGTCGCTGCAAACGACATCTGAAAACTCGGATGCACCAAGGCTTCGGGCGCGATCGACAGCACGATCATGGCGGCGACCGCCAAAGTGCGGAACGTCACCGCGCGGCGATCGGCCATGATCGCGATCAGCACCACGGCGGTCATGAAAAATGACCGCTGGGTCGCGACTTCGGCGCCTGACAGCAAGAGATAGAACGCCGCGGCCAGCAGCGCCGCGGCAGCCGACCATTTCTTGATCGGGAATGTCACCGTGAGCCTGGGGATCAGCGCCAGCAGCGCTCGAACCGAAAAGAACACCACCCCGGCGACGACGGCCATGTGATATCCGGAAATCGACAGCACGTGACCGAGGCCGGAGATGAACATCGCGTCGTTTACGGGCGCCGAAAGGGCGTCGCGTCGCCCCGTCAGCAGGGCGGTGGCGATGGCGCGCTGGTCGCCGCTTAGAACGGTGCGGATCCGCGCGTCGATCGCGTCGCGCAACCGTTGCATGAACGCAGCATAGCGCAGTGACAAGCCGCCGCTGAACGGCGGATCCAGGGTCCTGATCCCGCCCATCACGAAGCCGGAGGCGCCGATGCCTTGAAAATACATGTCGCGGCCGAAATCGTAACTTCCAGGCCGCAGCGGCGCGAGCGGCGGCAGCAGCCGCGCTTTCAGCTCGACAAAGCTGCCGACCGCGGGTGCCGTGCCCTTTTTCACCGACAGCCTGACCCGCTGCAGCTGGGCTTGCCCGCGCGCGGTTTCCATCTGGATCACCCGCAGCACAAAGCGGTCGGTGCGCTCGCGCTCCTCCCGCGTCTCGACAAAACCCTTCAGCGACACCGAATAGATCGGCCGCGCCAGCACGCCGTGCGCAACCCGCGCGGTTTTCAGCGTTGCGGTGGCGAAGCCCGCGGCCAGTGCGGCTATCATCACAGCGGCGGAAAACGCCTTCTGCCGCCGCAGCAGGAATGCTGCCGTGCAAAGTACCGCAGCCGCAACGGCCGTGACCCAGGCAACCGGCTCCCGAGCGGCGGCAAAATAGAATGCGATCCCGCCGCCGAATGCGACCGGAATCCATGGCAATAGCCGTCCGGCGCCCGCTTCGGCGCGAGCCCAGTCTTGCAGCTTTGCGACCAGGGAAGACCATGTACCGAAGCCTGACGGAGCGAAGCCGCCTGCCCGCGCCGTCTCGCGCGGTGGCCATGTGCCCGCCCAGCTTCGGCCACCTCCCCGCTCCGCCACGGCACACTACCCCTACGGACAATGCGCCATCAAAAACGAAATGGGGAAGTGCCGCCAGCAACCGGCAGTTTAACCTTTGCCGCCGACTTCCTTGGCAAAAGTGTCGCGCAAACCGATGGTCCGGTTGAACACCGGCTTGGCCGGCGTCGAATCCGGATCGCGCACGAAATAACCCTGCCTTTCGAACTGCATGACGTCGGACGAGTTGCTTTCGGCTATCGCCGGCTCGACGCGGGCGTCGCTCAAGACCTCGATCGATTGCGGATTGAGGTCGGCCGCGAAATTGGCGGCGTCCGGCATGGGTTTTACAAACAACTGGTTGTAGAGGCGGATCTCGGCCGGCACCGAATGCGCCGCCGACAGCCAGTGCATGGTGGCCTTCACCTTGCGTCCGTCGGGCGCATTTCCTCCCCTGGTGGCCGGATCGTAGGTGCAGCGCAGTTCGGTGATCGCGCCGGCGGCGTTTTTCACAACATCACGGCACGTAATGAAATACGCGTAGCGCAGCCGGACTTCGTTGCCGGGTGACAGCCGGAAAAACTTCTTCGGTGGATTTTCCATGAAGTCGTCGCGCTCGATATAGAGCTCGCGGCCGAACTTGATTTTTCGCGTTCCGGCCGCGGGATCGTCCGGATGGTTGGCCGCCTCGAGCTCCTCAACGTGGCCTTCCGGATAATTCTCGACCACGATTTTGAGCGGCCGCAGCACCGCCATCCGCCGTAGCGCAGTTCTGTTCAGCACCTCGCGGATGGAGAATTCCAGCATGCCGACGTCGACCACGCTGTTGGCTTTCGCAACCCCAATGCGTTTGACGAATTCGCGGATCGCCGCCGGCGGCACCCCGCGCCGCTTCAACCCGGCAATCGTCGGCATGCGCGGATCATCCCAGCCGGCGACATGGCCGCCACGCACCAGTTCGGTCAACACCCGCTTCGACAGCAGCGTATAAGTCAGGTTGAGCCGCGCGAATTCGTATTGATGCGGCCTTGACGGCACCGGCAGCTTGTCGAGCAGCCATTCATAGAGCGGTCGGTGGTCCTCGAATTCCAGCGTGCAGAGCGAATGCGTGATTCCCTCGATGGCATCCGATTGGCCATGCGCGTAGTCGTAGCTCGGATAGATCGACCATTTGTCGCCGGTGCGCGGATGGGCGGCGTGCAGGATGCGATAGAGCACCGGGTCGCGCAGGTTGATGTTGCCGGACGACATGTCGATTTTCGCGCGCAACACCCGCGCGCCGTTCGGGAATTCGCCGGCCTTCATGCGGCGAAACAGATCTAGATTCTCTTCCGCCGAGCGTTCGCGAAACGGACTGTTCCGGCCCGGTTCCGTCAGCGTACCCCGGGCGAGCCGGATTTCCTCCTGCGACTGGTCATCGACATAAGCGTGGCCGGCACGGATCAAGTCCTCAGCCCAACCGTAGAGCCGCTCGAAATAATCGGACGCATAAAAAAGATTGTTTCCCCAGTCGTAGCCGAGCCATTTCACGTCGGCCTGAATCGAATCGATGTATTCCTGCTCCTCCTTGGTCGGATTGGTATCGTCAAAGCGCAGGTGACAGCGCCCGGAAAACTCCTGCGCGATGCCGAAATTCAGCGCAATGGACTTGGCATGGCCAATGTGCAGGTAGCCGTTCGGCTCCGGCGGGAAACGCGTCACGATTTTCGTGTGCTTGTGTGAATCGAGATCAGCCTGCACGATGTCGCGAATGAAATCGCGTCCTGCCTCCGTCGCCGCCAGTTCTGCCGTCATCTGATTTCCTGTTGAAGGATCAGCGGACCTTCTGCCAAATCCATCGGTTCCCGCCAAGCCCGCTGAGGGCTTTAGTTATGCATCGTTCCTGCTATACACCACCGCGCTTCGCGCATGCCCCCGTCTGCCTCCTGACCCCGCCGCAATGACTGATCCCGTCGTCACCCGCTTTGCGCCCTCGCCCACCGGTTTCCTCCATATCGGAGGTGCCCGCACCGCGCTGTTCAATTGGCTGTATGCGCGCAAGACCGGCGGCAAGATGCTGCTGCGGATTGAGGATACTGACCGCGAGCGGTCGACCCCGGAGGCCATCGACGCCATTCTCGACGGGCTGAAATGGCTCGGGCTCGATTGGGATGGCGAGGTCGTCTACCAGTTTCAGCGGGCCGCGCGCCACCGCGAAGTGGCCGAGCAGTTGCTGGCCTCCGGCCAGGCCTATCGCTGCTACGCCACGCCGGACGAACTCAAGGCGATGCGCGAGGCCGCGCGCGCCGAAGGTCGCACCCGCTTCTATGACGGCATGTGGCGCGAGCGCGATCCGGCCGATGCGCCGGCCGGGATCAAACCGACGATCCGCCTTAAAGCGCCGCAGACCGGCGAGACCGTGATCGAGGACCAGGTGCAAGGCCGGGTGGTCTGGCAGAACGAGAGCCTGGATGACTTGGTGCTGTTGCGCGGCGATGGCAATCCGACCTACATGCTGGCGGTCGTGGTCGACGACCACGACATGGGAGTGACCCACGTCATTCGCGGCGACGATCATTTGATCAACGCGGCGCGGCAGAAGCAGATTTACGATGCGCTGGGCTGGGAACTGCCGAACATGTCCCACATTCCGCTGATCCACGGACCGGACGGATCGAAATTGTCAAAACGCCATGGCGCGCTCGGCGTCGAGGCCTACCGCGCCATGGGCTATCTGCCGGCGGCGCTGCGCAATTATCTGGTTCGGCTCGGCTGGAGCCACGGCGACCAGGAAATATTCTCGACCCAGGAAATGATCGACGCTTTCGACCTGCCGGCCATCGGCCGCTCGGCGGCGCGGTTCGATTTCGCCAAGCTGGAAAACCTCAACGGCCATTACATCCGCCACGCCGACGATCAATCTCTCGTGAGCATGTTCGAGGACGTGCTGAATCACGTCCCCGATGGTTCGCAGCTAAAAGCCAAGTTGAACGACACCACCCGCGCGCAACTGCTGCAGGCTATGCCCGACCTCAAGCAGCGCGCAAAAACGCTGATCGAACTGATCGAGGGTGCAAACTTCATCTTTGCCGACCGGCCGCTGGCGATCGAGCCGAAAGCCGCCGCGCTGCTGACGCCGGAAACCCGGGAATTGATCGCCAAACTTCGTTCTGCGCTCGAGACCGTGTCGCCGTGGAGTGCAGAGACCACGGAAGCTGCAACACGCGCCTTTGCCGAAGCGAACGGTCTTAAACTGGGCGCGGTGGCGCAGCCGCTGCGGGTGGCGTTGACCGGGCGCACCACCTCGCCGGGTATCTTCGATGTGCTGGCGGTCCTGGGCCGCGAGGAATGCCTGGCCCGGCTCGGCGATCAGGCTTCCGCCTAAAGGCGGCACGCCGAGCCGGGCAGTCCATCTTGCAGTGCACACGGCAATGCGATACCCATTCGGCGGTGCTTCTGGAATATCCGGCCGGTCCCACCATTTCATAGGTCAGGCCCTGCCCGGCCTCCGCAACGATCGCATCGGGGGACTTCACGATGGACGCAAAAACCGACACCACCAGCAAAACCGCAACGCTCACCGTCGGCAACAAGAACTACGATTTTCCGATTTTGAGCGGCACCGTCGGACCTGACGTCGTCGACATCAGCAAGCTCTACGCCCAGGCCGGAATGTTCACCTACGACCCGGGCTTTACCTCCACGGGCAGCTGCCAGTCCAAGATCACCTATATCGACGGCGACGCCGGCATTCTCGAATACCGCGGCTATCCGATCGAGCAACTGGCGGAAAAGGGCGATTTCCTGGAGACCTGCTACCTGCTGCTGTACGGCGAGTTGCCGACCAAGGCGCAGAAGGAAGATTTCGACCAGCGCGTGATCCACCACACCATGGTGCACGAACAGATGGCGCGGTTCTTCCAGGGTTTTCGCCGCGACGCCCATCCGATGGCGGTGATGGTGGCCTCGGTCGGCGCGCTCGCCGCGTTCTATCACGACTCCACCGACATCAACGATCCGACCCAGCGCATGATCGCGTCGATGCGAATGATCGCCAAGATTCCGACGCTGGCGGCGATGGCCTATAAATACACCATCGGCCAGCCCTTCATGTACCCGAAGAACTCGCTGAGCTTTGCGGAAAACTTCCTCCACATGTGCTTTGCCGTGCCGTGCGAGGACTACAAGATCAACCCGGTGCTGGCCGATGCGCTCGACAAGATCTTCATCCTGCACGCCGACCACGAGCAGAACGCCTCGACCTCGACGGTGCGGATCGCCGGCTCCTCCGGTGCCAATCCGTTTGCCTGCATCGCCGCCGGCATAGCCTGCCTGTGGGGACCGGCCCATGGCGGCGCCAATGAGGCGGCGCTGGCGATGCTGTCGGAGATCGGATCGGTCGACAAGATTCCGGACTTCATCAAGCGGGTGAAGGACAAGAACAGCGAAGTCCGCCTGATGGGTTTTGGCCACCGCGTCTACAAGAATTACGATCCCCGCGCCAAGATCATGCAGAAGATGTGTCACGCGGTGCTGGCGGAAATGGGCCACGGCGACGATCCCATGCTGAAGGTCGCGCTGGAACTGGAGAAGATCGCGCTCAGCGACGAATATTTCATCGACCGCAAGCTGTATCCGAACGTCGATTTCTATTCGGGCATCACGCTGAAGGCGATGGGCTTCCCGACTTCGATGTTCACCGTGCTTTTCGCGGTCGCCCGCACCGTCGGCTGGATCAGCCAGTGGAGCGAGATGATCGAAGATCCGCATCAGAAGATCGGCCGCCCGCGGCAACTCTACACCGGCAAAACGCATCGCGATTACGTCAGCATCGACAAGCGCGGGTAGCAGCGCCCGGTACCGGAAGCGGCTTCGGCCCCGCAGACGCGTTATCCCCGCGCATGCGGGGAACCAGTAATCGCCGGCATGTGTGGGAATCTCAGGCGGCACGGAGTACTGGGTCGTCCGGTCAAGCCGGACGATGACGCCTGTGCACGTTGCCCGCTCGCTCCACGAATTTTCCGATTCACATTTCAAACAGCCACGGCTTCGCGTCCTCGCGCCGCCGCGCGAGTTGGGCTTTTAGTTGATCTCCCCTTTTGAGGGGAGATGGAGCGCCGAAACGACGCGCCTTGGTAGTAA
>Ga0081539_10000378_pt1 | contig 97159 bp, 68 predicted proteins | sample TabmetS4T2R2_FD_71023 | JGI IMG/M metagenome (GOLD analysis project Ga0081539, IMG submission 71023) | Tabebuia heterophylla rhizosphere microbial communities from the University of Puerto Rico - S4T2R2 | ecosystem: Host-associated > Plants > Roots > Rhizosphere ... | reverse complement strand
AAGACGTTGCTCATGGCGGCGAAGGACCATGCAGTCCCCGCCGGCGTCAACGTCTCGGATCGCTACTCGTGGTGGCCGGTTTTCAGGTGTCCATCAATGGCCGGTTTTGGGTGTCCACCGAGGACGGAATCGGCGCATCGCCCATTTTGTGGCTGCTCAGCGCTCCGAATCGCCCCAGCGCCCAAGTCGCAACTGTTATAAATCCAGTTTGGGCCTGCGTACCGGAGTTGTCGTTGGATCCCGCGATAGTCCTGCGCGGCCACGCGCCCCAAGCCGCTGTCACGTGACGCCGCGCGGAAGATGTTCAAGGAGCTGGAGGAAGTCGCAGGACTGGAGGAAGTCGCAGGAGTCGAAAGCATAGCCGGCCGCGCATGGTACGGTGTGCGTCGCGTGGCGGCGGATCTCGCCGAGGACGTCACCAAGGATGAGCGCCCCAGCGCGGGCCCCAAAGCAAATCGCCGTGGTCGCGATGACCACGGCGTTTTTGCAAGCGGAGCCTTCCCAACACGATAACGAGAGCGGGCGACCGGGCTCGAACCGGCGACGTCCAGCTTGGGAAGCTGGCATTCTACCAACTGAATTACGCCCGCGAACGATTGATTCTAATGCGGAGTGTCATCGGAACGCCAGAAACGAAAAAGCCGCTGGAATAGCGGCTTCGAATCTCCGTTCTTCAGAGCCAGCGGTCGGGATTGAACCGACGACCGCTCGATTACGAATCGAGTGCTCTACCACTGAGCTACGCTGGCTTGCCTCAATGCCCTGGCACGGACTCGAACCGTGACGCCTTGCGGCACCACCCCCTCAAGATGGCGTGTCTACCAATTTCACCACCAGGGCAGAACTGACTCGTGCGTCGTACGTCTTGCCTCAAAAAGCGGGGCCGACGGGGCTCGAACCCGCGACCTCTCGAGTGACAGTCGAGTGCTCTAACCAAACTGAGCTACGGCCCCAAACTGCAACGTGCGTCGTGCGTCGTGCGTCTCAGACGTCGTACGTCATGCGTCGCGCATCACGCATCAGACGCATGTCGTACGACGCACGGCCTTTTCATGCGTGAGTAGCCCGTAGGGGAATCGAACCCCTCTTTGCACCGTGAAAGGGTGCCGTCCTAGCCGATAGACGAACGGGCCGTGGCGCGACGCATAGCGGTAACGGGATTCGAACCCGTGTTCCAGCCTTGAGAGGGCTGTGTCCTAGACCCCTAGACGATACCGCCGCGGGATTTCACAAGCGCTCCGATGCTCCAACGTAGCAGTCGCGGACGAACCGATCTGCCGTTCGCTTCTATCGCCAATCGCTGTCACCGAAGGCTGACCTTCGTGTTTCAGTTTTCAAAAAGCCTAGCAGGCCGGGAGGGACTCGAACCCCCAACCGCTGGTTTTGGAGACCAGTGCTCTACCAATTGAGCTACCGACCTTCTCAACGCTTGCGAGGGTGACTGAGGGGACTTGAACCCCCAACCCCCGGAGCCACAGTCCGGTGCTCTAACCGGTTGAGCTACAGTCACCATGGCCCTGCGCATCGCGCAGAGCTTTCAAACTTAACGAGCGGGAAGTCACAATGAAACGGAGAGCAGATCCCGGGCGACCGGGCCCCCGAGGAACTGCAGATTCCTCGCTACGCTCGGAATGACGGCAAGGGGACTGCAGATTCCTCGCTACGCTCGGAATGACTGCAGAGTCACTTCGCGCGCTCCTGGTATTCGCCCGTGTTCGGATTCACGCGAATCTTGTCGCCCATCCCGATGAATTCCGGCACGTTCACCGTCGCGCCATTCTCGAGCTTCGCCGGCTTCTGCGACGCGGTCTTGGTCGCCGTCTTCATCACGGGCGACGTGTCCACGACCTCGAGCGTGAGTGAATTCGGAAGCCGAATGCCCACCGGGCGTCCGTCGTAGAACTCCGCCTGGATTTTCATGTTCGGCTGCATCCACTGCGCGTTGTCGCCGAGCACCTCTTCATCCAGCTCGAGCTGGTCGTAGTTCTCGGTATTCATGAAGTGGTACGTGCCCCCCGCGTCGTACAGATACTCGAGCTCGTGCGTCTCCATCGACGCGGGGTCGACGGAATCGGCCGCGCGAAAGCGATGCTCGAAGTTCGAGCCCGTGCGCAGGTTCTTGAGTTTTGCCTGCACCATCGCGCGCAGGTTGCCCGGCGTGTGGTGACGGAACTCGGTAATGCGGCAGGGATCGCCCTCGAAGACGATCACCATTCCGCGGCGGATCTGGGTTGCGGGAATTGCCATGACTGCAGGATTGAGGGCTAAGGGCTGAGGGCTGAGGAGGGAAAGAGCGGGACGCGACCGGTGGTCCTCCGCCCTCACTGCTCAGCCCTCAGCCCTAAGTACGGACAGCCATTGAATTTAGCTCACTGAAGCAGCGGCCTCAAGCCCTTCCACACATTTCGCGCCACGATGCGCTCGCCGGCGTAGTTCGGGTGGATCCCGTCGGCCTGGTTGAGCTCTGGATTGCCGGCCACACCATCGAGGAGAAAGGGGAGCAGGTCGGTCCGCGCACTCCGCGCAACGTCCGGAAACACGTCGTGGAATCGGCGCGTATAGGAGGCACCGAGATTCGGCGGCGCCTCCATTTGAATCAGCACAATCCGCGCGTTGGGACGCGCCGCACGCACGCGCGCGACGACACGCTCCACGTTGGCCTTCATTTCCTCGACCGGAATACCGCGGAGACCGTCGTTCGCGCCGGTCTCGATGACGACCACGTCGCAGGGCTGACGCATCAGCCAATCCAGCCTTCGCAGCAGCGCCGCCGAGGTCTCGCCACTCACACCGGCGTTGACGACGGTGAACGGAAGCTTCGCGTCGTCGATCATCTTCTGGATCTGCAGGGGGTAGGCGGAGTCCGCGTCGAGACCGTATCCCGCGGTCAAGCTGGTGCCGACGAAAAGAATCGTGCGTCGTGCGTCGTTCGTCAGCGTGCGTCGTGCGTCGTGCGTCAGCCTACGTGGTGCGTCGTTCGTCAGCGTGCGTCCTGAGTCATGCGTCACCACGCTACCTTCCGCATTGGCGGTGTCTCGCGACGCGCTGCCTCTGCCGCATCCGGAGACGGCGACAAGCGCAACCAGCAGTGCGTGGTTCATTTGACGCGATACAACCAAGTGCAGATTTCTCACTCCGTTCAGACTGACCATTAAATGCTGACCGCCCACGGGCTCACGAAGGAATATCAAAGCGGCGACCACCGTCTCACAGTCCTGCGTGACGTGACGTTCGCCGTCGAGCAGGGCGACTTCGTCGCCATCGTGGGACCGTCCGGGAGCGGCAAGACGACGCTGCTTGGCCTGCTCGCCGGGCTCGACACGCCGTCGCGGGGAAGCGTGCAGCTGGACGGCGTGGACATCACCCGACTCGACGAGGACGCGCGCGCGCGTCTCCGCGGCGAACGCGTCGGCTTCGTCTTCCAGAGCTTCCAGCTGATCCAGACGCTCACCGCCATCGAGAACGTGCAGGTTCCGCTGGAGCTGCGCGGTGAAAGCAATGCCGCCGAGCGCGCGCGCGACGTACTGCAGCGCGTGGGGCTCGACGACCGCCTGGACCACTACCCCACGCAGCTCTCCGGAGGCGAGCAGCAGCGCGTCGCCATCGCGCGCGCGTTCGCCAACCGGCCAAGGATTCTCTTCGCCGACGAGCCGACCGGAAACCTCGATAGCGACACCGGGACGCGCATCGTCGAGCTGCTGGAGTCGCTCAATCGCGAGAGCGGATCGACCGTGGTGCTCGTGACACACGACCTCACACTCGCCCGCCGCGCGCGCCGCATCATTCGCCTGAGCGACGGCGCGGTGGTGTCCGATCAGCCGACCGCGGAAATGGAAAATGGGAAATCGAAAATGGGCGCCGTTCATGTCTGATCGGCGGCGCTTCGAGCGCCTGATGCGCATCGCGTGGCGCGAGAGCCGCACGGCGCGGCGCCGCCTGCTGCTGTACATGTCGTCCATCATGCTCGGCGTCTCGGCGCTCGTCGCGATCGACTCGTTCACGCACAACGTATCGTCGTCGGTGCACGAGCAGTCCAAGGCGCTGCTTGGGGGGGACGTCGTGCTGCGCGCGCGCGAGAAGTACTCGCGGAAAGCGACTGCCCTGCTCGATTCGCTGCAACGTCAGGGCGTCGGCGTCAGCAGGGTGACGCAGTTCGCGTCGATGGCGCTCGCCGAACGGTCGGGTGGAACGCGACTCGTCCAGGTGCGCGCCGTCAGCGCCGCCTATCCGTTCTATGGTGAGGTCACCACCGAGCCCGCGGGCGCGTGGCGGCAGCTGCAGGCCGCCGCGAACGCGATCGTCGATCCTGCCATACTCGTGTCCCTCGACGCGCGCATCGGTGACACGCTGCGACTGGGATCGGCGCAGTTCGTCATCATCGGCACGATCCGGAACGTTCCCGGCGACGTCGGCGTGGGCGCGGCGATCGGGCCGCGCGTCTTCATCCCCGAGACGCAGCTGCAGGCGACGGGGCTGCTCGTCTTCGGCAGCCGCGCGGAGTACGAGACGCTGCTCAAGATGCCGCCCGGGCTGTCGCCGGCGCGATTCGCCGGGCGATTCAACGTGCGCTTCTCCACGGACACGCCGCGCGTGAATCTGCGTACCGAGACCGAGAACGAGGTCGGGATCACGCAGTCGATCAACCAGCTCGGGAGTTTTCTCGGCATCGTCGGGCTCGTCGCGCTGCTCCTCGGCGGCATCGGCGTGGCCAGCGGCGTCCACGCGTTCGTGATGCGCAAGATCGACACGGTGGCGATTCTCCGATGCCTCGGCGCGACGAGCGGACAGGTGCTCGTGATCTACGTGCTCCAGGCGGCGGCGATGGGCTTCATCGGCGCCGCCGTGGGCGCGGCGCTGGGTGTGGCGTTTCAGTTCCTCCTGCCGTGGGTGCTGCGCGACTTCCTGCCCGTGGACGTGAGCGTGCAGCTCGCGCCGGAAGCGATCGTACTGGGGCTCGGCATCGGCGTGTGGGTCGCGCTGATCTTCGCCTTGCGCCCGCTGCTGTCGCTGCGACGCATCTCTCCGCTGCAGACGCTGCGGCGCGAATCGGACGCGGACGTCATGCGCCGGGCGCAGCGCGATTCCGGCGCGATGGTGGTGACGGTCGCCATCGTTGCCAGCGTGCTGGCGATCGCTCTCGCGCGCGCCGGTACCGTGCAGCTGGCGCTGTTTTACGCCGGCGCGATCGCGGTCGCCATCGGACTGCTCTGGGGAACCGCCGTGCTGCTGGCAGTCGCCGCGCGCCGCATGACTCGCACCAGCTGGCCGTTCGTGTTCCGCCAGGGAATCGCGAACCTCTACCGGCCGGGGAACCAGACGCGCGCGGTGATCCTCGCCCTCGGCTTCGGCGTGTTCCTCATGAGCACACTGTACCAGGTGCAGCAGAACCTGCTCGGTACGCTCGATCTCAAGCTCGAGCAGGCGCGCGCGAACGTCGTGTTCTTCGACGTGCAGGAGGATCAGGAGCCGGGGCTCGACTCCATCATCCGCGCGTCCGGACATCGCGTGATTCAGCGCGCGCCCATCGTTCCCATGCGGATAGCGTCGATCAACGGTAAGTCGGTCGCGCGCATGATGGCCGAAGCGGACAGTCTCGCGAAGCTGACGCGCGAGCGCGCGGGGCGCGATGGCCGATCCGCCGGAGGCCGCGGACGGTCATGGTGGGCGCTGCGTCGCGAATTCCGGTCGTCATATCGCGCGGAGCCCGGCACGTCGGAGAAGATCATCGCCGGAAAGTGGTGGAACGCCGGCGACACCACCGCGCAGATCTCGGTCGAGAAGGAGCTTGCCTCGGAGCTGAAGCTCGTCCTCGGCGACACGGTGACGTGGAACGTGCAGGGCGTTCAGGTCACGACGCGCGTCACGAGCCTGCGCGGGGTGACGTGGGCGCGATTCGAGCCGAACTTCTTCGTCGTCTTCAATCCGGCCGCGCTCGAGCACGCGCCGAAGCAGTTCGCGCTGCTCGCCGACGTGCCGACGCCGGCGGAGGTCGCCGCGCTTCAGCGCGCGGTCGTACGTCGCTACCCGAACATCTCGAGCCTGGATCTGTCGCTCATTCAGCGCACGGTCGCGAACGTGCTCGGCAAAGTGACGTCCGCGATCCGCTTCATGGCCATCATCAGTCTCGCGTTCGGCATTCCCGTGCTGTTCAGCGCCGTGGCGGCGACACGTCGCGAGCGACTCCGCGAGGGGGTACTCCTCAAGACGCTCGGCGCGACGCGGCGGCAGGTCGGCCGCATCATGCTGTCGGAGTATGCCCTGCTCGGCGTCCTCGGAAGCCTCACGGGAGTTTTGCTCTCGGTCGGCGGCGCGTGGCTGCTGATGAAGTTCGTCTTCGAGACGCCCTTCTCGCCCGCCGTCGGACCGGTGCTGATCGTGGCCGGCGCGATGACGGCGGTGGCGATCGCGATCGGGCTCGCTACCGGACGCGAGGTGTTCCGCGAGACGCCGATCGCAGCGTTGAGGGAGGCCTAGGCGATGTCGAGGGCTAGTTGAGGAAGGGGCCCGGCTGACTCGCAATCTGTGCGGAACAGGCCAGGAACAATCCGGTGGTGAACGCGAGAATGGCGCGCTGGATGAGGAGCTTCTTGTTGAACTTCACAACTGCAGGAGGAGGAAGGAATACGGAGGGACGAGCTACCTGATACAGACGAGCCAGCCTGAGTCAGGGTTTCTTGAGCAGGCGCTCGATCGAATTGACGAGCAGGCTCTCGTCAACGATGGGTTTCGTAATGTAGTCGTCGAAACCGGCGGCGAGGAACTTTTCACGATCGCCGGCCATGGCGTGCGCTGTGAGCGCGATCACCGGGAGATCGCGCAGCGTCAGGTCCTTGCGGATGCGCTGCAGGATCTCATTGCCGTCCATGCCTGGCAGCGAGATGTCGAGCAGCACCAGGTCCGGCTTCGAGGACGAAATGCCGGTGAGCGCGTCGGCGCCATTCTCGTATTCGACGAGGTCGAACTGATCGCCGAGGATCGCCTGCAGTAGGAGTCGGTTGTCCGCGTTGTCTTCGACGACGGCGAGCTTGGCGTTCGGCATGCGCTCAAATATGAGCGGCGTCGTGCACCGCCTGCAGCTCGCGGCAGGCCGCCGGGAGGTCCGCCTCGATGCGCTCCACGTACGCGGCACATTCCGCGAGCTCACCGCGGCTCGCCAGCTCCTCCCCCGCGATGCACGCCTGGTGCACGGTCGCCGCACCGAGCTGTCCAGCGCTCGACTTGAGACCGTGCAGCGCCGAGCGCAGCGCAGCTGCGTCACCACAGTCCAGAGCCTCACGCGCCTCCGCTGCCTTGCCCGGCGCGTTCTTGAGAAACAGCTCGATCATTCCTCGGAGCAGCTTGTTGCCGCCGAAACCACGCAGGCGCTCGAGCGCTTGCGTATCGAGGACGTCGGACATGCTCTAAGGTATGAGGTCATCCCGAGCCCAGCGAGGGATCTTCGGGATGACTAGGCGATGCGGAGCGACGCACCTCGCAGCGGCTGAGGCGTGGTGTCGGGCAGCGGTATGTCGAGCGGCGTGAGGGATTCCGCCGACAGCGACGGCTGGATTCCCGGCGTGGGCATCAGCATATCCGTCACGGTCAGCGTGAACATCTGGCCGGTGCGGCCGAGACGGATCGCCTCCTCGGCGTCGACAGCTTCGGTGACGTGGAATCCGACACCTTCCAGCAGCGCGCGGGCCATGCGGCGCCAGTTCGCGTCCGCGTTCACTACGAGAATCGCTGCGGCGTCGCTCTCCGCGCGCGCTCCATCCGCGACGACATCGCCGACCACGCGCTGTACTTCCTGCAACGTCGTGAGGCCGGCGCGGACCTGTGCGAGCGCAAGCTCGCGCATGGTCTGCATGCCCTGTCCCATCGCCGCGCGCTGCAGCATCTGGGTGGTGACGCCGGTGGCGATCATCTCCGCCAGCGCCGACGTCACGATCGCGACTTCGACGACGGGGAGTCGCCCGCGATAGCCGCTGTTGCCGCACCGCTTGCATCCGGCGGCGCGCCATTGGGGAATGGTGCCGTACCGCTGCGCGAGGGCCTCTTCCTCGTGATTCAAGTTTCCGTTCACCGGTTGCGCGCATGACGTGCACAAGCGGCGCACCAGGCGCTGCGCGAGGGTACCGCGCAGCGTCGCGGCGATCGTCTGCCGATCGAGGCCGAGGTCGGCGAGGCGCGCGATGGTGGAGATGGCGTCGTTGGTGTGGAGCGTGGCGAGGACGAGGTGTCCGGTCATGGCCGCGTGCGCGGCGATTTCGGCGGTCTCGCGGTCACGAATCTCGCCGACGAAGATGACGTCGGGGTCCTGGCGCAGGAGCGCGCGGAGCGAGTTCGCGAAGGTGATGCCACGCTTCGGGTCGATCTGGATCTGCGTGATGCCGGCGAGCTCGTACTCCACGGGATCCTCGACCGTCGAAACATTGATCTCGCCCGTCGCGATCTCGCGGATAGCGGAGTACAGCGTCGTCGTCTTTCCCGAGCCGGTGGGACCGGTGACGATCACGATTCCGTCGCGACAGCCGAGGAGCTGCCGCAGGCGCGCGAGCTCGGCGGGCGTGATGCCGATCTCGTCGAGCTTGCGTGTGTTCTCCGGGCGCAGGATGCGGATCACGGCCTTCTCCGCGTCGCGCGTGCAGACGGTGGAGATGCGGAGGTCGATGTGGCGCCCCTCGATCACCACCTTGCTGCGGCCGTCCTGGGGCCGGATGCGGTCCGCGATATCCAGCTTGCCAAGCACCTTGATGCGGGACACGACGCGATGGAGCGCGGTCATGGGTAGATGCATGTAGCGACGCAGCACGCCGTCGACGCGAAAGCGAACGACGCCAATCCTGACGCCCGGCTCGATGTGGATGTCGCTCGCGCCCTGTGCGACGGCGTCGCGAAGGATCAGGTTCGTCAGTTTGACGACAGGGGCCGCGTCGATCTCCGCGGATGCAACCTGTTCCGGCTCGAGATCGTCAACGAGGCGAACTGCCTCTGCCACCTGCTCGTCGACGCTGCTGAGCAGCTGCTCGATGACGGCATCGGTGCCATATGCCTGCAACTGCGCGGCGGCGATGGCGTTCGGGCTCGCCAGGCGCAGCTGAATGCGCCGCCCGGCGGCAAATCCGACAGCCTGCTCGAGATCGATGTTCGTCGGATCCGCGGTCGCAACGACGAGCGCGCGCTTGTCTTCCTCCAGCGGGAAGACCTGATACTGTCGCGCGATACGCTCGGGAATGAAGGCGAGAGCTCGTGCGTCAACGTTGTCGAGCTCGGCCGCGGCCAAGCCGAGAACCGGCGCGATGACCTTCGTCAGCTCGTCTGACGACAGGCCCAGCGTACGGGCGGCGACATCCCAGGCGTCTGCGAGCGAGCTTTCGGCGGGAATTACGACGGCTTCAGCGCCTTTCAGGGCGGCGCGGCGTGCTGCTGCGGCCAACCAGTGCATCCGGACAACCCTGCTACAGCAAGAGGTGGGATCGCCAAGGTAAACAGTTGTACCTGTTAACCGAAAGAGCCAAATGTGTTCCGCGCTCTTCTCCACCACGTGCTGTTCCGGTTTTTCCGCAGTTTTGCGGTGAACGAACGGACGGGTGCTAGCTCTCGCTCTTTCGAATCGAGGACTGGACGGTCGCGGCGAAGCGCGCCCAGTCCACCGTTTGTCCGAAGGAGTCGGTCGGCTTCGGCTGCTGCGCGGGGACCGGCGCTGCGGGCGTCTTGTGCGATGGCGAGTCGGGGATCTCGTCGGGGAGCGGGAACGGCATGACCGGAATCGCCGTCGTCGGCCGCAGCGACGGTCTGCTGTCGGGTTTGATGTCCGCAGACACCAGCGTCGGCATCAACATGTCGGTCACCATGAGTGCGAACTCCTCTCCGTTGGACATGAGCTGCATTGCCTGTACGGCATCGACGGCCTCCGTGACGCGGAAGCCCCCGCCCTCGAGAAGCGCACGCGCCATGCGGCGCCATGCGGGATCGGCGTTGACAACGAGAATGGAGGCGGGACCCGCTGCGCTCCGCACTGCGGGCTGCTGCTGTTGCTGATCCTCGATGTTGTCGCCGATGACGCGCTCCACTTCCTGGAGCGTTGTCTCGCCGCGACGAACACGTGCGACCGCGACGTCGCGCATCGGCGCCATTCCCTGGGCAACCGCCGCGCGCTGCAGGGCATGCGCGGTCGCGCCAGCCGCGATCATGTCCGCCAACGTCGGCGTGATCACGGCGACCTCGACGATCGGGAGACGTCCACGATAGCCAGTGTTGCCGCAGCGCTTGCAGCCGACGGCGCGCGAGAGCGGCAGGACGCCGTACTGCGCACCGAGCGTCTCTTCCTCCTCCGTCAAGGCACCGATCAGCGGCTGCGCGCAGTCGGCGCAGACGCGCCGCATCAGTCGCTGCGCGAGCGTGCCGCGGAGCGTCGCCGCGATGGTCTGGCGGTCCAGACCCAGGTCGATGAGGCGCGCGATGGCGGACATCGCGTCGTTGGTGTGCAGCGTCGCGAGCACCAGGTGGCCGGTCATGGCCGCCTGCGCGGCGATCTGCGCCGTCTCGGCGTCGCGGATCTCGCCGACAAAGATGACGTCGGGGTCCTGCCGCAGGAGCGCGCGCAGCGAGTTGGCGAAGGTGACGCCGCGCTTGGAGTCGACCTGGATCTGCGTGATGCCGGGCAGCTCGTACTCGACCGGATCTTCGACCGTCGAGATGTTCACCTCGCCCGTGGCGAGCTCGCGGATGGCGGAGTACAGCGTCGTCGTCTTGCCGGAGCCCGTGGGTCCGGTGACGATCACGATGCCGTCGCGGCAGTTGAGGAGCTGGCGCAGGCGTCCCAGCTCGCGCGGCGTGATGCCGACTTCGTCGAGCTTGCGCGTGTTGTCGGGACGGAGGATGCGGATCACGGCCTTCTCCGCGTCGCGCGTACAGACGGTGGAGATGCGCAGGTCGACGTAGCGCCCCTCGATCGCGACCTTGCTGCGGCCGTCCTGTGGACGGACGCGGTCGGCGATGTCCAGCTTGCCGAGCACCTTGATGCGCGACACGACGCGGTTGAGCGCGATCATCGGCAACTGCATGTACTGCCGCATTACGCCGTCGACGCGGAAGCGCACGGATCCGCCCTTGGCGCCGGGCTCGATGTGGATGTCGCTCGCGCCCTGCACGATGGCGTCGCGAAGCACGAGGTTGGTGAGCTTGACGACGGGCGCCGCTTCGACTTCGGCGGCGGCGACGGCCTGGGGCTCGAGCTCCTCCACGATGCGGACGGCGTCAGCGACCTGCTCGTCCACGCTGTTGAGCAGCTGGTCCATCGAGCGTTCGCTGTTATAGCCGTTGAAGAGCGCGTTCTCGATGGCACCGGGACTTGCAAGCTCGAAGACGGGACGCCGACCGGCCGCGAATCCGATCGCGTGCTCGACCTCGATGTTCGTCGGGTCCGCGGTCGCGACGATGAGATGGCGCTCGTCTTCGCGCAGCGGGAAGACGTGATACTTGCGGGCGATTCGTTCCGGGAGGAGCGTGAGCGCGCGGGGCTCGGTCCGCTCGAAGTTCGCTTCCGCGAGGCCGAAGGTGGGGGCGATGATGCTCGCCAGCTCACGCGGGCTGATGCCCAGCGTCCTGGAGGCGATCTCCCAGGAATCGATGAGCGAGATGTCGGCAGGAATTACGAGGGCGTCGGCGCCCTTCATCCCGGCGCGCGCCGCCGCAGCTGCTAACCAATGCATAGAGTTCGTCTCTCCGTGCGCAGGGGCCGTCGTCGGTGCCTGACGCAGAACGAACCAAGCTAAGAGGGGGGCGGTGAGGGGCGGGGTTACAAGATTGTAATGTTGCCTGGACGTGGTTCTCGGCCCCGCGCCTTCGGCGCGGGTGCGCGGGCTGCGCCCGCTGTACTCGGCGTCCGGGATGCTTCTCCGCGCGCCCTGGCGTCCTGTACGCCGAGCACCGACCCGCCGCTGAGCGGCGGGGCCGAGAACAATGGTCTCTACGGCGATCGCGTCTTCGTCGGCGACCATTCGTTCGTCGTGCGTCCGTCGCCGCGCTGACCCAGGGCGCCCGCGCCCCAACAATAGATGTTGCCCGCCAGCGTCAGCGCGCAGGTATGATCCCCCTGCCCCGCCGTGATCTCGCTGTAAATGCGTCGCCCCATGACACGGATGGGCGTGACGGCGCAGCTGGTGCCCGCGGCCGCGGGCGCACCGCATCGGCCGTCGAGAGATGCGGGCGACACGCCGAGCTGGCCGCTCGCATCGGATCCCCAGCAATACGCGAAGCCGTCCTCGCCGATCGCGCAGCTGTGGAACGCGCCCACCGAGATGCGCACGAACCTGAGACTCGTGTTCACGAGCTTGGGGATCGTGCTTCCAGTCCGGGATCCGTCGCCCATAGAACCGGTGGGATTGGCTTCCCAGCAAAAGGCGCGGTCGTCGGGCGTGACGCCGCACGTTGTGTGGCTGCCGACGGCAATGGCAGCGAAGACCGGTGCGCCGACGAGACGCAGCGGGAGTCCCTGCGACCGCGTGACCTCGACGCCATTCTGCCGCGTGACCCAGATCGCGCCCCAGCAGAAGGGCGTGCCGTCACCGAGGCGCGCGCAGGTGCGGCGCTCACCCGCGGCGAGCGAAACGAATCGCTGCGACGTCTGCGTCTGCGTCGGTACGGCCGCTCCGGCGCCGACGGTTGCGATGCCGAGCTGGCCGTCGAGGTTCGACCCCCAACAGAACGCGGCGCCGTCGCCGCGCAGCGCGCAGCTGTGGTTGCCCCCGACACTGAGATCGACGAACGTCTCGGAGGAGACCACCGGGTTCGGCGCCGCACTCGTACGCACGGCGGGATCGCCGAGCGCGCCGCGAAGGTTGTCACCCCAGCAGTAGACGCGGCCGTCCGTCGCCAACGCACACGTGTGCGCGCCGCCGGCGCGAATCAGCCGGAAGCTGAGCGTAGTCGCCACGGCGACCGGCGCTCGGCGACACTCGATCGGCCGATCCTCGCGCATGCATTTGACGGTATCCGATGCTGCGCCGAGCTGGCCGAACTCGTTGCTGCCCCAGCAGTACGCCGTGCCGGCGGCCGTGACCGCGCACGTGTGCTCTTTTCCCGCCGAGACCTGCACGAAGCCGTCGGATCCGCTGTCGTCGAGCGTCGCCGTGCTCGCGCGCGGGATCATGGGGTCGTAACAGCTCGCGAGCAGGAGCAGGGCCACGCACGCAAGCGATCGTCCGTAGCAGAAGGACAGTGCGTGCGGCCTGCGCGAGCGTTGATCAATGCCGCCACGAAACCCACGTGGCAGCATTGCCAACACATCGCGCGTCCGCACGCACTGCCCTTCCGCTCCGCGCATTGGTGTATGGTCTAACCGCTCCACGTTTCGATCCGTCACGCCCCCGCCCCGCCTCGCGCGCGCACGCCGCCGCTACGGCAGCGGTTCGCGATCGCGCAACGCGAGGACGTCACTCGCCAGGCGGGTCGACAGCAGATATGGCGTCGAGTGGCAAGGAGTGATCGAGCGGCGGAGGAACGGAGCTGTATGGCCGCGCGCGATGTGTTGGCAATACTGGCACGTGCAGTCCGTGCCAGTATTGATCAACGCTCGCGCAGCGGACATACAGGTCCGTTCCTTCGCCCCCAACTGACCGAATTACTCGAACCGTGCGGGGTCGCGCGATGCACCGAGCGCGATGTCGTTTCGCTCGAGGATCGCGAGCCGCTGCAGCACGGCGTCGAGCTCGCGCGACAGCTCCTCGAACACCTTGTACGCCGCGTTCGTCGGCCGTGCATGGCCCGTCTGGACGCTGCGGCCGAGCGCCGCGAGACGATTGTTCAGCTTGATGGGAAAATTGAGCGGATCCTGGCCGCTGCGATTGCGGACCTGGTACAGCTCCTCTTCGACCTCGCGCAGCTTGCCCGCCAGATCGTTCGCCGCGGAAGCGACGGACGCGTCGCGCGTCGCACGCGCGGCGAGCTGGCTCCGCAGCCGGCGGATGCGAACGATCGCGTCGTTCGCCGCGGACACGCGGTCGCGGATGCGCATGGCGAGGTCGAACTGCTGCTGCAGATCGGCCACCGTGACGCCTTTAACGCGTGGGTCCATGCGCACGCTGACGTCCTGCGTCGCGGTCAGCTTCGGAGACTCGGCACTGAATGCGGTCACGCGGACCTGATACGTACCCGGGACGGCGAGCGGACCTGACTCCGGGTTCCCGCCCCAGATGATCATGCACGGGAACGTGGTAGCGCCCGCGTAGCGCAGGTCCCAGGCGAAGCGATTGAGACCGGCGTTCGCCGTCGGGAGCATCGCCGCCGAGCGGCGCCGCGGCGTCTCGCACCCGACGGGCTCGACGATCGTATCACGCATGGCGGACGATCGCGCGTTGTCGGCACGCACGGAGTCGGCGCGGGCGGAATCCGATTGCGCGGAGTCAGCCCGCGCGGAGCGACGACCGGTGAAGCTGCGCACGACCTTTCCAGCGCGGTCGACGACGTCGACGCGCACGCTGTCCGCCGCGCGCGCCAGCGTGTATTGGATGACGGCGTCCGACACACCGCGCACGCCCGGCCGCGACGGGTAGACGCGAATCGGCGCGCTCGCGACCGATTGATCGAAGCTCCGCAGCGGCGCGATGTCGTCGAGGACGTACATCGATCGCCCGTGCGTCGCCATGACGAGATCGTATCGCTCCACGACGATGTCCGAGACCTGCACGTCCGGGAGGTTCAACGATAGCGAGTGCCAGTTCGCGCCGTCGTCCCAGCTGACGTACGCGCCGTGCTCTGTCCCGGCGTACAACAGCCCGGGACGTATGGGATCCTCGCGCACGACATGCGCGTAATCGTCAGCGCGGATGCCACCGACGATCTTCGTCCACGTGCGGCCGAAGTCGTGCGTCCTGTATAGGTAGGGAGCGCGGTCGTCGTTCTGATAGTTCTTGGCGGCGAGGAATGCCGTGCCGCTGTGATGGCGTGACGCTTCGATGATGGAAATGCGGGCGAACCTGGGCAGCCCGGGCGGCGTGACGTCCTTCCACGTACGTCCTCCGTCCCGCGTCAGATACGTCAACCCATCGTCGCTGCCGGTCCAGATCACACCGGTGTCCAGCGGGGAGGGGGCGATCGTGAAGATCGTGCCATAGATCTCGGGCCCGTTCATGTCGTGCGTGATCGGTCCGCCACTCATGCCGAGCGTGCTGGTGTCCGCGCGCGTCAGATCGCCGCTGATACGTGTCCACGTCTGGCCATTGTCCGTCGTCTTCCAGAGGTGCTGCGAGGACGTGAAGAGCACACGCGGATTCTTCGGCGAGAAAACGATGGGGTACGTCCACTGCCAGCGCTCAGGGAGCGCGCTAGACGGTTCCCCGGAGAAGAAGCGCGGATAGACCTGGACGTCACGGATCTGACCGTTGCTGCGGTCGTAGCGGGTGAGCAGCGCGCCCTGGCTGCCGGCGAAGAAGACGTTGGGATCCTTGGGATCCGGCGCGATGTAGCCGCTCTCGCCGCCGCCCACGTCGTACATCCAGTCGCCGAGCGTCGCCGAGCGCGCGCCGCGCAGGTTCTCCCAATCGCGCGACGGGAGACAGAGCGTCGTGTTGTCCTGCTGCGCACCGCAGACGTGATAGGGCTCGTCCACCGTCGTCGCCACGTGGTACAGCTGAGCCGTCGGAAAATCCTGATCGGACCATGTCTGGCCGGCGTTGACGCTGACGGCGCCGCCACCGTCGTTGCTTTGCGCCATGCGTGCGTCGTCGTTCGACGCGATCCAGAGATCGTGGTGATCGCCGTGCGAGCCCGAGATCGACGTCGGGAACGTCGCGCCCCCGTCGTCCGATCTCCAGAAGCTCACGTTCTGGACATACACGCGGTCCTTCTTCTGCGGATCGGCCGTGATGTGCGTGTAGTAGAACGCGCGCTGTCGCAGCTTGCGCTCGTCGTTCATTCGCCGCCACGTGGCGCCGGCGTCGTCGGAGCGAAAGACGCCACCATTCTCGTTCTCGACGATTGCGTACACGCGTTGACCGTCGACCGGCGAGATGGACACCCCGATCCGGCCGAGAATGCCCGCGGGAAGCCCCGGATTGCGGCTGATCTCCGTCCACGTCTCTCCACCATCCGTGCTCCTGAACAAACCGCTGCCCGCTCCGCCGCTGCTCATGGTCCAGGGCGTCCGATACGCTTCCCACAGCGCGGCGAAGAGGATGTCCGGGTTGTTGGGATCGACGGAGATGTCGATCGCGGCGGTGCGATCGTCGCGATCGAGAACCTTGCGCCAGCTCTGGCCACCATCGGTGCTCTTGTAGACACCGCGTTCCGCGTTTCTGCCGTAAGGATGTCCGAAGGCGGCGACCCAAACGACGTCGGGGTTCTTCGGATGGACGCGGATCTTCGCGATCGCCTGCGTCTCCGCGAGGCCGAGATGGCGCCACGTCTTGCCTGCATCCGAGGAGCGATACACGCCGTCGCCCTGCATGATGTTGCCGCGGAAGCAGGTCTCGCCCATGCCGATGTAGACGACGTCGGGATTGGATTCGGCGACGGCAACGGCACCGACGGAGCTCGATCGCAGCTGTTTGTCGGTGACCGGCTTCCACTGGACGCCACCGTCCGTGGTCTTCCACAAGCCACCGCCGACCGCGCCGAAGTAATACTCCAGGGGACGCCTGGCGCTCCCCGCGACGGCGATGGATCGCCCGCCACGGTTCGGTCCGATGCTGCGCCACTCCAGCGTTCGCAAGGCGCTCGAATCGATCGAGGCGACGATGCTGGCCTTCCCGCCCGGCTCATTCGTGCCACGGGCAGGTGCCTGCGCCGTTGCGCGAGCGGCGGTCAGGAGGCTAAGAATGCAAAGAGAGCGACGGATGGACATGGGTTCTCGGAATGAGGGAAGGCGGGGCGTCATAAGATGATGCTGACCACAGCCGCGCTGCTACTGCAACTCCTGGTCGCGCCCGCGCCGCAGCACGCGCGGTTGCTGCGGGATGCGCACGCGGCACAGGGACGGTTCGAGGGCCTTCGTCGCATGCACCTGCCGCGTGTCCCGCGCGGATCGGGTGGGCGATGCGACGCGATCATCGGCCGCTTCTGCTACACATACGACGCGTCGGACATGCCCGTCGTGCCGGAGCCGAAGCAGATCATCACCGCGCGAACCAGGCTGCTCTCGTTTCTCGATTCCGCGACCGCCGCAGATCCGTCCGAGCCGTGGACGCTTGGTCAGTACACGCGCTACCTCATCGAGGCGGGGCGCGCGCCGGACGCCGTGGCCGTGTTGCAGCGCTGCCGCGCCGAACCGTGGTGGTGCGCCGCGCTCGCGGGGCTCGCGCTGCATGTCGCCGAGCGGTACGAGGCAGCGGACTCCGCGTACGACGTCGCGCTGCGCGCGATGCCGGAACGCCAGCGCTGCGAATGGCACGACCTCACTGCGCTCGTCGACGATCCCCTGCACCGGGTATTGTCGCGCGCCGACTGTGCCCGGCGGGCTGCATTGGCCGCTGACGCATGGACGCTGGCGAAGCCGCTCTGGAGGACGCGCGGGAACGATCTCCGCACGGAGCACTACGCCCGGCTGACGATGGCTCTCGTGCTCGCCGGCTCGGCCAATGCGCACGGAATGGTGTGGGGCGACGACAGCCGCGAGCTCCTGCTGCGCTACGGCTGGGCGGAGTGGTTCACGCGCGATGACTCGGATGTGAATCTGTACACCGGCCCGCGCATCACCGGCCACGATCGGGAGCCGAGCTACTTCTTTTTCGCGGGGGTACCCCCGGCGGGCGCGAGCGCGCGTCTCTCGCAGAATCTCCGCGACCTGCAGCGAGGCCTGGCTCCCTCGCGGTACGCACCGCGGTACCTCAAGGGGCTGTCCGAGCTGCCGCACCAGCTGGCGCGGTTTCCGCGCGGGGATTCGCTGCTGATCGCCGTCGCCTTCGCAGCCCGCGACACCGCGCTCGTTCACGATTCGCTCGACGCGACGCTCGCCACGCGCCAACACGAACGCGTCGTCGTTCACGGTCCGGCGCACGCCGGCCTGCAGGGCATGATCGCGAATGACGCGTTCATCGCGAGCATCGAGGTCGCCGGCGTGCAGAGCAAGCACGTCGCACGCGCGCGATATGCGGTCGATGCGCTGCCGCTCACCTCAGGGGGGACGTTGTCTGACGCGCTGCTCTTCAACCCCGACATCTATCGCGGCGACAGCGTCGACTCGCTTCTGGCGGCGGCGCTGACCGAGATGCGCGTGTCGGCGGCCCGCCCACTCGGCGTGTATTGGGAGCTGCGGACCGCGCCCGGGCCGGTGTGGATGGATCTCGACGTCGAGCCGATTCACGTTGGCGTCGCCCGGCGGCTGGCGACGCGATTGCGTCTTGCGCCGACGCCGAGCGCGGTGCGGCTTCGGTGGCAGGCGTCGGTACGCGACTCGATCAAGGCGGAGAACGTCATCGTGCAGCTGCCGCGAGGCGTGCGTGGCAGGTACAGACTCGTGCTGAAGGCGGAGACGGGGCGAGGCGAGACGTTTCAGGCTGTTCGCGAGGTGGAGGTCACCAGGTATTGACAGTAGATCCTTCGCTTCGCTCAGGATGACAAGAGCGCGGAACTGCAGATCCTTCGCTTCGCTCAGGATGACAGACAAACTGCAGGTCCTTCGCTTCGCTCAGGATGACAACAGTCGCGCTGAGGATGACAGACGACGACAACTGTCAGTCGTCGGAGCGGGCGGTGTGGGAGGTGGAACGGCGGCGGCGCTTCGCGTCGAGGAGGGATCGCACCTCGTGCGCGAGCGCGGTCGAGGTGAATGGCTTTTGCAGCAGGTGCTGCCCGCGCTCGAGGAGACCGCGCCGGAGGATCTCGTCGTCCGTGTAGCCTGAGATGAAGAGGACCTCGATGTCCGGACGGCTGGCAGTGAGACGCTCCGCGAGCTGTCGTCCTCCGAGCTCCGGCATGACGACGTCGCTGACGAGAAGATCGATGACGCCGGCGTAGTCGGTGGCCATGCGCATCGCGTCTTCTCCGTTGATCGCCTCGAGCACGGTATAGCCCTGCGATTCGAGCACGCGACGCGCGAGACGCCGCACGCTGTCCTCGTCCTCGACGAGGAGGATGGTCTCGCCGGCGACGGCGGCGGTACGACGCTCGACGGCGCCGGAGGGTCGCTTGTCGCCATCGCGCACCGTCGGCAGGTAGACGCAGAAGGTCGTCCCCGCGCCCGGCACGCTGTCCACGGTGATCGTGCCGCCGCTGTGCTTGATGATGCCGTACACGGTCGAGAGTCCCAGTCCGGTTCCCCGACCCGGTTCCTTCGTCGTGAAGAACGGCTCGAACGCACGCGCCATGGTTTCCGCCGTCATACCCATCCCCGAGTCCATCACCGTCAGCTTCACGTAATCGCCCATCGGAAGGGACGGATGCCGCGCGCCGAGCTCCTGATCGACGGTCACGTTCGTCACCTCCACGCGAAGGCGCCCGCCCTGGGGCATGGCATCGCGCGCGTTGACGACGAGGTTGATCAGCACCTGCTCGATCTCGCCCTCGTCCGCGAGCACGGACGCGACCTTTCCGACGATACGCGTCTCGAAGTCGACGTCCTCGCTGATCAGCCGCCGCAGCATGGGCTCGACGCCGTTGACGACGCGCGCCAGGTCGAGCACCTGCGGCTGGACGACCTGCTTGCGACTGAACGTCAGCAGCTGGCGGGTGAGCGACGCCGCGCGGGCCGCCGCGCGCGCGATCTCCTCGATGTCGCCCCGCATCGGGTTCGAGTGCGCGAGCGCGTGCAGCAGGATGTCGGTGTGGACGTTGATGACCGTGAGCAGGTTGTTGAAGTCGTGCGCCACGCCACCCGCGAGCTGTCCGATGGCTTCCATCTTCTGCGCCTGGCGCAGCTGCTCCTCACGCTCGAGAAGGGCGTCTTCGGCGCGGCGTCGCTCGCGCGCGCTGGACACGAGCAGCGCGGCCGACCGCACGAAATCGGAGTCCTCCTGGTCGAGCTTGATCTCCGCGGAGGGCTCCTCTCCGGCGGTGATGGCGATGTTGACGTCGGTGAGACCATGCCGGCGCAGCAGATCGAGCGCGCCGCGCGGCGGCACGCGCAACGTCTGGGCGATGGAGTCGACGGCTCGCCGCGTGAGATCCTCGACGTCCGCGTCGCGGAGCGCGAGCGCGCCAAGCATCGCGAGGACGGCGTGCTGGTTCGCGCGACGGCGGAGGGTCGCCTCGACCTCGTAGCGCGCGGTGACGTCCGTCGTGATCGAGAGCGCGGCGAGGATCGCGCCGTCGGCGTCGCGCAGGGGAACGGCGCGGTGCTCGACGCGCCGGCGCCGGCCACGCGCCCCGATGATCTCGAACGTGACCGTCTCCGAGCCGCCCTCGAACACCTTGGTGTTCAGCGCGTCGAGGATCGCTCGATCCGGGGGCGCGAGATAGCTGGATAGTGGCTGTCCGAGCAGGTCCGCGTAGGCGTCGATCTCGAGCAGCTCGAGCCCCGCCGGGTTGGTGTCGAGTACGGTGCCGGCGCTGTCCGTGAGCATCACGCATCCGGGCTCGGTGTTCAGGATGGTGCGGAAGCGCTGCTCTTTCTGGCGGAGCGACTCGGCGAGGTTGCGAATGTCCGTGACGTCGCGCGTGAAGAACGCGATGCCGTCCGCGAAGGGCATGACGTTGATGTCGTACGAGCCGCGCTCCCCCTGAAACTCGAGCATCGTCGGTTTGCGCGCGGTCATGGCGTCGCGCAGCTGGCGCTCGATCGGCGTGCCGGTGAGGTACGGAAAGACCACCCAGAGACTTTGACCGACGATCGCGCTGGTCGATTGGCTGAGTCGCTCGAACGCGCGATTGACGTACGTAAAGCGCCACTCCGCGTCGACGATGGAGATCGCGTCGGGCCCCGCGTCGACGAGCGCGCTCAGTCGCGCGGCATCGGGCTCCGCAAAGGGGCGAGACGCGGGGGGTGCATGCGTCTCGCCGGCAGGGTCGGAGGCCGGCGTCGGCGAGCCCGCGGAGGAACGCACAGACATGGTGGAGCGCCCAAGTTTACGCCTGGGCAGTCAGGCCGCCAGTGACCGAACCTCACTTGATCGTCGGAAGCCACAGGAACGAGATGCGGCCATACGCATTGGTTTTGTTGTTCGTGCTTGGGGACAGACCGATCTTGAGCCCCGCGGCCGCGCCAAGGCGGAACTGCGGCGTGAAGCGCCACTCTATCGCCGGGCCGACCTGCGCGTCCCAGAACCCGACGCCACGCGGACTGCCGAACAGGCTCGCTTCCGCTCCCACGTGCAGGGGTGACGTCGCCGTCAAACGCTGGAATCCGATGAGACGCGACCACAGGAATTCCTGGTCCGTACCGTACGACGCGATGAATTCCGCCGTACGCTTGCCGGTGCCCCAGTAGTCCCACTGAAAAGCCCCGAATACTCCCTGTCCCGAGGGAGCACCCACGGCAAGCGACACATTATCGCCGCTCGTGAAGGCGTAGCCCACGCCAACCTGCGTCGCGGAGCCCGCCGTCTGCCATTTGAGACCCGCCTGTGGGGCCACGACATTACGCGAGACGCTGACTGCGGCGTTGTCGAGGCGAAGGTTGTAGCCGATCACGGACACATACGGCTGCAGTCCGATGTGCCCCGGGCTCCAGGCGCCGCCCAGGAGGAGCAGCATGGTGTTGTCACCCGCTCCTTCGGCGGATCCAAACACCACAGGCTGGGCGAGCACGGGTGCGGCATTCAGGGCAGCAGCGGCCGCGACGATAGCGAGAGTCTTTCGAGAGAGCATGTGATATCCGCGGGTTCTGTTAACGTGCGAAACGGCGGACGCCGCCTCGCGCCAAACCGCGGAAATTCATGCGAGATTTGTACCTTACCCCGGCTTTTCCCGGTTAATGCGCTATGGCACCGGCTGACGCTGCGCCAATCCGAGGGCGTATTCGGCCCACCACTCGCCCGCCACCGGACCGCCATTACACGTGCCGTCGGATTCGCCGGGGTATTTGACCCAGAGATAGGCATCCGCCAGCGGATGTCCCGTCTGCGTCGTCGGCGCCGGGCCGAGCGCGCGACCGGGCGGATTGCACCAGACGCCATTGGGGGCAGCGCCCATGCCGTTGCGGCTGACGTCGACGACGAAATGTCGCCCGCCGACGAGCCTGGACACGGACTCGCCATAGCTCACGCTGACGTCCGTCGCGAGAAAGTTCGACACGTTGAGCGAAAAGCCATCCGCGAACTGGATGCCGGCTCCGATGAGACGCGACGCGATCTCTCCCGGGGACATCCACTTCGCGTTGCCGGCGTCGAGATACACGGTAGCGTTGGCGCCCTTGAGCACCTGAATGGCGTCTCGCAGCAGCGAGTTGCGCTCGCTGCGCGCGCCGGTGGAGAGGCAGTCCGCGCTCGGAACGGCGTCAGGCTCGAGCAGCACCGCGGACTTTCGTCCCGCGAGCCCGGCAGCGAAATCGCGAATCCACTGGCGATACGCGCTGCCGCTCGCCGCGCCGCCTGCGGAATATTCGCCGCAGTCACGGTGCGGAATGTTGTACACGACCAGCACGGGAAGCGCACCCTGCGCCATCGCCGCTGACACGGCGTCGGAGACATCGCGGGCCACGTCCCTGTTCCAGTCGCCGATCCAGCGTGTCACCGACTGCGCGGCGATACGCTCCATCATCGTCGCGTCCGCTGGCCGCGACGCGCGCCATGCGTTCGCCTGGCGCCGCGCCGGCGAGTCGGGATCGACGTACAGCCTTGCCCCTACGAGCACACTCGGCGCCGCCGTCGGCGGCAGCTCGCTCGATGGGCCCGCCGGGGGCGTGGTTGACGATTCGTTCGCGTCGACCGGCTGCGTCGAATCCGCGACGCTGCATGCGCCGAGCACGACGGCAGAAAGCACGAGTACAGATGAGAGCGCGCGCATGTGTCCGCCACTTACTCCTGCGTGAGACCGATGTTCCCCGAGACCGGATACTGAAGACGACTCGCGAACAAAATGTTCACTGGCGAGCCCAGCACGCTCGCGCGAGGCAGGGAACGAAACCTGCTCGCCGCGCGAGCATGCCACGAATGCAGGTGCAATCCCCTCCCACGTGGCGTCGTCTTCCCATTGGCGCGGAGATCTCTCCGGAAGCTGGCGTGCACTTCCGCGTCTGGGCGCCAAAGCGACGCCGTGTCGACGTCGAACTGAACGGTGAGTACATGGAACTCGATGCCGAAGAGAACGGTTATTTCTCCGGTGTCGTCGAGACCGCGAGCGCGGGTGATCTCTATCGCTTCCGCCTGGACGGCAAGGACTCGTTCCCTGATCCCGCCTCACGCTTCCAGCCTCAGGGTCCGCACGGCCCGTCGCAGATCGTCGACCCGTCGCGATTCCGCTGGACCGACGAGACGTGGCGCGGTGTCACGATGCGCACCCCGATCATGTACGAGATGCACATCGGCACCTACACGCCGGAGGCGACGTGGGGGTCCGCGATCAAGGAGCTGCCCGAGCTCGCGGGACTTGGCATCAACGTGCTCGAGATCATGCCGGTCGCCGAGTTCCCCGGCAGGTTCGGCTGGGGCTACGACGGGGTCCAGATCTTCGCCCCATACCATATATATGGAACGTCGGACGATTTTCGCGCCTTCATCGACGCCGCCCATCGCGAGGGGCTCGGCGTAATCCTCGACGTCGTGTACAACCACATCGGTCCGGACGGGAACTACCTTCCGCAATACTCCGACTCGTACTTCAGCGCGAAGCACAAGACGGAGTGGGGAGAGGCGATCAACTACGACGATCGCGACTCGGAGCCCGTGCGCGAGCTCGTCGTCAGCAACGTGCGCCACTGGATCGCGGAGTATCATCTGGACGGGCTGCGTCTCGACGCGACGCAGAACATCTACGACGACTCGCGCCCGCATGTCCTGCAGGACATCGGCGCGGCGGCGCGCGACGCGGCCGGAGAGCGCAGCGTCGTCGTCGTCGCGGAGAGCGAGCCGCAGGATGCGCAGATCGTCCGGCCTCCGGATCGCGGCGGTCACGGGTTGCAGAAGATCTGGTGCGACGACTTCCACCATGCGGCGATGGTGGCGGCGACGGGACGACGCGAGGCGTACTTCACCGACTATCGCGGCCGGGCACAGGAGTTCGTCTCCGTCATGCGTCACGGCATCCTGTATCAGGGACAGCACTACAGGTGGCAGGAGCAACGGCGCGGAGCGAATGCGTGGGACATCGAGGCGCCGCAGTGCGTGATCTACCTCGAGAACCACGACCAGGTCGCGAACTCGCGCGACGGACGCAGGCTGCATCAGCTGACGGCGCCGGGGCGATATCGCGCCCTCGCCACGCTGCTGATGCTCGCCCCTCACACTCCCCTGCTCTTTCAGGGGCAGGAGTTCGGGTCCTCGGCGCCGTTTCTGTACTTTGCCGACCACAATCGCGAGCTTGCAACGCTCGTCCGCCAGGGCCGCCAGGAGTTCCTCTCGCAGTTTCCCTCGATCGCTGACGGTCACGGAGAGCGCGACCTCGACGATCCCGGCGATCCCCGCAGCTTCGAGCGCTCGCGGCTCGACCTCAGCGAGCGAAAGAAGAACGCCGCCCACTACTCCCTGTATCGCGACCTCATCGCGCTGCGCCAGTGCGATCCGGTGCTCTCGGCCGCGAGTACGACGCTCGACGGTGCCGTGCTCGAGGAGCATGCGTTCGTCATTCGCTTCTTCGCCGAAGGCGGCAACGATCGGCTGCTGCTCGTCAATCTGAGCCGTGATCTGGCGCTCGAGGTCGCGCCGGAGCCGCTCCTCGCCCCACCGGATCGCGAGCGTGGGTGGCGCCGACTGTGGCACAGCGAGGACCCGTGCTATGGCGGCCGCGGCGCGCCGCCACCCGAATCCAGGGACGGCACCTGGTGCATCCCGGGTGAATCGGCCACGCTCCTCGCCGCCGACGACTAGATCACAGGCATGAGCGGCATGCCGATCTGCCGCGTGGCCATCCCGCGCGGCGCGGTGAACATCGAGGCGCTTACCGACCACGAGTGGCTGCTCACGAACGGCGTCGGGGGATACAGCTCCGGGACGCTCACGGGCGCCATCAGCCGGCGATATCACGGTCTCCTCGTCGCGGCGCTGCCGAACCCGATCGGCCGCACCGTCATGCTCAATACGGTCGTCGAATCGCTGCCGGCGGAGTCGATCCGGCGGTTCGAGCTCGACGGCGGCATCCCCGTGTGGTGGTATGAAATCGGAGACGCCACCGTGCGAAAACGGATCGTGATGCCGCACCGGCAGAACACGGTCGTCATCGAATACAGCGTATCGCACGCGCGAGCGCCGGTCGCGCTCCGGCTGGCGCCCGCTGTGCACTTTCGCGGCTACGAAGCGCCGGTGTCGGAGCCACTGCACGACACGTACGTCTGCGAGAGAATCGCGGACCATTACGAGATCGGCACGACCGGACTCCCTCCGCTGCGGATCGCGACCGAGGGCGCCGTCACGTTCACGCGACGGGAAGAGCGACGCGACCAGATCATGTTCGCGGTGGAGGAGGCGCGCGGCTTTCGCGCGCGCGGCGGGCTCTGGTCACCCGGCACGTTCGCGGCGGACCTGAGCGCCGGCGAGAGCATCGCGCTGATCGCTTCGACGGAGCCGGTCGACGTCGCGAGCGCGATGTCGGCGGCCGAGATGTTCGACCTCGAACACGAGCGCAAACGCCGCCTGCTCAGCCTGGCGGCGGCGAGCGCGACGCATGGGGACGTCGAGGGCCAGCTCGTCATCGCGGCGGATCAGTTCATCATCCAGCCTGTCGGTCGGGTTCGAGACACGCTCCGCGCACTCGCGGTCGGCGACGAGCTGAGGACCGTCGTCGCCGGCTATCACTGGTTCACCGACTGGGGGCGCGACACGATGATCAGCCTCGAGGGGCTGACGCTGGCGACGGGTCGGCATCGTGAGGCTGCCTTCATCCTGCGCACCTTCGCGCATTATGTGCGCGACGGGCTGATCCCGAATCTCTTCCCCGATGGCAGCGACGAAGGGTTGTATCACACGGCCGATGCGACGCTGTGGTTCTTCCACGCCGTCGATCGCTACACGCGCGTCAGCGGCGACGACAACCTCGTGCGCGCGATCCTGCCGACGATGCGCGCGATCGTCGAGGCGCACATGCGCGGCACGCGCTTCGCCATCGGCGTCGATCCCATGGACGGGCTCCTGCGTCAGGGTGCGGAGGGATATCAGCTGACGTGGATGGACGCGAAGGTGGACGGCTGGGTCGTGACAGCGCGCCGCGGCAAGGCCGTGGAGATCAACGCGCTGTGGTACAACGCGCTGTGTCTGCTCTCGCGCTGGGAGCGCGACTTCGGCGACGCCGAACGCTCGCACACGTACACGGCGGAGGCCCGTCGCGTTCGCGCGTCGTTCAACCGCCGTTTCTGGAATCCGAAACGCGGCTACCTGTTCGACGTCGTCGACGGACCCGATGGCGACGACGATGCGTGTCGTCCGAACCAGATCTTCTCGATCTCCCTGCCAAATCCCGTGCTCGACGATGCGCGCTGGGGCGACGTCCTGGGTGTCGTGCGCGAGAAGCTGCTCACGCCCGTCGGGCTCCGATCGCTCTCACCCGATCATCCAGACTACAAGTCGCGCTACTTCGGCGACTTGCGGGCACGGGACGCCGCGTATCATCAGGGTACGGTCTGGGCGTGGCTCATCGGCCCATGGATCGACGCGTGGCTCAGGCTGCACCCGGCCGACACGAAGGGTGCACGCAGCTTTCTGGATGGCTTGATCGCGCACATTCCGGAATTCGGCGTCGGCTCGATCGCGGAGATCTTCGATGCCGAAGAGCCATTCACGCCGCGGGGCTGCATCGCGCAGGCATGGAGCGTGGCGGAGGTGCTGCGGTGTTTGGGAGGGCTGAGGGCTGTGGGCTGAGGGAAAACGGTCGTACGTCACCCTCATCGCTCAGCCCCCAGCACTCAGCACTCAGCACTTCAGAATTCTGCCCAGGTCTTCAGGTTCGCCTTGCGCACCGCAATCTGCTCCATCAGCGTGCGGAAGGACGCGAGCTGGGCGCTCGTGATGCGGTGGAAGAAGATGTCGACGTACTTGTTGTGCTGAATCGCGTCGTCGATCACCGCGAGTGTCTGCGCGCGACCTTCGGGCGTCGTGAAGGGAGCGTACTCGGGCTCGAATCCGGTGAGCAGCGCCGGATTCTTGATCGGATAGTCGCTCATGTAGCGCGGCGAGAACTGATCGATGGTATAGCCGCGCACACGCTTGTAGTACTTGAGAATCGCGTCGCGCTCGCGCGTGCCCCACGAATGGAATGGCACGATGAACACGTCGGCGGGTCCGAAACCGTGTGACGTCACCCACGCCTGGCTCTCGCGCAACTCGCGATCGAGCTCGCTCGCCGAGAGCGTGGTCAGGTCGCGGTGACTCATGGTGTGGGACACGATCGCCCAGCCGTTCGCCTTGAGCTCCTGCAGATCCGCGAGCGTCATGTAGTCGCTCCACCCGCCGTCGATCGGATCCGGATTCACCGCGACGTTTCCCTTCAGCCCGAACTCCTTCAGCACCGGCAAGGCGCGGGTATACGTCGTCTTGAACCCGTCATCGAAGGTGATCGTGAAGATTCCCTGATTTGACGGCGGCGGCGGTGGAGGCGGCGGCGGGGGCGGCGGGGGCGTTCCGCCGCACGACGCGATCGTGTAGTTGTTGACGACCTGCGCCTTCCCGCCCGACGTTCCCCCGATACCCCACATCACCAGCCATTCCCAATCGCCGTCGTAATTGTTGGGATCCACCGGGTGGACGACGCCGGCCATGGCGGAGACGACGATCGTCTGTCCCGCCTGAACGCCGAGCGAGGTGAGCGTGAACTGATAGGTGACGCTCGTGATCGGCGGCTCGTGCACGCCCTCGTGGTTGAACGACCACGGATCCGGATCGCCGGCGGCATCGCGCGGCACTTCGGCGGCGGTCTTGTAGATGCCGAGTCGGGTGTCGGAGATCCACCAGTGCTGCGTGGGCGTCGCGTACGTGACGTACAGCTTGTCGACGTCGTTCGTGACGGTGACGGTGCCCGGCGTCGACTTGAGGTCGGACAGCTGCCACACGACCGGCGCTCCGCACGACGTCAGCGACGCCAGAGGGCTGCTCGGCCGCACGGTGCTGACGCTCGGCGCCTTGATCTTCTTGGTCGCGCGCGCCGGGAGATCGTTCGACGTTGGGACGCCGATACGTTCGGGGTTGCAGGCCGCCAGCACGAGGGCGGCGACGACGGATGCGCGGTGCCAGCGGAACGTGCGGATTCCCCGCTGCGTCGGGAACAGGGAGGTTTTCGGGTGAGTCGACACTACGGAAGCCTCGTTGCGACGGTTAGGGCGCGGCGTCCACGTTCGCCGCGCCGACGCCTATCGAGCAGAGGCTGTACCACTGGAAACGCATGGCGCAGAGCTTGCCCTTCTCGGCGCCAAGATGGCGAAGGCGTCCGAGCACATGCGTGCTGCTATTCTCGCGGCAACGGTTGGCGCGTCTATCGTCGTCGCGGCCGGGGCGTGCTCAGGCGCTGGGGATGCATCCAGCGCGCGCGCCGCGATCGCGGAGGCGAGCACGGCCACCCGCGCGACTCCGCCTGCCTGGCTGACGGCTGAGCGCCGCGCCGAAGAGGACTCGCTGTACCGGATCGCCGCCCGCGCGGCATGGCGTTTCGCGGATCGCAACTATGTCGCCGCGACGGGCCTGATCAAGCCGTTCGACACATACGAGATCGGCACGATGTGGGACGTGGCGAGTGGTCTTGCCGCGCTCTTCTGCGCGTCCGAGCTCGGCCTGCTGGAGCGGTCGGACTACGAGCGCCGCATGGGTCAGGCGCTCGCCACGCTGGAGCGCGTGCCCCTCTTCGAGGGCGTCGGCTTCAACAAGGAATACGCCATGGACGCCGCGCGGCCGATCGGCGTCGAGCGTACGCCCTCGACGCGCGGCTACGGCGCGTCGGCAACGGACCATGGGCGGCTCCTCCTCTGGTTGCGGATCGTCGCCAACCGCCATGCGCGGTTCGCGCCTGCGGTGCAGCGCATCGTGAAGCGGCTGGACCTCGGCGCGTTCGTGGACGACGGCTATCTCGTCGGCCGGCAAATGTCCCGGCGCACCGGCACCGTCCGAAAGTTCCAGGAAGGCCGCCTCGGCTACGAGCAGTATGCCGCCACCGGCTTCCATGTCTGGGGCACGGAGGCGAAGGAAGCGCTCGACATCACCGCGAACGCGCGGATGCGCGAGGTCTCCGGAATCCGCGTCCCGTCCGATCGCCGTGGGTCAGATCGGTTGACATCCGAGCCATTCGTGCTGCTCGGCATGGAAGCGGGCTGGTCTCCGGAACAGCGCGCCGTCGCGCAGCGGCTTCTCGCGGCGCAGGTCGCACGATACAAGAGCACCGACACGCTCACTCTCGTAAGTGAGGACGCGATCGACCGCGCGCCCGATTACTTCTTCTATTACACGGTGCTCTCGAAGCACGGGCCGTGGAGCATCGACGTGCAGCGTCCGGGCGTAAAGCTCAACGGCCCGCGCTGGATTAGCACAAAGGCCGCGTTCGCCTGGCACGCGCTTCTTCCCGGCGACTACACCCGCATGGTGGTGGACACGGTGCGTGCTCGCGCGCTCGTGAACGGCGTATGGGGATCCGGTGTGTACGATAACGGACGTCCCACCGCTACGCCGAACATCAACACGGCGGCCGTGGTGCTCGAGTCGGCGCTGTACCGCCAGTACGGCGGGCCGCTGCTCGGTGCACGCACCCCCGGGGCTCGCTCGTGAGCGACGCGCAGAACCAGAGCGCCGGACGCGAGAGGCTCATACGCGTGGTCGCCGTCACGAGCCTCGCGTTCTCGACGTTCTACATCGTCTGGCGCTGGGGCTGGACGATCAACACCGAAGCCCTGTGGTACTCGGTGCCGCTCGCGGTGGCCGAGACATACGGACTGCTGACCGCGTTCTTCCTGACGTTCACCGCGTGGGGCGTCAAGCGTCGGACGCCGCCGGCCGCTCTGCGCGACCGCACGGTCGACGTCTTCGTGACGACGTACGACGAGTCGCTCAAGATCATCCGCAAGACCACGCTCGCCGCGCGCGAGCTGCGGTATCCGCACGCGACGTACATCCTCGACGACGGCCGTCGCGAGGAAGTGCGGACCCTCGCCGAGGAGCTCGGCGTCGGCTACATCCGCCGCGACAACAACCAGCACGCGAAGGCCGGCAACCTCAACAACGCGTTGAAGCACAGCAGCGGCGAGTTCATCCTCCAGCTCGACGCCGACCACGTGCCGCTGCCGCACATGATCGATCGCCTGCTCGGTTTCTTCGCGGATGAACGCGTCGCCTTCGTGCAGTCGCCGCAGGATTTCTACAATACGGATGCGTTCACGTACGACGTCGACGAGCAGACGCGACGCATCTGGGAGGATCAGCAGCTCTTCTTCCGCGTGCTGCAACCGGGCAAGGATCGCGTGAACGCCGCGTTTTTCGTCGGGAGCTGCGCACTGATTCGCCGCCAGGCGATCGACGAGATCGGGGGCTTCGCGACGGCCACCGTGACCGAGGACATCGAGACGTCGCTCCTGCTGCACGCGCGCGGATGGCGCTCCGTGTATCTCAACGAGACGCTGGCGTACGGCCTCGCGCCCGCGAACGCGCGCGCATTCCACGTCCAGCACCTGCGCTGGGGCCAGGGCGCGATGCAGGTCATCCGCAAATACAGCCCGCTCCGCATGCCCGGGCTCACCGTCGCCCAGCGTCTCGCGTACCTCGATTCGCTGTCCACGTATCTCGGGGGGTTTCAGCGGCTCATTCTGTATCTCGCCCCGATCATCTTTTTCGCGACGGGCGAATTCCCGCTCAACGCGGACGCCGGGACCTTTGCGGCCATCTTCATCCCGTACATGCTGCTGCAGCTTGCGTCGTTCAAGCTGCTCGCGCGCGGCCACGGGTCCTTCCTGCTCGCGGACCGATACGCGATGGCCAAGTTCGTCACGCATCTGCGCGCGATCACCGGCTTCGCGACGCGGCGCCGTCTCAAGTTCCGCGTCACGCCGAAGGGGGAGGCCGAGGTGCCCGCCGGCACCTACGCGCCGCAGCTCGCGCTCGTGCTCATCACGATCGCCGCGGTCGCATGGGGCGGTTACCAGCACTATCTCGGCATCGAGGAGGACATTCCGGGGTGGGGGGCGAGCGCCTTCTGGGCCAACGTCATCTTCGCGCTCTGGAACGGCTGCGTCGCCGCGTACATCGTGCTCATGTCGCTGCGCAGCCAGCAGCGGCGCGCCGAGCATCGTTTCGCAGACGCGCTCGCGGTCGACGTTCGCGTGCAGCGCGCGGATTCGCGGCTCGTTGCGTCCGACATCGCCATCGTCGACAACCTCAATCCGTACGGCGCGTCCATGCGCGCGATGCACGCGATCGACCCGGATTCGCGCGTGGAGATGACGCTGCCGCTCAACTCGCGCGAGGTGGCCGTGCGCGGCCGCGTGGTGCATCGACGGGAGAGCTCCACACCGTACGGCACCGTACACGTGCATGGAGTCGAGTTCGATCGCATCGGGCAGGAGGTTCGTGATGCGATCGAGCTGCACTGCGCGCAGTACGCGACACCGCTGGACCGCCAGCGATACGCGGAGGGCGCGCAGTCACCGCACGGCATGCTGCGGCGGCTCCGCAACCTGCGCTCGCAGCGCCGCGTGTCCGTGGGGATGCCTGCCCGCGTCGTGGTGGGCGTCAACGGCGTCACGCGCGAGCTTGGCGTCGGGCTTCTCGAGGACGTGAGCCCGCATGGAGCACGCGTCCTGCTCGACCATCCGGTGGCGGCGGGGAGCACGATGAGCATTCAGATCCCCGGATCCGACTACGATGCGTCGGGGCGCGTTGCATTCGTCCGCGCCCTGGAGACGAGCGTCGGCATGCGGTTCATCGTCGGATTCGACACCGGGTCTCCGGGTGTGAAGGGCGCCGGCGGCGGTCGCCGGTTGTATGCGGCGATCACCCGCCTCGCCCGCGAGTACACGCTGGCCGCGCGCACGCGCTCCCGGGCTGCCGGCGTTGCGGCTGGTCGCGCAATCTCCGCGGCCTGGACCGCCGCCGGGAACGCCGCCGGTCGGTTGAAGCGGCCGCAGCCGCAGCCGGCCCTGGATTTCATTGTGGCCCTGGATCCGGCCTTAGCTCACGAGGCCAGCTCGACCGAGCGATACGAGGCCGAGCTCGGCATTCCTGTTGCGTCTATGTCGCGGAGCACCGTGACGGAAAACGAGACAACGGCAGCCGTCCAGCGCATCGAGGACGAGCGGTGGCGGCCGGAAGCAGATTCGGACAACATCACGATTCCGACCGTTCAGGTCGAAGTCGCGAATCCGTTCGCACAGCTCGAAAACGGCAACGAGAGGCTCGCGGTACCCACGATCGATGTGAGCGTCGCGAACCCGCTGGATGAACCGGGCACCATCACGATTCCCAAAATTCACGTCGAAATCTCACCACCCACCTTCCCCACTTGAGGAGTACAGTCATGGACAACCGCAACGTATCGGCTCAGGAGAATCGGACGCCCGCCGGGAGCAACGGCAAGCTGCTGACGATTCTGGGCACCAGCGCGCGCATCGAGGGCAAGTTCCAGATCGCCGAGTCGATCGAAGTGCAGTGTGAGATCTCGGGTGAGCTCGCCGTCGGCGGCACGCTCGTGATCGGTGATCGCGGCCGCGTCACGGCCGACGTAGCGACGGTGAATGCGGTCATCATCGGTGCATACTCCGGCAACCTGAAGGCGTCGGGCAGCGTCGAGATTGCGGCCACCGGTCGCGTCTCCGGCACCATCGAAAGCAACGAGCTCGTGATCGCGAAGGGCGCCGTGTTCACCGGCACCGTCTCGCACATCGAGAAGGACACGCGCTCCCGGGCCGCGGCGACGCAGCAGCGCCATGCCGAGCCGATCAATGCGCCGGCACCCGTTGCGGCTGCTCCGCAGCCCCTCGCCGCCGCGCCGCTGGCGGACATCGAGACGGCGATCCCGGTTGCGCGGCTCATCGAGCTCGACGCGGGGGAACGGGCAGCTTCGGAGGTGGCGGCGCCGCGCTCGTCCTCCTTTCGCGTCTCGTAAGAAAAAGCATCGGGACGCCGAGCGTTGAGCTCGGCATCTCCGATGTCTGCCGACGTACCGTTCTCGGCCCGCGGCCGCAAAATTTTTTTGCGGCCGCGGTGCGTTTCACTGTATTCGGCGTACGGGAACGCTGTGCAGCTTCGCTCCAGCACACCAAAGGTTTAGCTGGTCTCGTACTTGCTCTTTTGCCCCGTGTTCCGGGGCACGGCTTCCGAATGAGCTAGCACACCAAATCGGTCTGGGGTTCAGGCAGTCGCGATGACGCAAACGGTGTCAACAGGTATCAGTGAGCTCGACCAGCGGCTCGGAGGTTTGTCCGCAGGCCGCTATTACCTCCTCACGGGAACGCCGGGCGCGGGCAAGACATCAGCGTGTCTCCACTTCCTCGCCGAAGGACTGCGCCACGGCGAGAGCTGCGCGATTCTGACGCAGGAGAACGCCGATGATCTCTTCGCCCAGGCGCAATTTCTCGGACACGATTTTCAGAGCGCGGCCGAAGAGGGGCAGCTCATCGTCCTGCAGTACCGCCTCGATTTCGCGAACAACTACTCGCGCATCGGAAACCCGAAAGTCGTCGCGCGTGAGCTCATCGCGTCGCTCGAGGGCGTGGTGCCCGCGCGGTTCGTCGTCGACAGCATCCTGCCGTTCGTGCAGACCGGCGGCATCGCGCAGAGCGCGACGATCGCGTTGCTCCAGCTCACCGACGAGCTGGGGCCGACGTCGTACTTCACGGTCCCCGGCGATCTGGGCGACAGCTTCTATGCGCGCCTCTACGATCCGCTCGTGAGCGGCTGCGCCGGCATCCTGCACTTCGAGATGGCGCCCGGCGACGTGCGTGAGCTCAGCATCCGGAAGCTGCGCACGGCGCCCATCAGCACGGAGCCGCTGCGCTTCCTCATCCGCGGCGGGCTTGGCATCGTCGAGATCGACGAGCACGACACGACCGTGACCGAGACGCCGCAGAGCCGTGTCGCGCTCGTGAACAGCGGCGCGCGTCTGGGCGGTGAGCTCTTCGCGGCGATGGAACGCGTGTACGAGCTCGACATCTTCGATTCGCTCGAGGTCGTCGAGCCGCAGGCCGCGAACTCCTACTCGATGATCGTCGTCGTCGTCGACCCGATCGCGGCGGACCAGGCCATCGCATTCGTGCGGTCCGTTCGCCGCTTCAGTGGCGTGCCGCTCGTCCTGATCGCCCCGTCCGAGGGCCTTCGCTCCGCGACGCGCACGCGCGCGATGCGCGCGGGTGCGGACGAATTCCTCGCGATCGAAGGCTCCGCGCAGGAACTGCTCTCGCGTCTCGAGACCGCACGCGCGCGCGGCTACCGCAACACCACGGAGCGCCTCAAGCGCGAGCGCCTGCTCGTGCAGCCGCGAAGCCCGAAGGGGCATCCGCTCGTGCTGCCCGAGGAAGAGATCGTACGCGCGGTGCGTCACCACCTGGCGACCTCCGAGCATCCCTTCTTCGCCGTCGTGCGGCTCCGTCCGCCCGCCGAGGCGGTGAACGTCGCGTGGGAAGCCCTGAGCAAGAATCTCCGTCTCGGGGACGGTGATCTCATCGCCAAGGCGGACCGCCAGGGTGAGTGGGTGGTCTATCTGCATGACATCAGCCGGCGTCACGCGCGCGAGCTGATCATGCGCGCCTTCTCGGCGGACCCGCGTCTCGAGAACGCGGACGTGACGATCGACCACTTCCCTGCCGACAACGGCCGGATCGACGCCTGGCTGACGCAGCTCAGCGCGCCCGCGCCGCGGCCGGCGCTCGGAGCTACCGGATGAGTTTCCGCGACCGTGCGCACGCGTACCCGGTCGCGTTCGTGGTGGTCGTTTCGGGATTGGTGCTCGCCGGCGCGATGGCGATTTCGCTCATCATCACGGGCGATCCGGCGTATCCCGTCAAAGTGTTCGGCAATGCGCGCACGCGGGGCGGGATCACCGCGGTCGCGAGCATTCGCCCCGAGGACAATCCGGCGCTCCCGCAGGGACACGTCGATCCGCGCCAGATGCTTCCGCTTCCCCCTCCGCTGACGTGGACGCTGTCCGCGGGCGCGCTGGCGGCAGCGGATCCCGTGTATCGCGCGCTCGCGCTCCTGGGCCACGACTGGGCCGTTCAGCTCGACGCCGCCCGCACCGCCGCGAACAAGGGACGCCGCGTGGAGGCGCTGCGCCTCTACGCCGATCTCGGCAGCCGCCTGCCCGGAATGCGCGGGCTGCTCATGGAGCGCACGAGCGTGCTGGCGTCCTTCGGCGATCACCGGCAGGCCGTGGACCTCCTGCGGCGCAACCTCGACCGCTATCCGAACGACGTCGAGCTGCGCATGCTGGCCGCGCACAACGCCTGGTGGAGCGAACAGGCGCTCACGGCGGATTCGCTCGTCGGCCTCGCGCTCGCGCTGGAGCCACGTAACGCCGACGCGCTGCGCCTGCGCCACACGGTGCGCTCGTCGACGTCGCCCCCGCTCACCGTCGCGCGGCGCTGGGCGCGCGAGCCGGGTGCGGGTCCGCTGGAGCAGCTCATCCTCGCTCGGGCGCTCGTGCGCGAGCAGCAATACGGTCCATCCATCGAGTCATATCGCGCGGCGTTGGCCAGCGCGGCGCTGCGCACGGACTCGTTGATCCTCGAGGCGGCAAGTGCCGCGACCGCGGCCGATTCCGTCGCCGCGCTGGAGCAGTTCACGAACGAGTTCCTCGCGCTCCGTCCGGGCGACCAACCGGTGTTGCTGAACCTCGCGCGCGCCTATAGCTGGCGCGGCGATTACACGAACGCGCTGCGCAACTATGCGCGCGTCGATCAATCCTCCGATTCGGTACGCTTCGAGGTCGCGCAGGTATTGATGTGGAGTGGACGCGAAAGCGAGGCGGCGGCCGCACTCCGGACCGTCGTCGCGTCGAATCCGGGCCATGCGGAGGCGTACAAGCTGCTCGGCGATCTCGCCACGTGGCGCGCGAAGTGGAACGAGGCAGCGGGCTATTACGCGAGCGCACAGCAGCTGTCGCCCGAGCTGTCCGGCCTCGCGGAAGCGATGTACACCATGCGGCAGGCGCGCGAGCGGGAACGTCTCGCCCTGCTGCAGTCGCGCGCGTTGCCGGAAGGGTATGACGTCGCCGTCGATGCCTACGGCGACAATCAGCAGTTCCGCTGGCTGTCGACGCGCGCGTCGCGCTCGTTCACCACCGGCAATGCTACGCTGCTCGCGTCGGCCCAGCAGAACGTCTTCGAGGGGTCGCCCACGGGACAGTTGAGCCGGAATCCCGGCGTCAGCGGCCGCATCTCGGCGCAGTACGTCATGGGGCGATTGCGTGTCGACGCGATGGGTGGAGCGGAGTCGTATGCGTCCGTCCAGACGTTCCCCGTCTTCGGGGCGGGCCTGACCGTCTTCGACGTACTCGGTGGCGAGTTCGGCGTGCGCTTCTCGCACGAGCCGGCGGCGGTCATGCTCGGCAGCCTCACCGCGCTGCAGGCGCGAACGCTCACTGATGCCCTGACGCTCACCGCGGCGAAGACGACGGGCGCCTGGCAGTACTGGGCGCGCGCGGAGGGCGATGCAATTCACTCGATCGCCGGCGACGCGCGTCGCTTTGCCGGTACGGCGTCGATCACGAGAGCCCTTACGTCGCGGGTGTCCGCGTCGGCGGCGGTTTCGGCGCTCGCGTTCGACCGGCCCGCCCCGACGATCCGCGGGTGGGGCAACCTCTACTGGTCGCCGGAGCGCTTCGTGGAGCCGCTGGCCACGCTCTCGTATCGCGCGCCGCTCGCCGAGCATCTGTCGCTCACCACGAGCGCGAGCGGCGGATACGCATTCGCCCGCGAGCGCAGAAACGATCAGCGCTTCAGCTCCGGCGCGACGCCGACGGCCGGCGCGTCCGCCGACGTCTCGTACGTCACGCGCCGGTGGACGATCGGCGCGGGCGCGTCCGTCAGCGGCGCGCTCGGCACCGGGTATCGCTCGGGCACCGTCCGCGCGGTGGGCTCGTATCGACTCGGCCGGTAACGGGCGATGGAAGAGACCTTACTTCGCGCCACCGTCGTCGTGCTGCTGGTCTTCATCGTCCTGCTCGTCGCGCGCTACCTGGTGCTGCTGTGGCTTGGCTACCTGCATCACCTCGAGAGCGTCGTCGCCGACCGCCGCGAGGACAATCACGACTTTCAGCCGCCGGTGTCGATCCTCGTGCCGGCGTATAACGAGGGCGTGACGATCGAGCCCGCGATCCGCGCTCTCCTGCGGATGAACTATCCGTGCTACGAGATCATCGTCCTCGACGACGGCAGCACTGACGACACGTTCCAGCGCGCATCGGCATTCCAGGGCGAATGGGGCGGCAAGACCGTTCGCGTGGTGCGAAAGAGCAATTCGGGAAAGGCGGCCACGCTGAATTACGGCATCCAGATCGCCCACTACCCCTACGTCTTCTGCATGGACGGAGACTCGAAGCTCACGGAGGACACGTTGCGCCGCGCCGTACGCCACTTCCGCAATCCGGATGTCGGCGCCGTGGCGGGCAACGTGAAGGTGATCAACCGGAAGAACTTCTGGGCGCGCATTCAGGCGCTCGAGTACATCGAGGGTCTGAACATGGCCCGCCGCGCGCAGGGATTCATGCGCGCCGTGAACATCATTCCGGGACCCGTCGGGATGTTCCGCCGGGACATGCTGATGCAGCTCGGCGGCTACGACACGGACACCTTCGCCGAGGACGCGGACCTCACGCTCAAGATCCTCGCGTCGGGGTGGCGCATCGAGTACGAGGATCTGTCCATCGCCTGGACCGAGGCGCCGGAGTCGCTCCAGGCGCTGATCAAGCAGCGCTATCGCTGGACGCGCGGGATCCTCCAGGCACTGAAGAAGCGGCGGCGCGTCTTTCTGCATCCGCCGAACGCGATGACGTGGCTCTCAGTCGTGATGATGTGCTTCGAGTCGCTCGTGTGGCCGGTGCTCAACGTGCTCGGCACGATGTTCTTCGTCGTCGTGGCGCTGGCGTTCGGCGCGAGCAACTACCTGCTCGCCTGGTGGATCCTGCTGACGCTGCTCGACGTCGCCGCCGCGCTGCACACTCTCGTCATGGAAGGCGAGGAGCTGTCGCTCGTCCTGCTGGCCGTCTTCTATCGCTTCGTGTTCGTGCTGCTCGTGGACATCACCAAGCTCTTCGCCACGGCCGAGGAGTTCATGAACGTGCAGATGACGTGGGGCAAGCTCGAACGTCTCGGGAGGCTGACATGACCGTACTGCAGATCGTGATCATCGGCATGATCGTCATCATCGTCGCGACGGTGACGCTCGCCGTGTTGAGCTATGGCGCGTTCAAGATTCGCGACCGCCGCGCGCCTCGACGTGAGACGCGACCCGACGCAGGCGCGCCGATGTTCTTCGAGCGGGTACGTATCGCGCCCGCCATCCGACGACACGACGGATGACGTCTTCGCGCGTCCGCCGAGCCCTCCTGGCCATCTCCGTCGCCGGGCTCGCCCTGATCGGCGGGCTCGGTTACGTGTTCTGGCGCGTGCTGCCACCGGTCATTCCGGCGGTGGCCGCGACGCCGATGCACGCGCGTCCGTTCAAGGGTGTCCCGGTGCTGCCGTCCGTGCTGCCGCGGCCGAGCCTCGCCGGGGTGCGCGCCGCGGTGCTCGTGGAGCCGGAGAACATTCGACTCACCGGCCCCGGCGAATACGACGCGGCGACGGCGCACTGGCGCACCTGGCTGCGCGACGCGGGGGCCCAGCTCGTGGCGGCGGATACAGCGGACGTGCTCGTCGCGCCACAGGCGCAGTGCCTGGGGCCGATCCAGCGGCGCCTCATTGCCAAGCACCTGGCGCGCGGCGGCGGACTGATTACCACCGGACCGGTCGGCGCGTACGATGGCCTCTGCAAGCCGCTGCCGGACACGCTCATCTCGTCGCTCCTCGGCATCAAGGACAGCGACATCCGCGCTGCCCCGCGTCGCCAGAACGACGCGCACTACGCTGTTGTGCTCGGGGAAACGGTGCTCGGCGCGCACCTGCCGCCGGGGCCGCGCCTCGAGTTCAACCCGAATTACCAGATCGTTTTTCGGACACCGACGCGCGAGATGCTGTACTGCGACTACGAGCGCAATCCGATGAACGCGGGCATGCCGTACTTCGACGCGGCCGCGATGCGCGCACTCGTCGGTCCTGGCCGAGTCGTCGCCTTCGGTTTCTCGCCTGTGGATCTCGTGGGTGATTGGAGCCAGAGCGTGGGGCACGTCATTCTCGGGAACGCGGTGCGATGGGCGTCTGGCAGGACGATGTTCCAGGTGGCCCCCTGGCCCAACGGACACAAGGCGGCGGCGGTCCTGTCGCAGGACGTCGAGGGCGACTACAAGAACGCGCGCATCGCTCTCGACGCGCTGGAACCCTATGGCCTGCCCGGGACCGCGTTCATCGTCGGCAAATTGGCCGAGGGGGACCCGGAGACGACGCGCCGGCTGATCGAGAAGATGGAGATCGGCACGCACACGTACAATCACGAGCCGCTGGACACACTTCCCCCCAAACTGCAGACCGCGGAGCTCGTGACATCCAAGCACGTCGCGGAGCAACTCGCGGGAAAGCCGGTGACGGGATTCCGCCCGCCGGAAGAGCGCTTCACCACCCGAACGCTGCAGGACTGGGCGGACCTCGGCGGCACGTACGTCTTCGTGAACAACAACATGCGCTCGGCGGGTCCCGAGATCATTCCCGTCCTCCCGGATTCACTCGTGATGCTCGGGCGAATCTCCGAGGATGACTTCGAGCTGCTCGAGCGGGACAAGCTGCGCGACCGCAAGAAAATGTCCGAGCGCATCGTGTCCCAGGTGAGCGAGAGCGTGGCGTATCGCGGGCTCTACATGTTCAGCTACCACTCGCACATGTTCTCGCAGAAGGAGCTCGTACCGGTCCTGCAGTCGCTCGCGGAGAAGTTGAAGAAGACGCCGGAGGTCTGGACCACCACCGCGGGACAGGTCGCCGAGTGGTGGCGAAGCCGCTCCTACGTCGTGATAAAGTATGGCGCCGACGGAAGGACGGTGACGCTGACGAATCGCGGCCCGCGGCCCTTCGCGGAGGGGCAGTTGATCGTCGACGGCGTCAACGGGGAGCGAAGCATCGTACCGCTCCCGGTGATCCAGCCTGGCGCGTCAGTGCGCGCTGACGCGAGCGGCCGCATAACCGCGGAACCGCTCGTAGGGCAGGCGAACTAGGACGAGCAGCGCCGTTCCGGCGAGCGGCGCAACGAGCGCGAGCGCGGCGATGCCCAGCACGATAGCGAAGATCGAACGGAGGACCGTCCGCGCGATCCTGCCGGCGGAATGGTCGCCCTCGAAGTCCGAGTAATCGTGGTAGCCGGTGCGCTGCGCTTCGGATGCGCTTGCGGCCGCGGCGAGCATCCGCGCGACGGATGAATCCTCCGGCGCGAGGTTGCGCGTCTCGCGCAGCACGCTGGCCGCTTCCTGCTTCTGCCCGAGCGTCATGAGCGCGGTGGCGAGCTGCTTCCTGACGTCGATGGAGGAGGGGTCGAGGCGCGCCGCGGCGCGCAACTCCGTGACTGCCTCGTCGGCTTTGCCGGACCGAAGCAGGATAGACCCGTACCCCTCGCGGTTCCGCGCCGACAGCGAGTCGAGGGTCGCGGAGCGACGATGCTCCGTCAGCGCCTCGGCGAGACGCCCCTGTCGCTCGAGCACGCGCGCGAGGCTCTGATGATACGCGGCCACGCTCGGGTTGAGCTCGATAGCGGCACGGTAGCGCGCTTCAGCCTGCGCCAGCTGCTCGTCGGGCTTTGCGGGCGTGGCGGGCAGCTGGGCCAACTGCGACAGCAGCGCCAGCCCCGCGGCGAGTCGAATCATGCCGTACACAGGTGCAGCGGTCGTGCCACATCGCCACAAGTGGGCACACCCGTTGCACTTGAGGGACGCGTAGCGCACGCCACCGACGTCATGAACAGGCAGTCATGAAAAAGTTGCTCCTACTTGCGGTCGCGGCCGCCGCGTGCACGGATGCAACGGGCCCGCAGATCAGCACTCCACAGAGACTCATCGCCGTCGGCAGCACATCGCTGAGCGGCGAGCCGGGCTTTGTGCTCGCGGACTCCGTCCGCGTGCGCCTGGTGGATAACGAAGGCAAGGGCATGTCGGGCGAACACGTGGCGTTCGCCGTGACGCAGGGCGGCGGTTCCGTGACTCCCGCGGACGCGGTGACGAACGCCGATGGCATCGCGGCGGCCGAGTGGCGGCTGGGTCCGCAAGCCGGAACGCACGTGCTGCGTGCGTCGTACAACAACCAGGAAGTCACGATCCAGGCGACCGCGCGCGAGAGCCTGGGCAAGAACATCGTACGCATCTCCGGTGGATCCACGGCGGCGCTGGTTCCCGCCGGATGCACGCTCTCGGACGAGCTGGTCGTCAAGGTGACGGACTCCAAGGGGAATCCGGTCGCGGGTGCCAGCGTCGGTTTCGAGGGCGCGGGTACGGTGACTCCGGAGGTGGCGACGACCGGCGCGGACGGCATCGCGCGCGGCACCTGGCAGGTGGGCTATGAGGGCGGGCTCAATACGATGCGCGCGGTGCTGCGCACGGCGGCGCGCCCGTCCGTCGAGTTCACCGCCACCGCCACAGCGGCGGCGCCCGGCGGCTACTCGGTGATCGGCAACCAGATCTTCGCGCCGGTCACGTGCAAGTCGATCCTGTTCCACGGGATGACCCGCCCGGCGCTGCAGTGGTCGCCCGGCGGCGACGACCGCTACGTCGACATCGCCGACGACATGAAGAACATCAGGAGCTGGGGCGCGAACATCGTGCGCATCCCCATCACACAGGTGTTCTGGTTGCAGGGCAACAAGCAGTACGACGCGACGTACAAGGCGCGCGTCATCGACGCGGTCAAGAAGGCGCGCGCGGCCGGTCTCGCGGTGATCGTCGACAATCACGCCTCCGATCGCGGCGACCCGAATTACTCGAAGACGCCCGACGGCCAGCAGATGCCGGACATGAACAACACGCTGCCGTTCTGGAAGGACGTCGCGACGACGTTCAAGAACGACGGTGGGGTCATCTTCGAGCTGTACAACGAGCCGCACGAGACCACGTGGGACATCTGGCTCAATGGCGGCGACATCGCCGCGGGTCCGACGTATCCCGGCGGTCCCTTCGGCGAGGCGTACAAGGCGGTCGGGATGCAGCAGCTGTACGACGCGGTTCGCGGCGTCGGCGCGCGCAATCTCGTCCTGGTCAGCGGCATGCACTGGGGCTACTACCTCGACAAGGTCCCGCAGTATCGCGTGAAGGGGTACAACATCATCTACGGCGCGCATCCGTACGATTGGCCTGACAAGCAGCCCGAGGTGTGGGACCGCGACTTCGGCGTGCTGGCCGCCACGGATCCTGTGATCATCTCGGAGTTCGGCGCGTACGATTGCTCGCGGCTGTGGTACTACAACGCGGCGCTCGACTTCGCCGATCGCAAGGGGATGTCGTGGGTGGCGTGGGCCTGGTGGACGCCGCCACCGACGAGCGCGAGCTATACCACCGAGCAGCGCAACAACGACATCTGCCACTTCCCGGCGCTGATCACGGATTGGAACGGCACGCCATCGCAGTCAGGCGCGCTCATCAAGGCCCGCCTCGCGACGTACAAGTAGCAGTTCGTTGGCGCTAGCGGAGCCGCAGCGGGCGCGCTGCAGCGGACGGATCGTTCACTGGCGAACGCTCGCTTCGCTGAGGAGCGCTCTCGCTCGCTTGATTCGGCGCGCCACCCGCGCTTCGCGCGGGTCCCCGGCGCGCCTCGACATCGCCAGTGAACGATCCGTCCGCTCGCTCGCCCGCTGCCAAGCGCTTGCGGGCGGAAAGCCGCGGCCTATTCGCGCTCGCGGGCTGATGCACGCGCCTGCCGCTCGTCCGCGGAGCTGAGCGACGGCGACCGAGGCGCATAGGGCTGAGGCGCGTGGGGTGCTCCCAGAGCGATGTTGAGCCGCGCGGGGAACCCGCGCAGCGGGTCGCGCGGCGAATCAAGCAAGCGAAAGCGCTCCTCAGCGAAGCGAGCGGTCGCGATGGGAGCACCCCACGCGCCTCAGCCACCTACGCGCGCGCGTTCCACGCACGCGCGCGGGGGCGACTAGCGTGACGCGAGGAGCGCGTGCGACGCGAGGGCGTCGTTGTAGCGCTCGGCGACCGCGGAGCTCTGCATCGCCGCGCGATACGCGGCGAGGCTCGAGGCGCTCGAGCTGATGCGCCAGTCGGCTTCCTTGTTCATGTCGAACCACACCGCGCCGACAATCCGCGGATCGCGCATCATCGCCTCGTACGCCTGACGCACCCACTCGCCCTTGTCGCGCCCCGGCGTCTCTTCAGCGCCGATCTCGCCAAGGATGATCTGCTTGTTCGGATACCGCTCCTTCATGTCGCGAAGCATGTGATCCGCGTCCGCGCCGTTGAACAGATCGTCGAACGTGTGGTACGGGGTCTTCCACACCGCCGGACCATTGTAGCCGTGCGCGCCGATGAAATCGACGTAGCTGTCGCCCGGATAGTAGTTCCCATACCAGTTCCAGTGCGACGGACCCGCGTTCGATCCGCCAACCGGGTTCCCGGTGTTGGGGTTGAAAACCCAGCGGACGTTCGTGACGCCGGCCGCGCGGAAATGATCGACGACGCGACGCCACGCCTCGACGTATTTCGCCGGCGCCGCACCGTTGCCGTTCGCGATCCCCTGCCACGCGTAGTTCCAGTTGCCGTTCATCTCCCACGCCGGCTCGACGAGCACGGTGCCCTTGACCTGCGCGATGGAGCGCGCCGCGCGGTCGAGCCGCGCGTCCGCATCACCGCGGAGGATCGCATCGAGCAGCGAGCCCGAAGCGCGACCCGGCCAATCGAGATCGAGCGCGAGATAGTTCGTCGCGCCGCCATCAGCGATCGCGTGCAGGATCTTTCCCGCCCAACCCGTCGGCGACAGATCGGCCGCGAGGTAGTGAAAGGTCTTCACGAGCGCGGGCTTCTTCCCCGTCTCGGCCGCGTACTTGTTCATCGCCGCACCGACGTTCTCCGGCGTGGTGTTCTCGTCGCCGAGAAAAACTCCCGCGAGAAACGACGCGGGACCACGCGTCGGCACGGTCGCACCCGGAGCTTCCGCCGCAGGCGCCGTCGGCATCTTGCCGTCGACGCCGCACGCAACGACAGCTCCAGCCAGGGCAACGAGAAGCAGCTTTGTCCTCATGCCCTGAGGACTCACATCTATAGAGCGCGCAACTACTGCTGGGCTCGCGACATAGCGAGCTGAAGGACGGCCTACAGCAGTCTCAGCCTAGCGCTCCAGTGTCCAGCCGACGTCGAACCCGCCTGCGCGAGGCGCTACCTGCGCGCCGAGCAGAATGCGGTCGACGAAAGTTCTTCGGCCGTGAGCGTAGCTGACGACGCGCGATCCGAGGAAGGCACCCACGATGGTGCCCGCGACGATGTCGCTCGCCCAATGCTGATCGAGGTACAGTCGCGTGAATCCGGGGATCGTCGCGCCGGCGTACAGGAGCGGCGCGATCACACGGCGCGCGGACGCGTTACGCAGACGCATCTCCTCGCTGAGCGACGCGGCGGTCGCGAACGCGACGGCGGCATGGAGCGAGGGCCACGAGCGGTACTCGAACTGTGTGAGGCCGCGGCCCGGACCGAAGACGAACGCGTCGTCCTGGCTGGCTCGCGGCCGCTTGCGTCCGAGACCGCTGCGCACGACCTCGGAGACAACCTCCGTCGCGACGAGTGCCTCGGTCCAGTGCGCGCCGACGTCGGCCACGGTTGCCGATCGGGTGAGCTTGCCGACGCCGTACGTGACGATCGAGGCGACGGTGAGCGGCATCTCGTTGACGACCGTCACGGCCTTCACGAGATCGTTCCGGCGTGAGTCGCCCTGCACGGCGGGCGTCCGTGTCCAGCGCGCGATGCGCTCGTCGAAGACGACCGCGATCCCTGTCGCGGCGACCGCGCCGACCGCGAGCCACCCGTCGCCATGTCGCCAGAACGAGCTGTCCTTCGGCTGAGGCAGCGCGACCGTGACCAGCAGCGCGGCCGATGTGAATGCCATCATGCCGCGCTGCTGTGGCAATAACTTCGCCGCGCTATCGCTCGGCCGTCGTGGTCGTTCCCTTGTCCTTGAGCCAGTAGGCGAACCACTGCCGCAGCCGGCCCAGTCGATCGACGACCAGCCAGGGCTCGCCGCTGCGCGACAGCTCGTGCGTCGAGCGCGGATAACGAACCAGCTCGACAGGTACGCCCTGCTTCTTCAGCGCCATGAACCAGACTTCCGCATTCCCCATCGGCGTCCGGAAATCCTCTTCGCTCTGCACGATGAGCGTCGGCGTCCTGACGCGGTGCACGCCGCGAATCGGCGATAGCGTGTCGTACAGGGCGAAGTTATCCCACGGCTTCCCGTAGAACTCGAACTCGGTCAGGCCCTGCGCGTCCGAGGCGCCATACCAATATGTCCAGTCGCTGATCATCCGGTCGGCTTCGGCTGCCTTGAAGCGGGTGGTCTTTGTCGTGATCCACGCCGTCATGAAGCCGCCGTACGAGCCGCCGGTGACTCCCATGCGCGTGGAATCGACATCGGCCCTTTTCGCGACGATGTCCACGGCCTTCATGAGGTCCTCGTAATCCTCGGCGCCCCAGCGCCCGCGCGTGCTGTAGGTGAAGTCGGCGCCGTAGCCGCTCGAGCCGCGCGGATTCGTGAACAGCACCCACATGCCTTCCGCCGCGAGATTCTGAAATTCGTCGAACCAGTTCTCGCCGTACGCCGAGTGCGGCCCGCCGTGGATGTAGAGCACGAGCGGGTACTTCCGTCCGGGCTGATAACCGTACGGCTTCATCAGCCAGCTCTCGATCTCGAGACCCCCGACCGAGTTGAAGGTGAAACGCTCGGCGTCACTGAACGCGACCTCGCTCACGAGCTTGTCGTTGAGGTTCGTGAGACGCCGCTCCCCGCTGCCGTCGGCGTTCGCGACGTAGAGCTCCGTCGGATGCGTCAGGTCGGTGGCGACGTAGGCGACCCGCGTGGCTTTCGCATCGATGCTCGCGGCGTTGATGCGGCGGCGTCCCTGAAGCACCTGCGTCACCTGCTTCGTGCCCGGGTCGACGCGGAAGAAGCCCGTGCTCCCGCCCATCGCCGCCAGAAAGCTGATTTTGCCGTCCTGATTCCACGCGACGGCCGTCGGCTCGTACCTGAACGTGCCGAGGATGTTCTCGGGCGTGCCGCCGGCCACGTTGACGACGTAAATGCGGTCGCTCTTCACGCGACTCTGCGACGCCACGAATGCGATGCGCTTGCTGTCCGGCGACCAGACAACGCCGCCTTCGTCGCCGAAGAAGTTGGATACTTTGCGCGGCGTGCCGCCCGATATCGGGATCACGTAGACGTCGAGGTCGTTGCGGTCGATGTCGTCGCGCTTCCTGTCGTACGGAAGCCGCGCGATCGAATCGCGCTCCATGTCGACGACGGAATCCGGGCGCAGCTGCGCGTCGGCGACGAAGGCCACCCATTGGCCGTCGGGCGAGACGGTGACGGATCGGTGCGAGTACCGCGTGTCGGTGATTCTCCGCTTCGCCGATCCATCGAACGCCTGCACGTAGATCTGCGCGGGGCGCCAGCGACGCGCCTCGCGCGCGCCGGGGATGAAGCCCTGATCGTTTCCCTTGTAGCGCATGTCATAGACGTGCCGTCCGTCGAATCGGGCGGGATCCGCGGGCTTCGTCACCGCGCCGTAGGGCGGACGTGCCATCGCGAGCATCTTCGCGTACGGATCACAATCGCTCTGCTGACTGCGCGTGCCGCGATCGGCGCACGCTTCGCGCTTCGTGCTGTCAGCCGACGCCGTGTCGGCGTCGCTCCACACGGCGAACCGCACGTCCGTGGGAGCCGAGGCGCCGCGCGGATAGTTGTCGTTCTGGAATGCTTCGCCGCCCGGCTGGTCCATGCGGAGCATCCACGTGCTGCCTTTGCTGCCGGCGCGCTGCGACGTGAAGATCAGATACTTCCCGTCCGGCGACCAGCGCGGCGCGGAGCTCTCGGTGGCCGGCGACGTGAACCGCTGCGGCTCGCCGCCGGTGGACGACACCACCCAGACTTCGCGGTGATACTTGTTGTCCTTCTCATTCACCGTCTGGACCTGAAACGCGATGCGCGAGCCGTCGGGCGACATCGCCGGCGCACTTACGGTCGTAAGCCTGTACCAGTCGCTGAGGGCGAAGGCGCGCTTGGGTTGCTGCGCCTGAACAGTTGATCCGACAGCAACCAGCGACACGGCGGCCAGGGTGCGAATGCATTTCATGCGACAGCTCGAGGTAGGCGTGGGAGAATACAAAGGTATTTGGCGACCCTAGCACCTACCACCTAGCACCTAGCACCTGGCACCTGGCACCTGGCACCTAGCGGACTAGCTCGCCGCCAGAGACGCGCAGCCCCACGCTGAACACGCGCCCCTCGAGCGGACCCCAGACATTCGTGGTCCATTCCCCGGTGTTGCGCTGCGAAGGGAGGATGAGCGGCGCGTAACGCGTTTGTCTGACGTTGCCGAGGTTCTCGACGTTCGCGAACAGCTTGTAGCGGCCGATGCGCTGCGTCGCCAGGATGCCGAGAGTCGTGTAGGGGTGGCCGGCTGCGCGGTACGGATCGCGATCGAGGCTCTGCGTGCCCGTGTAAAACGCCTCTACGGCGATCCACGTTCCACTGTCGTCATCCTCCCACGTCACGTCGATACCGCCCGTGTGCCGCGGCACGTACGGCGCCTGGTGCGTTGCCGAGGTCCGGAACCCCGCGGGCTCGATCGCATCGGTGTACGTGTACAGGGCAGTCACGAAGAGCGGCTCGCGGTCATACACGGCGAACAGCTCCGCGCCGCGGCTCGTCGCCTCTGCGGCCGCGTTCGCAAGGACCATCCGGCCCGTGATGTCGTCCGGCTCCGCGATCACCTGGTGATGCACGCGCGACGCGAACAACGTCCCGTTCAGCTCCACGGGTCCGGTGTGGCCGCTCACATCCACCGCGCCGTACTCCGCCGTCTCCGCGCGCAGCGCGTCGAAACCCGTCGCGCGTCTGACGCCGACCGCTTCGACCTCTTCGACGAACGGCGTCGGCGCGTAGAACCCGCGCGTGCCGGAGACCCGCGCAGTCCATCCCCGCGTGAGCTGGCGCAGCAGCGACAGCCGTGGACTGAACAGGGTCCCGAACTTCGGGTGATGATCCACGCGGGCGCTCGTGGTCGTGGACCACGCAGGCGTGATGTGCCAGGCATCCTGCGCAAACGCCGACGTCGTCGTGAAATCGTCGAGCGCCACCGCGTCGAGAGACGCGGCCTCCCGCTCGACCGCGCCGCCGCCGAGCAGATCGTGCGCGCCGAGCGCGTTCGAGAAGGACAGCTCACCGAACCCCGTGGACCGGCGCACGTTCTCCGGCGCGGTGCCATACGTCCTGTGCTTGTCGTCGACATTGCCGGCCGCGCGCAGCTGCAGCAGGCCGTGCGAGCCGACGAGCCGGTGACCCACGACGCCCAGGTCCCCGCGACGCGTGTTCACCGTCTCGAGATACCGCGTTCCGTCCGGAGCGCGGCGTCCCGGAGCGAACCCTCCCTCACGATTCTCCGCGGTGCCGCCGACGGTCACGAACAACGAGTGTCCCCCAGGCCAATCACGGAAAAAGCGGGGGCGCGCTTCGACCCGACGCACCTCGGGAAGGTCGACCCAGCCGTCGCCGTCCATGTCGCGCATCTCCTGCGAGTGCGCGCCGACCACCGCCGTGTACCCAAACGCGTCCGATATCCGGCGGGACGTCCATCCGAAGGCGTTGGCGCCCCGCTCGCTCGTTCCGTGAACGAGCAGGTCGCTCTCATGGCCCGGCCGCTTCGAGACCAGGTTGATCATTCCGCCGAGTGCGGATGGCCCATACAGCGCCGACGCCGGTCCTTTGACGACCTCGATCTGTCGCAGATCCGCCGGCGGCAGCTGCAGGAGATCGAATCCGCCGCTCGAGCTACCATACAATGGAAGGCCGTCCGCGAGCAGCAGCGTATAGCGCGGGCGCAGCCCCTGCATGCGGACGGAAGCCGCGCCCGTCGCCGCGGACAGCTGCTGTACCCGGATGCCCGCCATCTCGGCGAGAAAGTTCCGCATGTCGTTCGGGCGCATCTCCGTCTTCTCGGCGACGTCTTCGCCCGCCAACACCTCGACGCGCAGCGGCTCGCTCTCGATGCGCTGGGCGCCGCGCGCGGACGTGACGACGATGCCGGACAGCTCCGCCGCGATCGGGGAGAGCTCGACCGCGATCACGGTATCGCGCGTGCCCAGGTCCACCGTCGTCGATTCCGGCGCATAGCCGAGCAACGTCACTCGAACGCGATGCCGACCGGCATCGAGCGAGAGCCGCGCGAGGCCGACCGCGTTGGTTTCCGCGGCGCGATCCGCCGCGCGCACGATCGCGTGCGCGAGCGGCAATCCCGCGGAGCTCACGCGCACGGAAACGCGTGCCGGCGTCGTCTGCGCGGCGGCCACCGCGGCGCACGCGCACAGCACAATCAGCGATTTCACTGCAGCAGGCGCTCGCCCGGATCGTTTGCGGCGTCCATCTGTCGCAGCACCATGCCATGATACGCGCCGCGCGCCTGCATCAGCTCGTCGTGCGTGCCGCGCTCGATCACGCGCCCCTCCTCCATGAGCAGGATGAGATCGGCCCGCCGCACCGTGGAGAGGCGGTGCGCGATCACGAAGGTCGTGCGCCCCGCGAGGAGCGTGGCCATGGACGCCTGAATCAGCTGCTCGCTCTCGGTGTCGAGGTTGCTCGTGGCTTCGTCGAGAATGAGGATCTGCGGCTGCGCGAGGATCGCGCGCGCGATCGCCAGCCGCTGCCGTTGCCCTCCGGACAGCTTGACGCCGCGCTCGCCGATGATCGTATCGTAGCCGTCCTTGAGATGCGTGACGAACTCGTGCGCGTTCGCGCGCCGCGAGGCGTCCTCGATCTCCGCCTGCGTCGCATCGTGCCGGCCGTAGGCAATGTTCTCGGACACGGTACCGTCGAAGAGGAAGACGTCCTGCTGCACGATGGCGAGCAGATCGCGGAAGGTGCGCAGCTTGAACTCGCGAATGTCCGTGCCGTTCAGCAGGATGCGTCCACGCGTCGGGTCATGGAAGCGCGCGACGAGATCGGTGACGGTCGTCTTGCCGGCCCCGCTGCGACCGACGAGCGCGACGACCGTGCCCCCCGGCACGGCGACGTTGAAGTCGCGCACCACGGGTGCGCCCTCGCGATACTCGAACTCGACGTTCTCGAAGCGCAGCTCGTGCACGATCTGCGGCGCATCGCGCGCGTCCGGCCGATCCGGCTTGTCCTCCTGCTGCGTCATGATCTCGAAGACGCGCTCCATCGCGGCGAGCGACCGTTGCAGCTCCGAGAAGGAGTTCACGATGTTCCACACGGGGTTCAGCAGCAGGAACGTGTACCACTGAAACGCCATGATGTCGCCGACGGACGCGCGGCCGGCGAGGTTCAGGTAGCCGCCATACCACACGATCACGACGTTCACGATCGCGATCAGCAGCCCCCACGAGGTCCACAGCACGAGCTCCCGGCGGTGCGCGAACAGCTCTTTGCGCAGCACCGTGTGGCGCCCGGTCATGTAATCGAGCAGCTCGCGCACCTCGCCGCGGAACGCGCGCACGACGCGAATGCCGGAGAACGTCTCCCCGACGCGGCCGTCCACGATCTCCACGTCCTTGCGCACCGAGCGGTAGATCGGACGGATGCGGCGCGCGAAGACGAAGCTGAGCACCATCACGCCCGGGATGATCGACAGTCCCGTGAGCGCCAGGCGCCAGTTGAGCGTCGTGAGCACCACGATCGCGATGAGCAGCCGGATGATCGAGAGTGACGGCGAGATCACCGCCATCTGGAGCAGGCCGGTCGTCGTCTCGATATCGCCGGTGAGACGGGACAGGATGCCGCCGGTCTTCATGTCCCACAGCTTCGGCAGCGGCAGATGGAGCAGCCGGTCGTAGAGTGCGCGCCGCAGCGACAGCATCACGCGCACGTTGAGCAACCGCTGGCGGTAATCCTTCGTGACGCCGAGCAGGTTCGACGCGATGATCACCGTGAGAAACACGATGCCGGTGAGATGCAGGCGCGTGAACCGCGCCGCCTCGTCCAGCGTGCGGTTGAGGAGCACGTGATCGACGATGAACCGCATGAACAGCGGCTCGATCATCTCCATGCCCGCGCGAATCAGCGAGAGCACGAACACGACGGCGATACCGTAGCGGTGCGGCCGCAGCCACTTCAGGTACTCGTGCAGGTACTCGCGTCGATTGCCCTTGAGCAGTCGGGAGAGGCGCCCGCGCCGCCCGGCGGGCTCCGGCTCCTGCACCGCCAGTGGCTTTCCGTCCATGGCGTCCACGGCGTCGTCAAGCCGGCGGTGCCGGTAGTCTTCGACGAATACCTTATATCGCTGCCTGGACGATCGCGGGCGGTCCTCGGACATCGTCGCAGGTATATAGACCGGAGCCGTTGCTGGCGCTACGCGTGGCCGCGCCGATGCCGCGAGCGGCGTTCACTGCGCGGCGAACGGGAGCCGCATGCGCGAAACCGCTCCCGGGCGCTTTCGTCAGCCGCCGAGGATCATCTCTCCGACGCTCACATCCACACGACCGGTGCCCTCGAGCAACGCGGCGAGCACGGACGCGTCGCTGAAACCGATCGCGGCCGGAGCCAGACGCAGCGCTGTCCCCACGAGGTAGACCGTCTGCATCCACGCGCCGACTTCCTTGAGGATCAGCGAGTATGCGACGCCCTGGTACTTGGCGACTACGCGCCGAACGTCGGCGGCGGCGATGAGCATCACAGGCGGCTCCGGGCACGCGCCACCGGTGACGAATCCGGCCTCGGCGACGATCCGGTCGAGCTCCGGGCGCCAGTCGGCAATCTTCGCGAGGCGGTGACCGTCCGACACGAAGCGATACAACCCGCGGTCGAGCCCCGTGCACGCGCGCGCGACGACGTAGATGGTGAGCGAGTGAACGCCACCTCCACTCGGGTAATTCCGCTTGTTCCCGCCCGGCCACTTCGCGCCTTCCTCGGTCGTGCGGCAGGACCAGTACAGCAACGCACCAAGGTCGCCGATGCCGACCGGCAGCCGGCTGTAGCGCGTGCGTCTCGATAGGAGCGCGTCCCGCAGCGAGAGCTTCGCGAGGCGCGCGTCGGCGGCATCCGGAGCGTCGAGCGCGACGCCAGGCGACGCGATGGACTCGGCGTCCGCGTCCTCCATGCCGAACTGCTCGCGTGGGATCGTCTCGATTCTCGGACCGAGGCCCTGGCCCACGAGACGCGTGCGCGTATGTCGATGGAAGATGACGTCATGCGGCTCGAGCCATCGTGTCGCATCGTTCCCCGCGTTCGCGAGGCCAGCGTCGATCAGGAAGCCGTTCGACAGCGCGCTGTCGATGACCCCTTCCAGCGTCGCACGGTCGCCGGGCCCCACGAGACCCAGCGCCTCCTCGCGCGATCGCGCCGTCGCGAACAGCCGGAAGAGCGTCACACAGCTCGCCGTCGGCGCGCGCCACACCGCGCGCGCGGACATCAGCACCATTCCCTCGGGCCCGCGCACGAACGCCGCCACGCCGGGCGCGAGCACGTACCGCACCCTCGCGGACGCAATCGCCGGGGATGTCTCGGCGACCGCGGTCGCGGAGGTCGGTGCGCGTGTGCTCACGTTCCCGTCCATGGAAGTCCGGCGCCGGGTGTCACCAGTACCGCATCCGCGCGGTGATCTTTGCGTTCTTCGACGCGTCGAACGCGCTCTGTTCCCACGCCGGCGGTCCCGCCTGCCCCATCGCGTCGTTGCTGTAGGCGAGACCTTCGGTCGGGAATCCCATCGGCGAGATGCCGACGCGGCCGTCCCCGTTCGCATCGTGAAAAGCAGCGAACGCGTACCGCCCCGCGGGAACGTTCCTGAAGGCGACGACGACGGCGCCCTTTTTCGCCGCGACGCTATCGCGCAGCGCGCAGCGGTTCGGGAACCGTTCTTCCTTGGAGCACAGCACCGATCGGATCTTACCGGAATCGGAGCGGACACCTGTGAGCACGATCTGGACGGTGACGGCGGCGCCCGACGCGGACGAGGTAGTCGGCGCGGAGTCGACCGAGGCCGGTCGCGCGGCTGACGAGTCGAGACTTCCGGCGGCGGAGTCGACGCGCGCCTCCGAGGAGCGGCAGGCGACGATCGCGGCACAGAAGCCGGCGAGAACGATGCGAGGATGATTGCTCATGACAATGCGGGGGCTGTCGGTTGGCGGTGTTCGCGGCCGGCCAGCGCAGGCCGAGCCTTGCGGTCGAGCAGGTAGAGCGCGAGCAGCTCGCTGACGAAATCGCGGAGCGTCTCGAAGCCGAGCTCCTCCGCGTGTTTGTCCGCGGACGTCGTCATGCGCCCGCAGCGCTCCTCGTACCAGCGCTGCAGCGTGTCCGCGTCCACCTCGGCATCCTCCAGCGTCGGCTTTCTGATGCCCAGTCTCGCGAGGTTCTCGCGCAGCGCGCGGACCGTCGCGCTGACGTCGGCATAGGTTCCCCTGCGCTTCAGCTCCAGGACCACCCACGCGTCGATCTCCGCTGCGTGTTTCCTCGCCAGAATCTCGCAGCGCGTCTCGAGCTCCAACAGGTAACGCAGCTCCTCCTTCGTGAGCTGCTGCGCGACGCGCCATTGTTCGAGCGCGGCGTGGGACGCGAGGCCTCGCCGGCGGCAGAAACGCTGCGTGGTGATTTCCAGCTCCTCGCGCGTGATCGGGACCGAGTCTCCGAGATCCGCCGCCATGCGCAGCAGCAGCGCATGACGCCACAGCTGGTCGCGCTCCGGACTCGTTGCGCGCACATGGTTGACAATTGCGGTGGGCGTCGGTCCATCGGCGGCGGTCGTCGTGTCCGGACGCGAATCGCCGCTGCGCGCCTGCGTGAGGCCGATCCAGTACGCGGTCTCCTCGAGCACGAAGCCCGGCGCCTGGCGGTCGGGTCGGGTCGTCTGTTCGGTGCGAAGACGCTCGAGCAGCAGTATGGCGTCGCTGCGCTTCGCGTCCGGCTTCGTCTCGCGAACGAACCGCCGGACCGATTCGATCGCGGAGGCTGCGATGCCGCTCTCACGTCCGGCGTCGAGGACGCTCGCCCACGTGCGATAGGGATAGTGTTGCGCCTTCGCGATGCGGCACAACGCGTCGCGCGTGCTCCGGTCCACGTGGCCAGCCGCCTCCGCCGCTTCCAGCGCCGTGCGTACGTTGACCATCGCTTCCGACAGCGCGCGGTATCCCTGTTCGGCCGGGCCGTGCACCACCGCGACTTCGTCGTCGTCCTCGATCTCGCCGGACCGATACGCCTCGAAGATGCGTCCGACGCCGACCATGCCGAAGGAGTGCAGCTCCGCGGCGCGCAGCGCGCCCATGCTCGACGCTCCGAAAACGCGCACACCCCGTGACAGCGCGAAGAGCACTTCCTTGTGCCACACGGCAGGCACCTGCTCGAAGAACCCGTCGATGATGCCGACGATATCGCCCGCCCTGGCGCGGCGGCGCACGAGCGCGTACAGGTCGCCCATCGCAACTGGCGGCAGGTACGTTGCGTCGAGGATCTCGCGCGCCGTCGCCAGGGGCAGGCTCGGGCCGAGAAAGACGAAGACCGTCATGCGCGTGGCACCGCCGCAGGAGCGGGACGCGCATCGCGCGCGCGCTTGCCGCGCCGAACCGCCTTGCCGCGCAGCATCGCGGCGGGCGCCTCGAGCCCGGGAACGACCACCTTCACGACGGGAATGCCGACCTCGGCGCGCGTCAGGTCCGCCACCAGCACGCTCTCGACGCCGACCGCGCGCAACGCGTCGAGCATGATCCGAAGATCGCCCTCGAACGACTCCGTGCAGCGAGACGCCCGCGCGGTGAAATCGGCCGTCGGTTGCGTCGCCGTGATCACCTCGCGGTAGCGTCGAAGATCGTCGGCATTGCCGGTGCGCTGGTACTCCGCCGCGGAGATGTCGTCCCGGCTCCCCGAGATGTGCGTCAGCCGGCTCTGCACCGCCTCGGTGATGGCGCGCAGCAGCGCGATGCCACGGGACGTGTGCGCGCCATATCCGCTGAACGCGGGCAGCGTGCGCCAGCGCGACTGCTCGCCCGCGTCGACGATGGTGCATGCGAAGGCGGGAATCCCGGTGTCCGACGTGATGTCGAAGACGGCGGCGAGCACGTTCGCCTTCTCGAGCATGGCGAGGAGGCGGACGCTGTCCGGGTCGTCGATGGTGCGCGGGTCCACACGCCGCGACGGCGCGCCGGCGCGCACCTCGTCCGCGGTGAGCGCGACGGCGTCGCGCTCGATGACCTCGGCGAGGCCGTGCACGATCGCTTCGCAGAGCGTGTTGCCCGATGCCAGGCCGTTGCTGGACATCACGAAGTTCGCCAGCACGCCGCCGCGCCCGGGCCAGACGTAATTCGTGCTGACGCAGTCGAAGGGCAGCCACGTCGGGCGCTGCGTCATGAGATCAACGCCCTCGACCCAGAGCAGCGGCGTATCGTCGCGGATGACCGCGTCGGCGTACGTATTGAGTCGCGCGAGGTCGGCGACGTGCGCCTCGCGCGACAGGCCATACGCCGACTCGTGTCGCAGCGGCAGCGTGATCCGCTCCGCGTGCCACGATTCGATGGACTCCATCAGCGCGGACACCTTCGCGGCGAGCGAATCGAAGCCTTTGCCCTGCGAGGTCGACAGCCCGCGCGAATTCGGCCGGATGCACGTCCACATGGGCAGGCCGATCACGTCCAGCCCGGTCACGTTCGCGAGTCGCGTGATTCCCATCGCCGACGCCAGCGGCCAGCACCGCTCCAGCGTCTCGCGCGGCTCACAGGCGCGATGCGTGCCGGTCGTGTATCGCTTCGGCGACGGGGTGCCGTCCAGGACGCGCATGATGCTCATGGTCTCAGCGCGTCGCGCGTGCGCCGCTGCCGCCCGCGATCGCCGGGAGCACCTCGATCACGTCGGTCTCGCGGATCCGCGTCTCCAGCCCGTCGTGCATGCGAATGTCCTCGTCGTTCACGAAGAGATTCACGAAGCCGCGCACGCGTCCGTGCTCGTCGAAGAGCTGCGTGTTCAGTCCGCGGTACTGGGTCGCGGCGTCGCGCAGGAGATGCAGTACCGTGTCGCCGCGCGCGGCGATCTCGCTCTGCCCGTTCGTGTGCGCGCGCAGCAGGGTGGGAATGCGTATCGTGGCCATGTCAGCTCCGGAACTCTCCGATCATCGCCGGCTCGGGACTGTCCACGAACCGGCCCTTGTCGAGATGGGAAACGCGGTGGGCGAATTTCGCCGCGCTCGGGTCGTGCGTGACCATCACGATCGTCTTGCCGAAATCGCGGTTGAGCAACTGCAGGATCTCCAGCACTTCGTTGGACGCCTGGCGGTCGAGATTTCCCGTCGGCTCGTCGCACAGGATCAGCGGCTTGTCGGCGACGATGGCGCGCGCGATCGCGACGCGCTGCTGTTGCCCGCCCGACAGCTCGGCGGGGTGATGCGACGCGCGATCGGTGAGGCCCACGAGCTCGAGCGCCGTCGCGACACGTTCCCGGCGGGTCTTCGCGGGCAGGTTCGTGAGCAGCAGCGGAAGCTCGACGTTCCGCGCCGCGCTCAGCATGGCGAGGAGGTTGTAGTACTGGAACACGAAGCCGACGTTGCGCGCGCGCCAGGCGGCCAGCTGGCTCTCGCTCATGCGGTCGATGCGCACGTCCTCGTACCACAGCTCGCCCGCGTCGGGAAGGTCGACGCCGCCGAGCAGATTCAACAAGGTCGTCTTCCCCGATCCCGACGGGCCCATCACCGCCATGAACTCGCCGCGCTCGATCTCCATGTCCACGGCATCGAAGATCTCGACGGTCTCGCCGCCGCGGCGGTACGCCTTGCTCACCGCCTTCAGCTGAAACAGCGCGCCACGACTCGGAGTCATAGGAAGGACACCTTCACGGCCATGTCGGGGAGGATGCGGACATCGCTGTTGACGATGCCGAGCCGAACGCGGACGGTCGCCTTGCCGCGGTCGGCGGAGGGAATGACACGGATGACGCGCGCGGGAAACGTCCAGCCCTTGTACGCGTACAGCTCGGCCTGCGCGGCCTGCCCGGCGTGCACGCGGCTGATGAATTCCTCGTTGACGTCGACGACGATCTCGAGCGAGGCCATGTCCACGATCGTGCAGATTCCCGTTCGCGTGTAGCCGCCGCCGGCAGACGTCGGCGCGATGATCTCGCCCGGCTGCGCGTTCTTCACCGTCACGATGCCGTCGAATGGCGCGCGAATGACGTGATCCTCGACGGCGCGGCGCTGTTGCGCCACTTGCACGCCGGCGACGTCGAAATCCGCGCGCGCGCTTGCGAGCGCCGCGGCGCGCGCGTTGACCTGCGTCTCGAAGTTCGAGATCGTCGCCGCCGAGGTGAAGTTCTTCGACTGGAGCGTTTTCTCCCGCGCCAGCACGCGCTGCGCTTCGCCCAGCTCGACTTCGGCGCCCTGCACACGTGCCGCGGCCAGCTCGCGCTGCGCCTCGGCGAGCTGGAGCGCCAGCTGTGCCTGCGCATCGTCGAGGCGCGCGATGATCTGGCCGGCGCTGACGTGATCCCCTTCGTCGATGAGCACCGCCTTGATCAGGCCGAAGGTTTTTGCGGAGACGGTCGCCACACGCCTGGCGGTGATGAAGCCCGAAGCGTCGAGCTTCGAGTCGCCCGCAGCCACGACCGCAGCCGCAGGCGCCGCGCGTCCCGCCGCCGGTCGCGCTTCGCTCGCGCTGTCACGGCCGATCCGCCTTGCGTCCGGCGCCGCGGCTGTGTGTGTGCTGTCGTCACCGGCGGCGGGACGCGCGCGGGCGACGCCGAGGAGCGCCGCGGCGCCGATGACCGCGAGCACGCCGCCACCGATCAGCGTCCGCGCACCCACGCGGCGCGGCGCCGGCTGCTCGTCACGCGGGATGGTGAGGTCCCGCAACAGATCACTCTTCGTGCGCATACGTCCTCGCCTTGGATTTCGAGACCGTCGTCGCCGCGATACCACGCCAGGCCGGCACCAGTCCACCGAACACGCCAATCGACAATGCGAGCAGCAGCGCCTGCAGGGCGGCGGTGCGATCGACGCGGAGCGCGTAGGTGATCGTCGTGAACCCCGTGCCGAGCGTCGACGTCAGGACGCCATTGAAGAGCAGATACGCGAGCACCGTCCCGAGGAGCGCGCCCACGGCGGAGAGCGCGATCGATTCCACGAGGATGCTCGCGAACAGCGCGCCACGCTCGAAGCCGAGCTGACGGACGATGGCGATCTCGCGCTTGCGCGACTGGATCGAGATCAGCATCGCGTTGAACGTGCCGGCGATGGCGCCGATCGAGAGCACGAGCGCGAGTGGCCAGCCGAGGTATTGCATCACGTTCACCGACCCCTCGGATTGCTTCGCGTAATAGCTCTTCTCCGTCTGCACGTTGAGGTCGAGACGCGGGTCGCTGGCAGTGAACAGCGTGAGGTCGGCGAGTGAGTCCGGGCTCGCGAGCCTGGCGCGAACCGACTGGAACTGGTTGGCACGGCCGAAGCCACTCTGCACGGACGCTGCAGCCGCCCAGATCTCCGACTCGAAGAGATGCGCGTCGAGCGCGAAGATCCCCACGACTTTCCACTCCACGTTGCCGAGTCGGATCTGCGCGCCGAGGTCGAGCCCCTTCACCTCGCTGGAGATGCCGCGCCCGGCGATGATCTCGTTCCTACCGACCTCGAACATGCGTCCGCTCACGAGCCGGAAACCGGGACGCAGCGCGACGCCTGCGGGGCCCAGCCCGCGAATCGTCAGATTGACGCGACTCCCATCCGCGCGGCGCCGTCCGGTGGCGATCACGGCGACTTCCGGAGAGACGGCCGTGCCGTTTGCATCGCGAACCACGGCAGGCGCGTTCCGCAGCAGCTCGACCTGCTCGCGGCTGACCTGGCTGCTCGTCTCGGAGCTGGCCTCCTGGCTCATCAACACCGCGATCGAGTCGGACCCCGTGTTGCGCAGCGTCTGGCGGAATCCGGCCGCCATCGCCTGGAAACCCATCAGGACCACGACCACGATCGCGACGGACGTGATGACGGTCGCCGTCATCCACTTGGCGCGCAGCGCGCCGCCGAGCGAGATGCCGCACATCGCGAGGTACTGCCGCAGGCGGGCTCGCATGCTACGCATCCCCCGCGAAGGCGGCGATCGGCCGCATGCGCAGCGCGAGCAGCGCGGGGAGCGATCCGGCGACGAGACCGATGGCGAGCATGATCGCGGCCGCTTCGGCGATCACGCGACCCGGGAGCCCGATGTCGGGAACGAACGTGGGCAGCCGCGCCGCCAGGACCGCGATCGCGGTCGCCGCGATGATCAGCCCCACCACGCCCCCGGCGAACATCAGGGCGAGCGTCTCGGCGTACACGAGTCGCAGGATGCGCGGGTCGGAGAAGCCGAGGGTCTTCAGCACCCCGATGTCCCGCGTGCGCTGCCGTATCGTCACGGTGAGCGTGCTGGCGACGACGAAGATCATCGACACGAAGGACACCAGCACGATCGCCCTGATGAACATCGCGACGTTGCCGAATTGCGCGAAGAACTCCGCGTGAAAGGCGCGATCGGTCGCGCTCGCCGTCCGCGTCCGCGAGGTCGCAAACTGCGCGTCGATCGCCGCGGCCAGATCCTCGATGCGCGTCCCCTGTTTCGGCGTCACCATGAACGTGCCCACGGTGTTGCGCCACACGTTGCGATTCTCGTTCAGATAGTCGTAGTGCATGATGATGTAATTCCGCCCGCCGCCGCTCTCGGTGCTTCGGAAAAGTCCTGAGACGCGAAACGACCAGAAGCGCTCTCCGTTGGCCGGCGCGAACAGAATGCTCTTCAGGGGCACCACGGACCCCACGGTCCAGTTGTACCGGCGCGCGAGCTGCTCGGCCACGAGCATTCCGTCCCTGGCATCCAGAAACGAGCGCGCGGCCTCGGGAGACAGCTCCATGTCGGGATGCTGCGCGAGCCACGTTGCAGGGTCGACAGCAAAAGCCATCAACATCTGCTTTTGCGTCTGGAAGTACGCGCCGAACCAGGTCGCGTGGCCGACGGCGCCGACGCCCGGGACGCTGCGGATGCGTGCGCGGTAGGCCATCGGCAGCGGCTCCATGAGACCCTGCTGATTCGTGACGATGAGGCGGCCTTGCGCCACTTCGTCCGCGCCGCTGTTGAAGGAGTAGCGCAGCGCGCCGAGAACGCCGTACACGAGAAAGGCGATCGCGATCGTGAGGAGCAGCAGGAGCGTTCTTCCCTTCTGCTGTCTCAGCGATTCGTAGATGATGCGGCTCTCGGTCATGAGGCCAATACCGCCGCGCGATCGCGCTGCGCCCGCATCATCGCCGCTGCCGTCGTGAGCGTCCGGGACAGAAAAACCTCCTGCGCGGGCACGATACCCAGACGGTTGTTCATCATGTGGACCTGCGATGAAAGCATGTTTCGCACGGCGGCCTCGAACGCGGTGTCGTCGCGGGCGACGGCGCCGGTGAGCGGCGATACGAGACGTCCCGCGCGGTACACGCGCTCCCATTCCGCGGCGGCGTCCTTCACGCCCACGCTCCACAGCGCCGTGGCGTCCCGCGACGGCGCTCCGCTCGCGAGGCGCGCGCTCTGCGCGTCGATCTCGCGCAGGATGCTGGCGGCGAAGTCATCCGACCGGGGTAGCTCCGTGGCCTGCACCTGCCGCGTCTGCGCGGAATAGCCGGCCCAGAACCCCGCGTACTTCTCGAAGAACGAAGAGAGCGACTCCGGCGATGCATCGTGCGCGAGCAGGGTCCCGATCATGAGCGCCAGCGCGAAGGAGAGACGGCGCGCGGGCTCGGCGTGGGTCGAGCGAATCACCGCGATCGAGATCGTGCTGGACAGCTGAAAGAGCCGCTCGTTGATCGGCAGCGCGAGCGTCCCCCCGTACCGCTGGACCTCGGGCTCGTAGGCGATCTCGACGACAGCGCCTTCGCCGTACCACGGCAAGGACGCGACGTCGACGGGCTTCCCGTCGAACGCGTGGGATCCGTAGTACTCCTCGCGCGTCGGCGGATGCTCCGACGCCCAGTCGCGCGCCGCCGTGCGCAGCGCGTCGCGAACGGTGCGCGCGTCTCCCGCGGACAGGTCCTGCAGCCGCAGGCGAACGTGGGGGCCGCCCTCCCAGTACCTGATGAAGAACCAGCGCGACGCTCTCCGCTCTTTCACGAGCGATTGCGCGAGGGGCAGCACGCACTGCGTGAGAAACCCCGACACCTTCACCGGCTCGGAGAGATAGACGTGAAAGGACGACCACGCGGAGGAGGCCATGCTACAACAGCTCCATCGCCAGGTTGCTGCTGCGGTTGAAGCCGGCGAGAATCTGGTACACGAGCCGGCCGTCCAGACGCCATGCGGTCTCGAGCTCGATCTCCTGGAACATCCGCACCGGACGCGCGAAGAGATCCTGCGCCGCGGCCGCGAGACAGAAGTCCTGCGCGACCGCGCCGGCAGCGACGTGCGCGTCGCGAATGCCCGGCGTCTTCGACGCCGCGTGTCCCGCGGCCGGCGCCACGATGAGCACCGACAGAACGAACGCGGCCATGTTGTAGCGGAAATCGCGCGAGGGCAGCGCTCCCTGCAGCGCTCGCACGAACTGGCGCTCGTCGAGCGGCAGCGGCACGGCCTGCAGGCGGTCGTCGTACAAACCGATGGGATAGCCGCTGCGGTTCAGCAACGCCACGTACACGGACAGCGATGCTTCGCCCTGCAGCGCGAAGCGCTGCGATCGCAGCGCGTTGAAGTCGTGCATCAGCTGGTCGAGAAGGGCGCGGTCGGTGATCCGTATCGCCGGTGCCCACCCGCCCTTGTCGTTCCCTGACGTGCGTCGCCGCATCACTTCCAGCACGTCGATCGCGGTGTCGGTACGGGCGGACGAGCTTCCGTGGATCGGCGCCCGTGTCCCGATCTGCACGTCCATCGGCCGCGCGTCCGCGCCGAACAGGTGCGCCAGCGTGTCGAGTCTCGGAAAGCGCTCGGCGAGTCCCGCGGTCGGCCGCCATGTGGCGACCGACGCACGATGCGCGGCACCCACCTCGATGTCGTCGCCGGATGCGATCGCGGCGATCGCGAACACCGTCGTCTCGAGGGCCCCGCAGTCGAGCGCTTCGTCGAGCGCTTTGCCGGCCGCGGCGGAATCTGCGCGGCGCCATCCGACGAGACGCGCGAGATGGTCGGCCTGCGCGCGCAGCATTCCGGCCTCGAGGCTCAACACGAACGGCGAGAATTCGCCGTACTTGTCGGCGAGCATCCAGAATTGGCCGACCCCGATGACCGCGACGTTGCCGTCTCCAAGAAGCGCGCCGAGACGGGAACGGGGGCCGAGTGGCTCCAGCGCGTGGTGGTTCGGATGATAGGCGTAGACCACGGGCGCATCGGCAGCTGTCGTCCGCGTGACCACGAGGATCCTGCAGGGAAAGAGACACCGGGGCGACGGCACCGCGCGATGCACGAAATAGAGATTCTCGGGCTCGTAGCGGAGTGGCGCGGCGAGGTAGCGCAGCACGAGCGAGAGCTGCACCGCGAAGTCGCCGGCCGAGGCGTGTGCGCCGTGGACGAAGTCGCGGAATGGCAGCAGATCGCGCGGCAGATCGGTCTCGAGCGCCACGAGGTCGACGCGCGCGGCGCTCCGCTGCGCCTCCCGTGTCGCGGCGAGGCGATAGTCGGTGAAGGCAGGCACCACCAGCGACTCCAGCCGCCGATAGCTGCCGAGCACCCACGCGTCGCTCTCCTTCACTCGGTGCATCGCGTCTTCGCCCTCACGGGAAATTGTGGGGGAAGGGATTGAGATCGGCGGCGGCGAACGTTTTTCCGAGTCCGAGCGCCCGGCTCGCCTGGTTCACGCGATCGACGGAGACGCGGCGATGCTGATGTCCGAACGTGACGGGCATCAGCCCCGGCGCGAGCACCTTGGCGCAGCTCAGCCCCGCGTCACGCAGCGCCGAGAAGCTCTGGTCGACGACGAGGACGTCCTTCGCGACGGCGAGCACCTTCTCCACGAACGATCGCAGATCCGCGGTGAGGTCCGTGTTCCTCGGAGCCGCGGAGAGTCCCGCATACGCGTCGCACAGCGGCGTCTTCGGGCGATCGGAGAGTAGAAACCGCAGGCGGTCGAACGTCTCCGGCAGGCTGTAGAGGAGCACGTGGTCCGGCATGCGCTGGACGTTGCCGGCGTCGGCGAACATCTCTTGCGCCCGCACGCGCTGCGGCGGAAGCGAACGGCGATACACGCCCATGGAGGTGACGACCTCGACGAGCGCGCTGAAGATCGCCTGCTCGGGGTCGAAATTCGCCGCGGCGGCGCAATACGATTTCACCGGCGCGTCCGGTTGCGGATCCACGATCATCGAGAGAACCACCGGCACGTCGATGTCCAGCCGGACGTCGAACACGTGCAGCTCGAATCCCTGGGCGTCGCTGCGCGCCACGAGGGACTGCGTCCGCTCGTCGGTGACGGTGGCCAGGTCGATCTCGACGGGCGTGAAGCGGCCGTACCACGTCGTGAGATACGCGTCGCGCTCCACGACCTCGAGCAGGCCGTACAGGATCGCCTCCTCGATGGATCCGCCCAAGGCGCATCCGCTCGACGAATCGTAGAGGAAGCGGTTCGTCGGAGACTCCGCCGGATTCGGCAGCCAGTAGTACGCGAGCTGCTGGGGGATGAGCACGGACGCGTCGCGCCGGAACGAATGCGCCCAGCACCAGTCGAACTCCAGGTGCTCGCTGTACGGCGCCAGGGCGAATCCCGGCTCGCGCGCCTGGTCGGGATGGTGCTGGATGAAATCGTCCGGATTCACGGCATGGTCGCGAACCGCCGCGTACGAAGCGCGCGTGCTCGTTCGCGTCCGCCTCGGCGCGTGTCCCGCGAACCGCTCGAGGATCTCGAGAATCGCGACCATCTCCGACCGGCGGCGCGTTTCCGTACGCCCATATCCGACTTCGGTCGTCGTCGACCCCATGATCGGCATCTCGGCGCCATACAGCGGCATGAGATTGGAGTTCATCTCGTGGAAGACGTGGCGGACGAGCCCCGACCGCCGGTCGACGAAACGATCCCGCAGCAGATCCACCGTCAGTCGTGGATTCGGCGCACGGTGGTCCCGCGCCTGGCGCTTGAGGCGCGGCTGGAGCTGCACGCGGGCGCCGCTCGCCGAGTCCGGCGGAAGCGCGGAGCAGTCCCGGCATGAGGGATTCGGAATGAAGTTGTGCCGCGAGCTTTCGAGGGTGTCCGTCCGCAGCCGCGCGACCGATCGGCTGAGACTGAAGCGCGACGCCGCGTCCGTGCCGTTCTCCACGAACGCCGTGAGCATCTCCCCGAACGACTGCAGCGCGGGCGGCGCGAGCGGCGCCTGAGAGACGCGCGCGAGACGCTCTTCGGGGCGGGTCAGTGAGGACCAGTGCTCGGGCCGGCGAAGATTGTTGTGCATCCACGACTGGAAGCACCCGAAACACCCTGCGTCGGTCGCGCGCCGATACGGACCGAACCACACGAATCCCGGCTCGAGAGCGATGACGAACGAGCTCGCCCCGCGCGCTGCCGCCTGGCGTTGCATCTCCCGCATCCAGTGCACCGCGCGTGCGTCCGCGAGCAGCACGAGGAGATCGTCAGGACCCAACGAGTCCGGCACGCGTTCCCCCGCCGCGTCCACGAGCGTCGTCACACCGCCGAGCAGCTCGCGTGTGGCGCCGGCGAGCGGATTCCCATCCTGCATCAGGTAGGTCGTGGCGCCCGCAGACATGTCAGACACCGTGATACCGCAGCTCGACGCGACCCGAGTACACACCAGCCAGCAGCATCAGCGCGGATTCGTGGGGATGCGCATCGATGGTGAAGGGCGTGCGCGTCGGCGCTTGCACGCCGGGCTCGTCGTCGCGGTGGCTCGCACCGATCGTGGGCAGCGGCAGTGGACGTACCGGGGCTGGATCGCGCCATGCCGGATAGCGTGGCAGCTGCCGCGCGCTGCACGCGTTGCCAAGCGCCTCGATGACGGCACCCGTCGCGGCGAGTCCCACCGCCGCGCTGATCTTCTTCCCGTCCGCGATGCACTCCGCCCAGTATGCGGCCGTGTCGGGAAGAGAGTACACGTGCGCCGACAGCTCGGCCGCGGAGTAGAGCTTGAACAGGCGTACGAGCAGCTGGAGGGAAGGATCATCGATCGTGTCCAACTGCACCGCCGAGCGGCGCGCCTCGCGCGCGAACCGTTCCGACGTGATCAGCGCGATCGCGGACGCCCAATCGAGCCATGCCTGCTGATCGAACTCGGCGATGACCGTTCCCTCCGGGCCGCCCCCCGTCACGCTCGCGAAGCGCGCAATCGCGCGGCGGATGGTGCGCAGCCCCGCGTCCTCTGCGTCCAGGCCCCAACCCACGACGAGCTCGTCGGGCCGTCCGAGACTGCGTGGAAAGCGGACGGTGATCGCATCGTGGTAGAGCGGAAGCTGCCTGAGATCCTTCGCCTCTTCCGGCCCGAAATATCCGACAATCGGATCGAACAGCGGCTGCAGATCGATGCGCACCTGCTCGTAACGACTCAGCGCGCGATCCTCCGGCAGCTCGACCGTTCTGCGGAACGTCATCCGCACCAGTCCCTCCGGGCGCGCGACGGTGGTCGCGGGAAGGAGCGGGTGCTGGCTGACGTCGAGGAAGGGCGAGACGACGAAGACGTAATTCCGCAGCTCCCCGGCGTGGATGCCGAACACGTGCTTCAGCGCATTGAAGGCCGCGACGCTGCCGATGACGGCGCAGCTCGCGGGAGAGTGCATGCCTTCGGGATCGTCGGGGGCCGCGGGCCCGAGCGCCTCGTGCAGGTCGCGAAAATCGGCGAACCCCTTCTCGCTCGGCGGACTGACGACGCCGCGTCGATCCAGCACACCTGCCACGATATGCGGGACGTCGAAGAGAGGAGCGTCACCACTGAAATGGCGGCGAGCCAGCAGGTCGTCGAGATCGTCGCTCACGACGAGCGCGAACGAGACGTGCGCCGCCAGCGTCGCCGGGAGCTCGTCGCGCGAGTCCACGCGATACGCGAAGCCGGGGTCGGCGGCGCCGACGGCCGCGAGCGCACGCTCGATCTCCTCCGGCCCAGGGCGCTGTCCTACGCGGGACAGGTGCGTGATCTCGAGCGCGCCGACGCCGGAGCGTCCGAGCGCATTCGCCGCCGACTTGAGCGCGTACCCGTTGCCGACGAGCGCGACCGTCGCCATGCGCCAGCCGTCGAACGGCGCGCGGTATTCGTCGAGATGGTCCTGCAGATAGCGGAGGAAGTCGACGAACGGAGGCCGCTCCGGATATTCGGAGAGGATGGCGCGCTCGGTCTCCGCGTCGGTGAGCATCCGGTGCGCGCGCAGCGCCTCGATCAGCTTTGCGAAGACCGGGCGCGCTATTTCCGGCATCGCGCGCTCGATCTCGTCGTGGGCCCGGCCGGCATCCATCAGCTCGATGATCTTCGCCACGAGCGGATAGATGTTCGCGCCCTGGACAACGAACGAGTGCCTCCCGGCGTCGAACAGGACGCCGTCCCTGGTCTCCTTGAAGAACACGTATGGCTTCAGGCGGGGACGCCGCAGCGCACGGGTCTCGGTCATCGCGCCACCACCTCGGGCTCCGTCCCCATGCCCATGAGGCTCTGCCATGACGTGCCCAGCACGCGCTCCGTCGCGTTCGACACGAGGTGGCACACGCAGAACTTCTGCGCGGGCGAAATCTCGAGGAACGGCAGCAGGAGATAGAAGAAGTTCACCGTCGCGCGATACGCCAGAAACTCGCGCGAGGTGAGCACGCGCTGTCCCTTGTCGTGCTGAAACGCCGTCCACATCGCGTTCGGCGCCGCCTGGTTCGGGTCCGGCAGCACGCCCCGCGGAATGTCTTTTGTGATGACTTCCGCCAGCCGCGCGAAGGTCTGGTCGTTGACGAGCGTGTCATGATGCCGCGCCACGATCGCTCGGCACTCTCTGGCGGTCTCGTTCGCGATCGCGCGCCAGCGGAGCAGCGTGTCACGCCAGACGGCGTCGAGCGGTATGTCCTCGAAGCGGGAGCGCAGCACGCACCGCACGCATTCGTCGAGCGCGGGCGCGAGCGCTCGATCCAGCGCGTCGAAGCGCGTGCGCAACGCGCCCGACTGGTCGTACACGGAGAAGAAGTACTGGGCGTGCGACCGGTACGAGAGGAAACCGCGCGCGAGCCCGCCGGCCTCGTACGTCTCGCCGACGATCGCCATCATCGCCGCCAGCGTGAGCAGACACGCGTTGGCGTCGTTCTGCTTCTCACGCAGGAGCACGAACGCGAGATCGAGCGAGCTGGCGAGAAAGTCCTCCTTCGCCACCGCAAATTCCGGCAGCTTGAGCGTGGCACTTGGCGCGTATGCCGCCGTCGAGACGGTGTTGTTGTCGAGCAGCGGCACGTACGGCCCCGGCTCCAGCTCGGCGAAGCCCAGGCGCTGCGACAGCAGCTCGTACTTCGCGGCGTCGAGCACGGTGGCCGACGGATGGCGCGCGATCCAGGCGCCGATCACCTCACGGCACAATGGCGCGACGCGCTCCTCGAAGACCTGCGCGTCGCAGTCGGCGATGACATCGACGTGCGGGCCGCGCTTCCAGTGCGGCAGCACCATCATCCGCCGGACCACGCCGTCACGCCGCAGGCGATCGCATACCTCGTGGACCGGGCCGAGGAGCAGCGATGCTTTGCCCTCATCGAAGTAGGCGACGCGCACGACGTTCCACATCGCCTAGCCCTCCGCCACGCGCCTGTCGTGGCGCCGCGGGGGCACGGTGAACTCGATGTGAATCTCCGCGACGTGCTTCTTCCCTTCCACCGTCACGTGCTGATCGCGCAGATCCGGCAGCACTTCCGCGAGGATCAGCGGGAAGGCGTTTCGGCTCATGGCGCGCGCGAGCAGCCGGACCAGACGCGGGCTGTCGAAGTTCACGTAGAACGGCTTGATGTTCTTGAAGGCGAACTCGTTCCAGTTGACGTCCGCTATCGAGCCCTGATCCACGCCCACCGCGGAGATGGGGGACGTGCGCACGAACACCTCGTTCGGCAGCCCGAGCTCGTCACGCCACGCATGAATGGCCGCGAAGAACTCCGGCCCGCCCAGGTCGGGCGAGGGCACGAGTGATCTCGGCACGAGATACGTGCGGCGGGACAGGACGACGTCGCCGACGCTGATGCGCGGGATCACGGTCACCCGGTCCGACGGAACGACGCGCCGCTTCATCACCGTCCCGATCACGTAATTCACCGGGCCTTCGGTGCCGATCGTGGCGAGGATGCGCTGCGTGCGCGGGAGCAGCGGTGGGATGAGGAATCCCTGATACCAGATGTCGAGCAGCCGCCCGTCCGCGCGCCGGAACATGGCGCGATGCGTGGGCGCATCGTACACGAGCGCGAGGTCCTTGAGGGCGATCTTCTCGGTCTCGTTCCAGTGCGGCGGATACGGCGGAATGGAGATCTCGGCGTCGGCCAGCCGCGGATGGCGATTGGCGTTGAAGCCGAACACCGCCGCAAGCTCGGCGTACACGCCGTCGTTCGTGCCACGGGAGAGATACTCGCGCACGCGCGCGAGCTCCGCGTCCGGCAACAGCTCGAGAAAGCGCGAGAGCAGACTCGAGCGGCCGCCGAACATCTGGTTCACGACCAGCTTCGGTCGTCCCTCGCTCGTCGACAGCTGCGCCAGCAGGCTGTGTGACGCGCCACGATTCACCACCGCCTGCGGCATCAGCTCGGCCACCTCGCGCAGCGCATCCCGATCGAGCGTGCCGTCGTGCGACGATTCGAGGATCGGCGCGAGATAGTCGTCCAGCGCGGACTCCGCGCGCGCGAGCGCCTCCGAGACTCGGGAGGGCGGCGCGACCAGCTCCTTCTTCGGCACGAAGCCGTAGCGCGCGATGCCGTAGATCTCGTCGAACTTCTCGATGAAGGTGAACGGGTCGCGACACACGCCGTCGGTGCCGTACAGGGAGAGAAAGAAGTCCGCGAACCTGCACTGCCGCTCCTGGTTGTTGTCCACGAGGGGCGCCAGTCGCAGCAGCAGGTCGAGATCGTCCTGGAACGGCGCGAGGGCGCCGGCGGACAACGCATCGCGCGCATCGGTGTAATACGCGTTCTCGAAGAACATCGGCGTCGCCATTGCCGGCGTCACCGTCACGCCGAGTGATGCGGCCAGCGCGCCGACATGCTCGCGGACCGCGTGCGCGATGGCAGCGCGCTGTCCCGGCGTCGTCGCGCCGAATGCGCCGAGGTGCTCGCGCAGCGCGCGCACGTGCGCCCGCGCGGCGTCCCATTCCGCCCCGGGCATGTGCGCGAGGACGCCGTCACCCCATGCCAGGAGGTCGGTCTGCTCGCACCGCTGCACGTCGGCGAGCAGGAATCCGACGTCGTACAGCCGCTGCAGGAACGCGTCGACCGCCGCCGGCTGGAGCTTGGGAGCCAGGCGGCAAACTCCGTCCACCAGCTGCCCCGCTCGCAGCGACTCGCCGGGTGTGTGCCCGAACACGTGCATGATGCACTGGAGGATCGGGTTCACGCTCAGCTCGGCCAGCGCTTCGCCTGTTCCCCAGGTCCTGCCGCTCACGATGTTCCCTTCGCTGACCTTCCTGAAACGCGCCTTGCTCTCGGTGATCTCGATGCTCGGGTTCAGCCGCAGCGGGAACAGCTGCTTCGCGCGCGCGTAGTTGCCGAGCAGTCCGTGGAAGATGTGATGGAACAAGCCGGACTTGAACTCGATGCGCTTCTCGACGCGATCGCCGAACGCGAGCTGCCACGACGGCGCGGGGCATTCCTCCCACGCGCCCACGGAGCTCAAGGTGAAGGAAGACAGCGGGCTCGTCTTCGTCGCGCACCGCGCGACGTACTGGACCAGGGTATCCTCGAGGTTCCGCTTCTTCTTCTCGCTCCATCCTTGTCCGGCCGCGGCGAAGAAGGCGGCGTAGTCGCGAAAGAGCTGTGGGCTCGAGAGGCTCAGGCCGTCCTGGAGATTGCGCCGGTCCCAGAGGTTGTGGAGCTGCCGCGCGGTCTCGTCGATCTCCGCCTGGTACACGGCAGGCACGCTGCTCTCGAGCGCCAGCAGGGCCTGGATGTCGCTGACGACCGTTTCGACGAGCGTCTGGTCGCTCGCCTCCAGCTGGTCGGCGATCTCGCGCAGGACCAGCGCGTCCGGCCGCCGCAGGTTGTGGATCGAGCGCTTGAGGTCCAGCACGCGCCGCGAGAGGCGCTTGTCGCTCTCGCTCAGCCGCGGGACGATCCGCTCGAGCACGGCACAGGCGGGCGGCGTGCGCGTCCGCAGCTCGCGCCGCAACGCCGCGGACTCGCGGAGCACGCGCGCCGTTGCGCCGGTGTCGATGGTCGCCAGCAGCTCGACGGGCTCGCCCGCCACGCGCACGATGTAATGCGGATGCAGCAGGGTACGCTCTGCGTCCGGCGACAACAGCGCGACCGCGGTGTCGCTGCTCGTCGATTGCATCAGCGCATCCGTCATCGCTCAACGCTCAACTCGCCGACCACCGGAACGTCTTTCGCGCGATCAGTGTGCTTGCCACGCCGAACACGGTCGCTCCGAGTGCGGCCGTCGCCGCCGCGGGCGTAAAGAGCGATCCCATCCAGCCCAGACGGAGCAGCGAGACGACGTACGTCATCGGCACGAGCTTCGACACGAACAGCACCGAGGGCGGAAACACCTCGAGCGGGATGCTGGCGCCGGACAGCAGCATCATCGGCTGGAACAGGAAGATGCTCGCCGCGAACGCGGACGCCGAGCGGCGGTAGAGCGAGCCAAGGAGAAAGCCGAACGAGAACAGCGAGAAGGCGCTGACGACCAGCGCGCCGAGCATCTGGAACGGGTGGTTCGGCGGCATGCGCTCGAACAGCAACCAGCCGATGAAGATGATCTCCACCATGCCGAGGAGAAACAGCACGAACGCGCGCGTGATCGTCGAGATCAACACCGCCGACATGTCGAGCGGCGTCGCGAGGAGCCGGCGGAAGAAGCCGACTTCCTTGTAGATCACGAGGCCCGGCCCGACGTTGAACAGCGCGATGTTGAGCAGGATGATCGCGGTGAAGCTCGCCGTGTACCGGTCGTAGTACGGCACCTTCTGCGGGCCGTACGTCGCCTTGCCGAACAGGAAGGCGAGCACGATGTACATGAAGGCGGGCAGCAGGAGCGTGAAGAACAGCACGATCGGCTCCCGCAGGAAGAGCTTCAGGTCGATCATGAAGTAGGCTTTCAGGCTGCGGAGCATCAGGTCCTCGCTGCGTTGATGCGCGCGAAATACTGGTAGGCGTCGTCGAGGTTGCCGGCCGGCGTGTCGGAGCGCGCGATGATCTCGGCGGGCGAGCCGGAGACGACGATCGAGCCGCTCGAGATCATGATGACCGTGTCCGCGAGCGTCTGCGCTTCTTCCATGTAATGCGTCGAGAACAGGACGGTCTTGCCCTGCTCGCGAAGCTGCCGCAGCAGCTTCCAGAATTCGCGCCGCGCGAACGGGTCGAGACCGACGGTCGGCTCGTCGAGAATGACGAGCCGCGGGTCGTTGACCAGCGCGAGCGCGAGCCCGACGCGCTGTCGCAGGCCGCCGGACAGCTTGCCGATCTTGATATCCAGATAGGGCTGCAGCCCCAGGCCCGTCGCGAGCTCGTCGACGTCCACGTGCTTGCGGTACAGCGCCGCGAAGACGTCGAGGAATTCGCGCGGCGTCAGTCGCGGGAACAACCGCGTCTCCTGCAGCTGCACGCCGATGTCCTCGAGGTGCGCCCGCGGCTGACGGATGACGTCGACGCCGAGCACGTGTATCGATCCGGAATCGGGCTTGCGGAGGCCGATCAGCGTTTCGACGAAGGTGGACTTCCCCGCTCCGTTGGGGCCGATGAGGGCGACGGTTTCGCCCGCGCGGATCGTGACGCTCGCATCGCGCAGCGCGTGAACGTCGCCGTAGCTCTTGGAGACGTTGCGCGTCTCGACGACGGGCGGACCGAAGGACGGCGCGCCCGGGTGCGGCTGCGCGTTCGTGTCGGCCACGGGTGGCTCTTCCACAGCGTGATCTATAATCCCTAGGTCCGGCATCTGCCTAACCTCACGGTGGGCGTGGCCAGTCGCGCGTGACGGATCATCGCGGTATGCCTGACAGCTGACGTGGGAGTCGGCATCGGCGACTTACACGACCACGACGTCCGGCGCGGCCGGCTCGACCGCGTCGGAATTACAGCTGCCGCACGTCGAAGACGAGCCGCAGCTCGAACATGAGTTCGTCGAGCTGATGCCGCTCGAGGCGCCCGTCTCCGGGAGCGCGAGAGCATCCTTGAGTCCCACGACTTCGAGTCCTTCGATGTTCATGCTGCTGACATCGATGTCGTCGAAGCTGATGACGGTCTCTAACATGTGAATTGCTCCACTCGTTGAAGGTTGACTGGTGTTACCCACGATTACCTGCGAACTACGGGTTGCAATTGCACGACACCACAACTCCTCAAGGCAGCTGTCAGGCAGTCCACGAGGATGAAATCGCCGGCGATGGTCGATGCGACCTTCACGGGCGCAAGGTGAACGCCGGGAACGCCGCCGTGGCAGTGCCGCTTACGTGAGCGGGAGGAAGAGCCGGATGAACGGAGTGGGGATCGGACGAACGGCTCCGCCCGGCGGAAAGCGTGTCGCGCGTCGCGCGGCCGGCGCGGCGCGCGCCGCGCGGGCTTAGGATTTGCGAATGTCGTGCGGTGCAGAAAAGTATTGTGCATCGACGCGTCGCGTTGCAGAATGACGGCGCGAACGCAGGACGCAACGGTCACACAACCCCGGTGCCGCCATGATCGCTCCATCGACGCCCGCGCTCTCTGCCGACCTTCCCGATCTCGCCGCGGACGAGATCCTCCGCTACACGCGGCACCTGATCATCCCCGAGGTCGGCAAGGCGGGGCAGCGCAAGCTCAAGGGGTCGCGCGTCGCGCTGGTCGGCACCGGCGGTCTGGGATCACCGCTCGCGCTCTACCTCGCCGCGGCGGGCGTCGGCACGCTGGGACTCGTGGACTTCGACGTCGTCGACGAGTCCAACCTCCAGCGCCAGGTGCTCCACGGTACGTCGGACGTCGGACGGAAGAAGCTCGATTCCGCGCGCGACCGCATCGAGGACGTCAACCCGAAGATCACCGTCAACGCCCACGAGCAGCGTCTCACGTCCGAGAACGCGCTCGAGATCCTCCGCGACTATGACGTCGTCGCGGACGGCACCGACAATTTTCCCACGCGCTATCTGGTCAACGACGCCTGCGTCATCCTGCGCAAGCCGAACGTCTACGGATCCATCTTTCGCTTCGAGGGGCAGGTCGCCGTCTTCTGGGCGGAGCGTGGGCCATGCTATCGCTGTCTCTTCCCGGACCCGCCACCGCCGGGCCTCGTTCCCAGCTGCGCGGAGGGCGGCGTCCTCGGCGTGCTTCCCGGCATCGTGGGCAGCCTCCAGGCGCTGGAGGTACTCAAGATTCTCCTCGGCATCGGCACGCCGCTCATCGGACGGATGCAGCTGTTCGATGGGCTGGCCTTCCGCTGGCGCGAGCTCCGGTTGCGCAAGGACCCGCACTGCCCCATCTGCGGCGAGCAGCCGAGCATCACGCACCTCATCGACTACGAGCAGTTCTGCGGGATCCCCCAGGCGCAGGCAGCGGAGGCCGCCGCCGGCCGCGACATTCCCGAGCTGTCGGTACTGGAGCTCAAGGCGCGTCTCGACGGCGGCGCGCCGCTCACGCTGCTCGACGTGCGCGAGCCACATGAATGGGACATCGCCAATCTCGCGGGCTATGGCGCGCGGCTCGTCCCGCTCGGCCAGCTCCCGGAGCGTCTTGGTGAGTTTGCCGACGCGCGCGAGATCGTGGTGCACTGCCGCACGGGGGTGCGCAGCAAAAAGGCCGCTGCCCAGCTGCGCGCGGCGGGACATCGCAACGTGTACAACCTCTCCGGTGGCATTCACGCATGGAGCGATCACATCGATCCGGCACTGCCGAAGTACTGATGCACCGCGTCGCGTTGACGCCGCCCGCCGTGCGCGCCATCGCGGCGCACGCCAGCTCCGCGTTCCCGGAGGAAGGGTGCGGGCTCCTGATCGGCGCCGTCGACGCAGACGGCACCGCATCGGTCGGTCGCATCGTGCGGTGCCGCAATGAAGCGCCGGCGCGAGAGCGCCCGCGGCGTTTCGTGATCGATCCGCGCGCCGTCATCCGCGCGCGTGCGCTCGCGGACGGCACCGTGCTCGGATTCTATCACTCGCATCCGGACGGGACGTCGACGCCGTCGCGCCTGGACGTCGCGCACATGCGCCTGTGGCCGGGGACCGTGTGGCTGATCGTCGCCGCCGAGGAGGGCGGTTCCGCCGCGTCGCGCTGCTGGTACCTCGACTCGTGCGACGATCTCACTCCGCGGGAGCTCGAGCTCGTCGGCCTCCCGCGACACACTCCACTGCCCGCGATGGCGTAGAACCGTGCTGGCGGCCGCTCTCCTGATGCAGGTCACCGCCGCGGGCACACCGGCCGCCGCCGGCGACCCCGTGTATGCGACGAGCGCATTACGCGCGTTCGTCGAGCGAGCCGCCGCCGAGAATCGCGCTCCGCCGATCACACTGGCGGGCTACACCGCCGCGGTCGAATCCGAGCTCGCGATGATTGTCCGCGACAGCCTGGGTCGGGAGCTCGTCGGGCAGGTGGAACAGCTGGCCGTGAGCGCCGAGTGGGACCGCTCAGGTCTCTACGATCTCCACGTCGTGGGATATCGGTCCCAGACGCTTGGCGCTCCGTACTCGGCGCTGACCTTCACGAAGACGTGGACGGTTCCGACGCTGTACGGCAACCGTCTCACGATCGGCATGAACGCCGGACGCCCGCGGCAGCGAGACTCCACCAGCGTCCGCCGTCGCGCGGAGCGCGCCACCGCCGCGTCGCGCGACACGTCCCGCGATCCCTTCGTCGCCGTTCATCCGTTGTCGCCCGATCGCGATCGCTTCTATCGCTTCAGCGGCGGCGACACCGTCGCGATTCTGTACAGCGGCGGTCGGAGCATTCGCGTGGTGCGCGTGCGCGTCGAGGCGGTCCGCGGACCGCGCTCGAACTTCGATGCCTTCGTCGGGGAGATGCATTTCGACGCCGACCGTCACCAGCTCGTGCGCATGCGCGGTCGAATCATCGCCGTGCGCCCCGATGACACGCCGCTCGTGGTGCGCGCACTCGGGGCGCGGGCCGCCGCGTATATCGAATTCGAGAACGCGGAGGTCGACGGGCGATATTGGCTGCCCGCGTTTCAGCGCTCGGAGTTCCAGGCGCAGCTCGGCGCGTTCGGCGTGACGCGCCCGATCTATCGCATCGTGTCGCGCTTTCGCGACTACAAGGTCCGCGCCTCCCCGATGACGGTGGCACACCCTGATTCAGCGGTGCCGGTGCGCATGTCGCCGACGCGTGCCCGGCTGACCTTCGCGGCGCGCGATACGATCAGCGCGTACAGTGGGTGGGCCAACGACCTCGGGCGGCTGAACGGCAGCGTGAGCAGCGGAGACTTCGACGACCTCGCGCCGGACGTGTGGAAGACGACGGGGCGACCGCGGATGGATTTCTTTCCGCGGCACTTCAATGAAGTGGTGCGCTACAACCGTGTGGAAGGGCTCTTCACCGGTGCGGCCGGAACGCTCCAGTTTCGCGATCTCGTGCCGGGACTGGCCGCACGCGGAAACCTGGGCGTCGGGTGGGCAGATCATGCCGTACGCGGCGGGGCGGCGCTGACGCTCGCGCGCCAGCCCTGGACCCTTGGCGCGCGCGTGGATCGCGCGCTCGCGAGCACGAACGACTTCGAGAGCGAGATGGACCCCGGGTTGTCGGTGCTCCCGCTGTTGAGCGGCGTGGACGACATCGACTACGTGGACCGATGGACCGCCGCGCTGTCGGCCACGCGCATCGTGCACAGCGTCAAGCGCGCCGTGCTGGTCGCGGAAGCCGCTGCCGTTCGAGACGAGACGGCGACTGCGCGGCTGCGAAACAGCGTCCTGTATCCCGGAACGCCGTTCCGGTCCAATCGCGGTGCGCGCTCCGGCAGCTATGCGCGTGCCAGGGCGACGATGGAATACCACCCTGACGTGACGGGCGCGTCGCTGGCTCCGGGAATCGGCGCGCGACTCCGCTACGAGATCGCGCACGGCGATCTTCGCTGGCAGAGGGCGGAGCTGCGCGTTGCGGCACGACGCTACTGGCGCGGCCTCGCCCTCGCGTCGCGCGTCGACGGTGGCGTCATCGTGAGTGACGATCCGCCCCCGCAATCGCTGTACGAGCTGGGCGGCGGGCTGTCCTTGCCCGCATACGGGTACAAGGAGTTCGCGGGCGATCGCGCCGCGCTCGGTCGCGCGCTCCTCGCGTATCAGTTGCCGGTGCTGCGCGCGCCCGTGCGCGTCGCTCGCTTTGTGTTTCCCGGTCTGAGCCCGGGCATCGGCACCGGCGTGCAGTCGGGCTGGGCGGAGGCGTCGACTGACCCCGCGCGGCGCGCGCTCCTCGCGCTCGGCGGCGATGGCATCACGTCCGTCTCGCGTCCCACGGAACGCGTCCGCGCGACGCTCGATGCGCGCATCACGGTCCTCTCCGGAGCGATCGGTGCCGGCCTCGCGCGGCCGATCGATCACGCGGGCCGATGGAAGCCGTTCTTCGTCTGGGGCGCGTCGTTCTAGGCGGTCGGCTGCCGTCCCATCCGTTCTATATAGTAGGCCTTGCCTTAGCGGTCCAATGGGGGTGGCACGATCGGCAAGCGTGGATTGCTGCCACGCGGTCGGCGCAGCGTGACGTTGGTGAAGAGCAGCGATGGAACGACGTAGGACACCGTGCCGCCACCGCCGCCTCCGAACATGCCACCGCGCGAGACGAACGCTGTCGTCGTGATGGTTCGCCGTTGCGAGACCGCGACGATGTTCTTGAAGCTCGCCGCGCTAACGCCGGTGATCTCGGCGGCGCGAATCATCTCCTCGCGGCCGTCCGGATAGACGCGGAAGGCAGCGAGAGAAGCGACGCGAGGGCCGTCGCCGCCGCCGTCACCCATACCCGCTGACACGAAAATCACCTCTCCCCCACCCTCTTGCGGGGACCTGCCATCCATGATCCGCCGCACGACGACGGCGTAGCTCAATCCCTGCGCCGTGGCCATCTCGATCAGGCGACGCCTGAGCGCATCATCTGCCAGTGCGCTGTCCGCCGTGACGATCAACGTGCTCGGCGCGGGTCCGAAGCCGCGCCGGTTTCCGGTACTGCGCTCGACGCCAGCAACCGGAACCCGCGTCGTCAGGAGCGTTTTCAGCACACCATGGTCGATCACCGTCGTCGGTCGGGCGGGGACGCCATCATCGTCGACGTGATATCCCTCGACGACGACACCGTCGATCGTGCGCTTCGTCGGGTCGTCCACGACGGTCAGGAACTTCGGCAGAACCGGTGCGCCGATGGCATCCTGCCAGTCGTTCGTCATCTCGCCCATGAACCGACCGAGCTCCGCCGTCGTCACCGGTCGGCGGATGCCCACCAGTCGTGGAGTTATGACTGCGTTGAACAGTTCCGCTGCAGCGCGATCTTCGAAGAGCACCGGCCCTTCGTACGCGGCAGCCAGCGCTGCCTGACGCAGCTGTGCGAGGCGACTCGCCAACGCTCGGGCGGCGGACAGGAGCGAATCGCGCCGTGGCAGGTCTGCCTGCGTCCGCACGTCGAGGGAGAACACATCCGACAGCGGCATCCCGTCCGCCGCCTGCGTGTTCGCGGTGATCGTCACACTGACGCGGGGCGCGGCGCGCGTGAAGAACGTTCCCTCACTGTTGACGTAACGCGTGAGCGTCCATCCCGAGCTGAAGGACGCGCGCGAGTTGTAGATGTCGGGCAGGCCGCGGAACACGGCGGAAAGCGTGCGAACGAGGGCCTCGGCGTCCGCGCGATTCGTCGGGGCGGGCGGCACCTCATCCACGTCCGTGTGCGCCGGCTCCCGGCTGAAGTCCGGTGTGTCATCACCGCGCGAGCGCGTCTCCAGCGCGGCGCGTTTCTGCGTCAGTGCCTCGAGCGCCTGCTTGTAGGCTCGATCCGTCGCGATCCAGAGCTGACGACGGATCGCGCCATAGTCGTCATCGATCGGGATCTGGCCGCTGCCGACGAACTCGGTGGGCATGAACCCCGCGCCGACGTAGTTGCTGTTGTCGAAGTTGTAGTCGCCGACGCGGACTTCGACGGATGCGAAACGGGAACGCCGCGCGGTTTCGGGCGCCGTGACCAGACTGCCGAGCCGCGCCGCGACGCCCGTACCCTCCGATTCGGTGACGCGATAGGCGATGAAGTAGGGCTTGGGCAGCGTGTCGAGACGCAGCTGCTCCATCGACCGCGCGAGCTCGTCGCGCATGGCGCGCATCACGGCGTCGTTCGAGTGGTCGCTCGCCTGGGCACTCGCCGCGCTCCACGCCGGGATTCCGAGCAGGGCACTCATCCCGAGCGCCATCACTGCGCTGGGGCGCAACTGCAGATTCCTCGCTACGCTCGGAATGACCCGCGAGTTTATCATCGCGCACCTCCGTCGGGAACGGCGCCCCCTTGCGTCGGCGCGCTGAGGATCGGGGGACGATCCTGCGACTTGAACTTCTTCTGCACTTCTACCTGGGAGAGAAAGACGCCGGGCGAGGTTGCGGACACGGGAACACCGCCGGATTCCGCGCCGCAGATGCCGTTGAAGGTCGCGACCTGATCGTCGCCGGCGACGATGCGGCTGAACGTCATCAGCGGAGTTCCAATCAGATCGACGCCGCGGACGAGCTGCTCGCGTCCGTCGGGGAACACGCGGTACACCATGATCGGCAGCACGTTGAACGCGTTCGGGATGAACCGCATGGTGATGGTGAAGCCACCCTCGATGTCATCGAAGAGCAGCCCGAACGGCTTGTTGTCACGCTTCAGCTGATCGATCAGCATCTGCTTGAGCTCTGCCCGCGTCTTCGGGTGCGCCACCTGGACCACCAGGTTCGATTGGCGCGAAACGGGCGCGAAGCCAGTCTGCTTGCGCCCATGTCCATTCGACGCCGCGAAGCCCTCGATCGGGATCCGCGACATCAGGAAATTCGTGAATACGCCGTTCTCCACTACCGGTACGCGCCGCGCCTTCACGCCTTCGTTGTCGTACCGGTAATAGCCTGCAACCTCATGTGAGCCGAGACGCCGCAGCGTCGGATCGAAGTACACGGAGAAATCGTCGGGAAGGATCTTGTCGTTGATCCGCTTCTTGAAGGTCTGCCCTTCCATCTCGTTCCGCTGCCGGTGACCCTCGATGCGGTGCCCGAAGATCTCGTGGAAGAAGACCGCGCTCGCGCGCCCGGTGAGAATGGCGGGTCCCGAATACGGGTCGACCGTTGGGGCGGCGCGCAGTGCGTGCAGGTCGCGGATCATCGTGTCCACTGCCGCCAGCACGGCCGCGTCGGATGGAAAGCCGGCAAGTGTCGGCGCGAAATACGTCTCGTAGCGCGGCAGCTCCATCCCGTCGTCGGCCTTCGACTTCGCGGTAATCAGCAGGCGATAGGACGGCTGCGAGAGCTGCAGCTCCGTGCCCTCGCTGTTGACGTACCAGCGTGTCTCGACAGCCGCCTCGAGCGACGCGCGCGCGTCGTACAGATCGGTGTACTTCGCGAATGGCGCGGTGTAGGCGCGCAACTTCTTCTCCCATGCCCCGCGATCCACGTCGATCGTGGCCACGGGCTCCGAATACGACTCCGCGGGCGCCGGCGAGTAGTCCGCGGAGCTGTCTTCCGCCGCGACCGCCACCTGCGAATTCGTCTTCGCCGCCGCCAGCATCTCCACGGAGCGCTTGTACTGTCGGTCCGTCTGATACCAGAGCGCATGGCGGATCGCCGCCGCGTCGTCCTCGATCGGAATCTCGACAGACCCGGAGAACGCGCCGAAGAAGTTCGGCCGCGCGAAGCGCCCGCGCCCGGCGTGCGTATTGTCGAAGCGGTAGTCCCCGACGCGAACGCTCATGTCCAGCTGGCGGCGCCGGCCGCCGGAGCTCGAGGCCAGGGCGCCGAACGAGCTCGAGATGTTCACCGACCGCGTCTCGGTGATCTCGTAGCTCATGAAGTACGCGGGCGTCGGCTGGGCGCGCAGCGCGGCGAAGTTGCGCGCAAGCTCGTCCTTCATCGCGCGTAGGACCGGGGAAGCACCGGCCGCGCGCGATTGGGCCGAAAGGACAGAGGTCGCGACAGCGGTCGCTACGACGACACCGCTCATCGGGCCAATGGCTCTGCTGAGGATGCGAATCGACATGCGTGCAATGTGCGATCCGCCATGCCCAGCGCAAGGAAGTCCGTGAGTTCTGCGTTAAGAGATCATGAAGTGTGCAACAACGAGCATCTGCGACGTTACACAGGAACGACCCATTCAGGAGCTCTGTGGTGACGTCATCGAGATGGCTGTTCTTGCCGCTGGTGCTGTTTTCGTCCGCCTGCGAAGAGCGTGGCGCGTCGCTGCGCAACGAGGGTGTCGCGCACGAACAGCTCGCCGTCGCGGCTGGCGCGCCGACCCTGCCGCGCGTCACGGATCAGGCCGAGTTTTCCGGCAAGGGTTTCGCGCTGCAGGCACGGCGCCAATCGGCGGCGCAGTCATCGCCGGCACAGGTGGTGCCGACGTCGAAGGCGCCGGCCTCGGCCGACGCGCCCAGCATGGTGATCCGCAACGGCGACGTCGCCTTGCAGGTCGATTCCATCGAGCCGGCGATCGACGCCGTGCGAAAGGTCGCGGCGTCCCTCGGCGGCTACATCGGTAACGTGTCGGTCAGCGCCGGCGAGCGGCAGTTCAAGAGCGCGTCCCTCGAGCTGAAGATCCCCGCCGCGCGGTTCGACGACGCGATGATGGGTCTCGCTCCCATCCGCAAGCTGGAGCGCAGCACGTCGAGCGCGCAGGACGTCGGCGAGGAGTTCGTCGACATCACGGCTCGGATCGCGAACGCCAAGCGTCTCGAGGCGCGGCTGGTGAACCTGCTCGCGACGCGCACGGCTCGGCTGCAGGACGTATTGTCGGTCGAGCGCGAGCTCGCGCGCGTGCGCGAGGAGATCGAGCGGTACGAGGGACGCGCGCGGTATCTCAGCAGTCGCGCGGCGATGAGCACGATCGTCGCGAACGTCCACGAGCCCCTTCCGATCGTGGCGAGCCAGCCCGGGACGAGCCCGATGCGCGAGGCGTTCGTGAACATGTGGCGGAACTTCGTGCGCTTCGTCGCCGCCGCGATCGAGATCTCCGGCGTGGCTATCCCGTTAGCGGTGCTCATTGGCGCGGCATTCTGGGGATGGCGCCGCTTCAGACGGCCGAACGTGCCGGCGACGGCGTAGGAGAACGGGGGAGCGGACGTGGGGTTTCGCGATTCCGCTGTGTCACACTTCATATCCGATCGGAGAGGTGTGTATGCGGCATCGCGGAATCTTCGTTCTCCTGGCGGCCGTTGCGGCCTGTGACGGCAGCGATCCGTTCGAGCCCAACTATGATCCGGGGGCGCCGGTCTTCTCAAACCCCACGGCGATCACGAACGCATTTCTGACCTGTCGAGTCTCACGCAGGACGTGCTCGACGGCAGCGAAGGAGGTGTGCCGCACCGTGTGGTGCGGACGCGTCTCGCGGGGACGCGGGCGTTCGACTTTCACGGGCAGAGCGTGTCGACCGTCATCGTGCTCGACAGCGCATTCGAGAACGGTGCGCTCGTGGAGGTCGCGCACGATTACATCGCACAGTCCGATGCGGGCGACGTGTACTACTTCGGCGAGGACGTCGACATCTACACGAACGGCCAGATCACCGCACACACCGGCGCGTGGCTCTTCGGCACGCATACGACCAAACTCGGCATCCTGATGCCGGCGAAGCCGGTGGCGGGTCAGAAGTTTCGCGCTGAGGACGTCCCGGGAATCACGTCAGAGGACGACGAAGTGATTTCTACGACGGAAAGCGTCACGGTCCCGGCCGGCACGTTCAATAACTGCGTGCGAATCAAGGAAGTCCTCAGCGACGGCGCGGTCGAGTACAAGGTTTACGCAGCCGGCGTTGGCATCGTACAGGAGATCTCGGAGGACGGATCGATCAGCCTGCGGAGCCATCGCTAGCCAGCCCTCTTGCGTCGTGCTTCGTGCGTCAGCGTACGTCGTACGTCTTGCGTGAGCGTACGTCGTACGTAGGACGTCAACGTGCGTCATGGCCATGCATCGACGCATGAGACGCATGACGCACCACGCACGCTGACGCACAACGCACCACGCACGCTGACGCACGACGCACCACGCACCCTGACGTACGACGCGCCACGCACCCTGACCTGGCTGTGGCGTCCCCGCGTCCCTCCCATACATTTGTCGGCGTCGTCCCCCGGGGCAAACATATGGAAGCGGTCATCGCGCGACTGCTGAACGAATTCGAGACCGGCAAGCTCTCCCGCCGGCAGCTGGTGCAAACCCTGGCGCTCGTTGCAGTTGGGTCGCCCGTGGCGTCTGCGATAGCGCAGAGCGCGGCAGCCTCGCCGGCGCCGCCCCCGTCCCCTTGGAAGACTGTGTGGCTCGATCACATCTCCTACGCCGTCTCCGACTACAAGCGCAGCGTCGACTTCTACACTGGTTTGATGGGCTGGGAGGTCAGACCAGGAACGGACAACGGCCGGCAGGCACAGCTGGACATCAATGGCATCGGCGGCATCATCATTCGCAATGCCCGGCGCGCGCAGGATCAGGTGGCGAACGGTGCCGCGGCGGCGGCCACGCCAGCTCCGGACACGTCCGGCAGGCCGAACGCGGCGCCTCGCCCTCCGATTACAGGCGTGATCAATCACATCTCGTGGGGCGTGCAACCCTGGAACACGGATGCCGTGAAGGCCGAGCTCGAGCGTCGCGGGCTGAACCCGCGGCCCGACATGCAGGGCGACGATTTCAAGAGCTTCCACGTCCGCGACCCTGACGGTTGGGATCTGCAGATCAGCAATCAGACGAAAGACAAGCACACCGTCGGAGCGTAGGCGATGCTCGCGCGCGTGGCGGCGATCGGCGTCGTGGTGGGCGGCACGTCCTTCTGGGCGGGCGTCGTAACAGCGCACGGTCGTTCTCTTTCTGACGCACCACGCATCACGCACGCTGACGCACGACGCACCACGCACGCTGACGTACGACGCACCAACCACGCTGACGTACGACGCACGACGTATGACTCTCGTGCCCTCTCTGCCACTGTCCAACGCTACTGCTACCAGAACTGCCACAACCCGCGTGCGCTCAAGGGTAACCTCTCCCTCGAGGGCTACGACGTCGATTCGGCGACGGCGCGGCTCGATGTCTCCGAGAAGATGATCCGCAAGCTGCGCGCGCAGATCATGCCGCCGCCCGGTGCGCGCCGCCCCGCGGGCGATACGCTGCTCGCGCTCGTCGAGACGCTCGAGCAGGTGATCGACAGGGCCGCGCGCCCCAATCCCGGAGTCCGCACCTTTCAGCGACTGAACCGTCCCGAATACGAGCAGGCCGTGCGCGACCTCCTCGGCGTGCACGTCAACGCTGCGGACTTTCTCCCGCTCGACACCAAGAGCGCGAACTTCGACAACATCGCCGACGTGCAGGCGCTCTCGCCCACCCTGCTCGAGGCATATCTCAACGCCGCCGCCGCCGTCAGTCGCATGGCGATCGGCGACCGATCCGCGCCCGCGCTCTCCACGTCGTACACGGTATCGACCTTCGCGTCGCAGAATCCGTGGGACCACGTGCAGGGCGCGCCATTCGGGACGCGCGGTGGCGTCGTCGCGGTGCACCCTTTCCCCGCGGACGGGATGTATTCCTTCCGCATCGAGGTGCGCGGCGGGCTCGGCACCAGGCTGGAGGATGTGGACGTGTCGATCGACGGCGCGCGCGTCGCCCTGCTGCATTACGAGAAGGGCGTCGAGCGCTCGCTCTCCTCTGCGGACGCGCCGCAGGGCGCGGATTACCTGCGCACCGAGCCGATCTTCGTGAAGGCGGGGCAGCAGCGCGTCTCCGCGGCGTTCATCCGCAGGAACGAGGGGCCGTACGAAGATCTGATCAAGCCGCACGACTGGTCTCTCGCGGCCAACGGCACCAACAGCGCCGGAACCACGGCGCCGCCGCACATCATGGAGCTCGCGGTCGTCGGTCCCCAGAAGGTGGCCGGTGTCTCCGAGTCACCGAGCCGGCGGATGGTGTTCTCCTGCCGTCCATCGAAATCGCTGCACGCTCGGGCGTGTGCGGAGCGCATCGTCGCCCGCGTCGCGACGCGCGCGTACCGCCGTCCGCTGGCCGCGCGCGACCGGCAGGGATTGATGGCATTCTACGAGTCGGGAGCGAAGGAGGGCGGATTCGAGGAGGGCGTTCGCACCGCGCTGCAGGCGATCCTCGCGAGTCCGTACTTCGTGTTTCGCATCGAGAGTGCTCCGCGGAACGTCACGCCAGGGAGCGACTACGCCCTCAGCGACGCGGACCTCGCGTCGCGGCTGTCCTTCTTCCTCTGGGGGACGATCCCGGACGAGCAGCTGTTGACGCTCGCGTCGCAGCGGCGGCTATCGGACGTCCGCGTCCTCGACGCGCAGGTGAGACGCATGCTCGCCGACCCTCGCGCCGACGCGCTGGCGCCGCGCTTCGCGGCGCAATGGCTGCGCCTCCAGGATCTCGAGAAGGTGCGACCCGACGCGTTCTGGTTCCCCGACTACGACCAGCAGCTCGCCGACGCGATGCGTCGCGAAACGGAGCTCTTCTTCCTCGACGTCGTTCGAGCGGACCGGAGCGTACTCGATCTTTTCACCGCGGACTACACGTTCGTGAACGAGCGGCTCGCCCGGCACTATGGCATTCCGGGCATCTCCGGTCCGGAGTTTCGCAAGGTCACGTATCCCGACAGCATGCGTCGCGGACTGCTCGGTCATGGAAGCATCCTCGTGCAGACGTCGCTCGCGAACCGCACGTCTCCCGTGCTGCGCGGCAAGTGGGTGATGGAGGTGCTGATCGGAATGCCGCCGCCGCCCCCGCCGCCGAACGTACCCGACCTCGAGCAGACCGTGGCGTCGAAGGACGGCCGCCAGCTCACGACGCGGGAGCGCATGGAGATCCACCGCTCGAACCCGACGTGCAACAGCTGTCATCAATACATGGATCCGATCGGCCTCGCGCTCGACAACTTCGACGTCACCGGCAGGTGGCGCTATCGCGAGAACGGCGTGCCGCTCGACACGCGCAGCCGGATGTACGACGGCACGCCGATCACGACGCCCGCGGATCTGCGGAAGTCCCTCCTCTCGCGTCCGCTGCCACTGCTGCGGAGCTTCACGGAGAATCTCACGGCGTACGCGATCGGACGGCGCGTCGAGGACTACGACCAGCCCACGATCCGTCGCATCGTGCGCGACGCCGAACGTGACGGATATCGGATGTCGTCGTTCATCCTTGGCGTCGTGAACAGCCCGGCCTTCCGCAGCAAGCGGGCGGAAGCGACGGTCACGGAAACTCAGTAGTCATTCCGAGCGCAGCGAGGAATCTGCAGTTCGCTAACTGCAGATCCTTCGCTTCGCTCAGGATGACAGCCTGATGATGTCATTCTGAGCGAGTGATCACAGTAGATCCTTCGCTCAGGATGACAGCCTAAAACGAGATCACTATGAATCTTCTGACTCGCGAAGCACTGCCTCGGCGAACGTTTCTGCGCGGGCTCGGCGCGAGCGTCGCGCTTCCCTACCTCGACGCGATGGAACCGGCGCTGCGCCGGCTGGGCGCGCCCTCGGCGGCGGACAAGACGCGGCTCGTGTGCATCGAGTCGGTCCACGGCGCGGCCGGGTGCAACGCGTGGGGCGCCGCGAAGAATCTCTGGGCGCCCGCCGCGGTCGGCCGCAACTTCGAGCTGAATCCGGACGGCGCCCTCACGCCCCTGGAGCCCTGGCGTAAGTACCTCACGATCGTCAGCAACACCGATACGCGCATGGCGGAGGCCTTCGACGCGCCCGAGATCGGCGGCGATCACTTCCGATCGAGCGCCGTCTTTCTCACGCAGTCGCATCCGAAGCAGACGCAGGGCTCCGACCTGTTCGTCGGCACGTCACTCGACCAGCTGGTCGCACGCCGAATCGCGGGTGAAACCACCATCCCCTCGATGCAGCTGTGCATCGAGAACCTCGATCAGGCCGGCGGGTGCTACTACAACTACGCCTGCGCCTACACGGACACGATCAGCTGGGCCAGCCCGAGCGAGCCCCTGCCGATGATCCGCAACCCGCGCGTCGCGTTCGAGCTCCTCTTCGGCGCCGGCAACGACAATACCGACCGCATGTCCCGCCGGCGCGCCAACAGGAGCATCCTCGACTGGATCGTCGGCGAGACGAACCAGCTCAAGCGGTCGCTCGGCCCGTCCGACCAGCAGCGACTCGACAAGTATCTCGAGGACATCCGCGAGCTCGAGCGTCGCATCCAGGCAGTCGAGGCCCGCAACTCGAGTGGGGAGCCCCGCGAGCTGCCGGAAGCGCCGATCGGCGTGCCCGATTCATTCGCCGAGCACATGAAGCTGATGTTCGACTTCCAGGTGCTTGCGTTCCAGTCCGACATGACGCGCGTGTTCTCCTTCAAGACCGGGCGAGACGCGTCGAGCCGTACCTATCCCGAGAGCGGGACGAACAAGGGATTCCATCCGGCGTCGCATCACGGCGGACGCGAGTCGGCGATCCTCGAGTTCAACATGATCAATCGCTATCACGTGAGCCTGCTGCCGTATTTCCTGCAGCGACTGCACGACTCGATGGAGGGGGACACGAACCTTCTCGAGAAGACGATCATCATCTACGGATCGCCGATGGCGGACGGTAACATCCACAACCATCGACGCTGTCCCTTGCTGCTCTTCGGCCACGGCACTGGACGTCTCGAGGGGAACATGCACCTCAAGGCGCCGGACGGTACGCCGATGGCGAACGTCATGCTCAGCGTGATGCACAAGCTCGGACTCGACGACGTGAAGAGCTTTGGGGACAGCACAGGCGAGTTTCTGTTGTCACTCTGAGGGTGCGTGTCATCCTGAGCGCAGCGAAGGATCTACTCCGCTTGTAGTGGCTTCTTCGGTCGCTGCGCGACCTCAGAATGACATTCCGGCTTCCATCTCCGCGTCCTCCGCGGACCTCTGCGGTGCGAATGGTTGGAATTGAGAAAGGTGGAGAATTCGTGAGACACAGTTTTTCTGGCGTTATTGCGATGGCGGTCGTGTTGAGTGGCGCGCCGGCGTCGCCGGTCGCGGACGCCGCGATGCAGGGCGACATCGCCAAGGTGCGGGTGTTGATCGCGCGCGGCGCGAACGTCAACGCACCACAGGGCGACGGGATGACCGCGCTGCACTGGGCGGCCGAACGCGGCGACTCCGCTCTGACCGCCACGCTGCTGCGCGCGCGCGCCAGCGTCGGCGCCAAGACCCGTATCGGCGAGTACACGCCTTTGCACGTTGCCGCGCGAACGGGAAGCCCGGCCGTCGTGCGCGCGCTGCTGCGCGCCGGCTCCGACGCCCGCGCTGTTACGACGTCCGGCGCCACGCCGCTGCATTTCGCGGCCGCGTCCGGCAGCGCGGCAGCGGTGCAGGCCCTCCTCGCGCGAAAGGTCGACGTGAATGCCCGCGAGCACGAGTGGGGCCAGACGCCGCTCGTGTTCGCTGCCGCGCTCGGACGCGCGGACGCCATTCGCGTCCTCATGAAGGCGGGCGCGGACCCCTCGATTCACACGCGCGCGGTCAACCTCACCGAAGAAGCGGCCGCCGAGCAGGCGGCGACGCGAAAGCGGAACGCCGTTCTCGTCTCATTCGAGCCGGAGAAGCACCGCGACACGATGCGAGCGGACAGCGCGGCGGCGCGCGACGCGCGTCCGGCGCGGCCGGCGGCGCCGGTTCCAAAGGGGCCGTTCACACCCACGCAGATCCAGCAGGCGATCGACTCGGGGCGCGTCGTCCTTCTCGCGCCCGCGGCAACTCGTGGCCCCGTCGCCGAGGAGGTCGACACGATCAACGGCGGCGTACCCGGGTATGCGGCATCCGTCGGCGGTGTCGGTGGACTCACCGCGCTGCACCATGCCGTGCGCCAGGGGCACGCGGACGCGGTGACCGCGCTCCTCGACGGGGGCGCGAACATCGATGAACCGACTACCATCGATGGAACGACGCCACTCCTGATGGCCGCGATCAACGGCCAGTTCGACGTCGCGATGCTGCTCGTGAAACGCGGCGCAAACCCGAACCTCGCGAGCACGGCCGGCGCCACGCCGCTCTACGCCGTCATCAACACCGAGTGGGCGCCGCGGTCCCGTTTCCCGCAGCCACAGGCTGTCCAGTTCCAGCGCACGACGTACCTCGAGCTCATGGAGGCGCTGCTCAAAGCACGCGCGCAGCCGAACGTCCGCATCAAGCAGCATCTGTGGTATTTCGCGTTCAACAATTGCGGAAGCGGCAACTGCGGCCTCGAGAATCTCGAGGGGACCACACCCTTCTGGCGCGCTGCGTATGCCGTGGACGTGAACGCCATGCGGCTGCTCGTGAAGTACGGCGCCGACCCCGGTATTCCGTCGCAGCGGGCGCCACCACAGCAGGTTGCAGCAGGTACGGCCGGCGGTGCGGCCGCGGCCGGTGGTGCCAGCGCCGCGGGGGGAGTCGGGGGCGGAGGTGGGCGCGGCAACCAACCGCCGCCGACGCCAGCTTCCGCGGAGATCGACTCTGCCGCCAAAGCCGTTCCACCTGGACTCGGCGTCTATCCGATTCATGCGGCCGCCGGCGTCGGATACGGGAACGGCTTCGCAGGGAACTCACATCGCCATGCGCCGGACGGCTGGATGCCCGCGATGAAGTATCTGGTCGAGGAGCTGCACGCCGACGTGAATCAGCGCGACGCGCAGGGCTTCACTCCGCTGCATCACGCCGCGTCGCGCGGCGACAACGAGATGATTCTCTATCTCGTCTCGAAGGGTGCGGACCCCAAAGCGGTCTCACGCAATTTCCGCACGACGATCGACATGGCGAACGGCCCCGTCCAGCGCCTGCGCCCCTTCCCCGAAACCATCGCCCTCCTCGAGAAGCTGGGGGCGAAGAACTCGCATCGGTGTGTGAGCTGCTAGGAGTCGTGTCATCCTGAGCGAAGCGAAGGATCTACTCGGCCCACAGTAGATCCTTCGTCGCTGCGCTCGGGATGACAGCCTACTTCACACCGAGCATGAGCCGGACGTGCTCGTCGGCGAGCTGCAGCCCGCCTTCCTCCGCCGTGACGCGGCCGTCGCCGTTGATGTCGGCGCCGGCGATGAGCTGATTCGCCAGCGATACCATCTGATTCACGAGGGCAGCCGCGTCGGCAGCTGACGTCGCGGCTTGCACCCTCTGCGCGAGGGCGACCAGCTGGTCCACGCGCTGCACCGTGTTGCGTGCCGCCGTGGCGATGTGCGGCGCGTGCGTGATCACAGCGGGTGCCGCGCCGGCCGTCGTCGCCGCGAGCTCGATGTGAAGGGCGGTCTGCGTCGACGCGCGCTTGACGCCGTACCCGAGCCCCGGGCCGTTCGCGATCAGCTTGGGATCGAGTGCATGGAGCACGTGACCCGCGTGCGTCTGCATGTATTGCAGATTCGTCGGTTGCGCGGACGCCAGCGTCGCATGCTGCGCCGCGATCCGCGCCTCCGCGAGCGCGGTGGGGAGCAGCCCCTGGAGGTTCGGCGTATCCCCGAATCCGTTGACGACGTGTCCGAGATGCGTCCCCACGGGACCTGGAGGCACGGGAAGCTGCGGCCCGCGCGCGAGCTGTCCCGGTAGCGGCGCGCCCGTCATGACGACGACGATGCTGTCGTACAGGCGCCGGGCAGCCGTGTCCGTGCTCACGAGGTACGTGCGGCGCCGGAATTCGGCATCCGTCAGCCCGCTGTGATGCAGGATCTCGGCGACCTGCGCGCGCAGCGTGTCCTGCAGCCCCGCCTGCACCTTGTCCTTCTTGTTCCCCGACTTCGCGAGCCGTGCGTTCATCGAGTCGTGCGCGGCGGTGATCGCCAGCTGCGCGCGCGCCAGCTGGGTGATCTCCTGATGACCCAGCGTCGTCTCCTGCGCCGCGCTCGCTGCCGCGAGCCCGAGCGCCAGCACCACTTCAATCGTCGTGACTCTTCTCATATGCGATCTGCGCCTGGACGCGGTCCGTTGCCTGTGCCCTGTCGCGCTGCTTCGCCGCTCGCATCGCCTGCGCTCGCGTCGTCTCCGACTTGACGTTCGGCAGCGACAGGAGACGCTCGACCTCGGCCGCGCCACAGGACTCGCACGCCGGCGTCGGTCCGCCGCGGACGAGCTTCTCGAATTCGTGGCCGCATTTCGTGCAGCTGTATTCGTAGATCGGCATCAGCGTGCAGACGCCGTGGCGGCGGACACCGGCGCGAGCCACGCCCGATACCGCGCCAGCCTGCCGTGGACCGCGTCGAAAAAGGTCTGTTGCAGACGGCGCGTGATGGGCCCGGGCGATCCGTCGCCGATGACGCGGTCGTCCACCTGCCTGATCGGAGTGACCTCGACAGCCGTTCCGGTGAAGAACAGCTCGTCCGCCGAGCGCACCTCGGCGATCGTGAGCGCGCGGATCTCGACGCGCATGTCGAGGTCGCGCGCGATCGTCAGAACGCTGTCGCGCGTGATGCCCATGAGGATCGACGCATCGGCGTCGTTCGTGATCACGATGTCGTCTTTCACCACGAACAGATTCGCCCCGGAGCCTTCCGCGACGTCGCCCCTGTTGTTGAGCAGCAGCGCTTCGTCGAAGCCGGCGCGCAGCGCCTCCTGCACGGCGCGCACCGAGTTCGTGTAGTGCCCGCAGGCCTTGACGTTCGGCGGCAGCGTCGACGCGTCGATGCGCCGTGTCCTCGAGATCATGACACGGACGCCGTGCTCCGGACCACCCTGGAGATATTGGCGACCGGGGACGGCGATGATCGCGACGGAGACGGGACAGTCCTTCGGCCAGACGCTGAAGGTGTGTGAGTCGAAGAACGCCAGGGGACGCAGATACGCGTTCTCGAGCCCGTTCACGCGGACCACTTCGAGGGCCGCCTCGCACAGCTGCTCCTGCGAGTAGGCGATCCCGATCTCGTAGTGTCGCGCGGAATGGAAGAGACGCTGCATGTGGGCGTCGAGCCGGAAGATCGCCGGCCCGTCCGCGGTGTCGTACGATCGCATCCCCTCGAACACTCCGGTGCCGTACTGGAGCGCGTGCGCCGAAACGTGGACCTGCGCCGAATCCCAGGGGACGATGCTGCCATTCATCCAGATGAACGGCGCTTTGGTGAATGGCGGCATGCCGGTTACGGTGCTGCGCGTGCCGCGCGCGGCGGCGCGGGGAGCGTTCCCTTGTTGGCGATCGCCTTGTTGATGGCCTCGATGGTCGTGCTCGCGCGGAAGTCGACGATGGCCCTGGCCAGCTCGAGATTCCTGTTGCGGTCCGCGATCGACGTGCCGTTGATCGACGCCTTCCCGATCTTCACGCGCTCCTCGTATCGCACCGTCTTGGGATCGGTGAGGAACATGTTGAGCGTGATGATCGGGTCGTCGTGGAGGTTGTCGCTCGGACCCGCGGGAATGCCGTGCGTCTCCATGTACTTCGTGACGCCGGCGTAGTCATAGTACTCCTGCACGTGCGCGACCACGGGGTCGCCCTTCCAGATGGCCGTCAGTGAATCGGCGACTGCGCGCTGCCCGGCCTGATTGCCCCCGCTGTCGCCGATGAGAATGATGTTCTTGAAGCCGTGCGACCTGAGACTCGCCACGACGTCGGTGAGGATCGCGCGGAACGTCTCCTCGCGCATGCTGATCGTTCCGGGACTCACCATGTGGCCGGTGGGCGGGTCGACGCGTCCCTCGGGCACGAACTTCACGATCGGCGCGCAGAGCGCGTTCCCCAGCTTTCGCGCGATGGCTTCGCAGTTCGTCTGGAGCACGTAATTGTGCTTTCCCGTCGCGAGCCATGGCCCATTCGGCTCCAGTCCGCCGGTCGCGACGATGACCGTCGTCTTCCCTGCCCGGATCGCGTCGCGCACATCCATCCAGGTCATCTCCTCCAGCCACACCGTGTTCGGCGCCGGCAGGGGATTCGGCGCGTCCACGCAGTTGTAGGCGTTCTGCGCGCAGCGCCCGCCGCCGCGGTTGCGTGCCGCCATCGCCGCCGAATCGGACGTGCCTTGTGGAGTTTGCGCGAACGCGGACGAGGCGACGAGTGCTGCGGCGCACAGCAAAGCAGGCTTCATGCGATCTCCGGTCGGGACACCATTGGGAGGCTGGCAAACGTGCGTGCCGGGACCGGGCATTCGCAAGATCAGATCGCTCGGGTGCGAGGAAGCCACTAGCCGCCGGTTGGAGCCGTCGGCGTGTGCAGTTAAAGGACTCCCACGTCGGCGCCACTGAACCCCGGGAAGATCCTCTCCACCGCGGTCGCGCCCAGATGCCTGCGCACCACTTCAGCGAAGACCGATCGGAAGTCCGTCGTGAGCGCGAGATCCCGGCCTTCATTCAATTGCTCGGGCTCGAGCCCCGGCCACTTCCCGAACACCTTGCCACCCTTCACCGGCCCGCCGATCACGAACAGGCAGCCCGCGTGACCGTGATCGGTGCCGCCGTTCCCGTTCTGGCGCGCCGTCCGCCCGAACTCCGACATCGTGAGGATCACGACGTCGGCCATCCGGTCGCCGAGGTCCGACACGAGCGCCTGAATCGACTGCGCGAAGTCGCCGAGCCGCTGCGCCAGCTGCCCCGTCGCCGCGCCCTGATTGACGTGCGTGTCCCAGCCGCCGACGTCGGCGAACGCGATCTCGAGCCCGATGTCCGCCTTGATGAGCTGCCCGATCTGCTGCAGGCGCTGCCCGAACCGCGATCGCGGATACTGCGCCCCGTTCCCCGCCTGATACTGCCGCGGATTCACCGCGCGCAGGATCCGCATCGCTTCGAGCATCTCGCTCCCCGCCGCGTGCACCACGTCGGCGCGGCCGGTCGCATACATCGCTTCGATCTTCGCGGCTGCCGTCACGTCCGCCGCTCGCAGCGAGAATTCGTCGAGGGAATTCATCGCCAGCGTCGGCGCCGGCCCCGAGAGAATCCTCGGCGTCTGCGACGTCATCGCGACGGCGCGAAACAACCCGTGCGACCCCGGCTCGCCATCCGCGCGCGCACAATCCTCGCACGTGCCTCGCGTTGCGAGGTAGCGGTTGAGCCAACCGTCGCGCGTGGTCTTCGAGTCCGGCGTCCCGCTCTCCATGTAGTCCTGCGCGTCGAAGTGCGATCGCGTATTGCTCGGGCTTCCGACGGCGTGCACCGGCGCGAGGATCCCCTGCGTCCAGAGCTGCTTGAACGGCGCGAGCGAGGGATGCAGCCCGAAGAAGCCGTCGAGGTCGATCGCGGAATTTGCGTCGCCGAGCGACGGCCGCGCGATCGCGATCGCGGGACGCACGCGGTAGTACGCCTGCTCGCCGTGCGGCACGACGACGTTCAGCGCATCGGCTGCGCCGCGCTGAAACAGACAGATCAGCACCTTGCCGCGCGCCGCGCCATACGTCGCCGCACCGCGCGCGAGGTCCTGCGCAAACACGGAGCGGCGCAGGAAGCTCGGGCTGAGGCCCAGCGTCACGAGCGCCATCGCCCCGTTCTTCATGAAAGCGCGCCGTTGCACGGTCATCTCCTCTGGAAATCGGGTGACGCCAACCGTTGCGCGACGGCGTCGCCGACCGGTCCGACGCGAACGCCGGGAAGGCGACGCTCGGCGAGCGCGATCGCGAAGTTGACGCGATTCATCATCGCGCCGGCGTTCATCCACTCGCCGCCGACGTCCGGCCACCCGTCCGGCGTCTGCCTGCCGAAGATCGGCTGCCCCAGCCGCGCAACGATCTGCGCGCTACGAGGGGTGTCGTCGGGCGCGGCATCCGTCGCGCGCAGCGCGCTGGCCACGAGCTCGAAAGGCGTCTTGACCTTGGCGCGATACGCTGCCCTGCTGAAAAATTCGGGCGACGTGACGACGCACTGCAGGGTGCGACGGATGTCGCCCTCGCTTCGGCGAAAAACGGCCGCACAGCGCTCGACCAGTGCCTGCGGCGCGGAGTCGCTGACGAACCGCACGACCATCTTCGTCGTGATGAAGCGCGCCGTGGACGGATGGCTGGCGAGAATGTCGAGCACCTCCTCACCGTCCTCGATTCCTCTGTTCGCCATGAGGTGCCGGCCGAGCACGATCTTCTTGTCCGCGTCGTGCGCCGCGGGGCGGAACACGAAGGCGCCGGATTGCGGATCGATGCCCCAACCGGTCAGCGCACGCGCGACTTCAATGACGTCCTGCTGCGCGTAGCCGCCGTCTACACCGAGCGTATGCAGCTCCATGAGCTCGCGCGCGTAGTTCTCGTTCAGGCCGCGCCGCGGCCGCTGCCGCGCGACGACATTCCCACGACGCACCTCGGCGAGCGTGCGGTGACTCGAATCCGCCACGCTCTGCGCGTTGTCGAGGTAGAACAGCATCGCGGGACTCTTCGCGACCGCGCCCAGCAGGTCGCGAAACTTTCCCATCGCGAGCGGCCGGATGACGTCGCGGTCATACGCGGGCACGAAGAGGCGCGTCTGCCCCTTGCCGGCAAAGACGCTGAAGTGGTTCTCCCAGAAATCCACCATCTGCTCGTACAACTGCCGCTCGCTGGCGACCGCGCGTGTCAGCTTGGCGGACGCGACTTCCACGACGGCCAGGTTCAACGTGCGCAGATCGATGTTTTGCTGCGCCATCAGGCGCGCGGTGTCGCCCTGCTGCCGCGCGACGCGGATCTGTCGCTGCGCGGCGGTGAGGTCAGCGGTCGCCAGACCGAGCGTCGCGTACCTGCCGAGGAGCGAATCCGCCCTGCGATCGTCGATCGACTCCGGCGCCAGCTGCGCGGCGATCCATCGCTCCAGCCCCATCGACCGCACGCGCTGCGCGTCTCCCGGTCGCGGTCCGTATGACAAACGGTTCAGCGCGTGGTCGATCTGTTCATCGCGGTTCAGATCGGAGCGGATCGTGGCGACGCCCGGCGCCGAGGCGGGCGAGGGAGACGACCCACGTGAACACGCTGCACCGGCCAACAGCAGCGCGACAAAAGCGATGCGCATACGTATTAGATAGACGGATGGCGAAAACCGTTCGTTAAGTGGCATTGTGAATGCCCAGCGGGGGCCGGAGGGGCTGTGCACATGACGGATCCGAAAACCGGGCGACTGCTGCCGGCGCAGCAGACGGCGCTCGAGCAGCTGAAGCGCGAAACAGCGGCGCATCATGTTGCGGTACTCGATGGACAACCAGGGATGGGCAAGACCACCATCCTGGAAACGCTCCACGGTGAGCTGGGCGGCGTGCTGCTCGGGTCACGCGAGATCGTGGAGGCGTCCGTCGCGCGCCATCCGCTCGCGCTCGAGGAGACGGTGTATCTCGTTCTCGATGACGCGCTGAGGAATCACGACGCGGTGAGCGTGGACGACTTCTCCTTCCTCGTCATGCTGTCGTGCTGCTCGCATGCGTATCCGCGCCAGAATTTTCTCGGTGCGGCGCTGCTGCCGCTCGTGGCGAAGGCGCGCGACGCCGGGAAGCGGCTCGTGTTCGTCGGCGAACAGATTCGGGTGCCGGGACTCTACGGACGCGTCCCCACGACGCGCATCCCGCAGTTCGAGGTCGCGGACTACGCCGCGCTCTGCGAGACGTATCTGGGACCGCGCGGGCGCGATCTCGACGTCCGCAAGGTCCACCGCTTCGCGCCGCGGCTGAACGCGAGGCAGCTCCGCAACACCTGCGAGGCGCTGCGTCATGCGGACGAGTTCAGCACCGACGTCTTCCTCGACTATCTCCGCAAGCACCACATGGCGAGCAACGTCGACCTTGGCGAAGTGCAGGCGGTCGATCTCAAGGACCTGAAGGGCGTCGACGACGTGCTCGCCGCGCTCGAGGCCAACGTCATCCTCCCGCTCGAGAACGCGGAGGTGGCGGATGAATTGAATCTCAAGCCGAAGCGCGGCGTCCTGCTCGCCGGTCCGCCGGGAACCGGCAAGACCACCATCGGCCGCGCGCTGGCGCATCGCCTCAAGAGCAAGTTCTTCCTGATCGACGGAACGATCATCAGCGGCACGCCGCACTTCTTCGGCCACATCAGCCACGTGTTCGAGACCGCGAAGCAGAACGCGCCCGCCATCATCTTCATCGACGACAGTGATGTGATGTTCGAGAGCGGGCAGGATACCGGCTTCTATCGCTATCTGCTGACGATGCTCGATGGGCTGGAGAGCACGAGCGCGGGCAGCATCTGTCTCATGATGACGGCGATGGACGTCGGCAATCTTCCACCAGCGCTCGTGCGGTCGGGCCGCATCGAGCTGTGGCTCGAGACGCGTATGCCCGACGTGGGCGCGCGCGCCGCGATCCTCGCGGACCGGTGCGAGGGACTGCCGAAGGCGATCGGAGCGGTCGACGTGCGCGAGCTCGCGGACGCGAGCGAGGGCTTGTCGGGCGCGGATCTCAAGCGCGTCGTGGAGGACGCCAAGCTGCTCTTTGCATTCGACCGCGAGCGGAAGGCGAAGACGCTACCGGCGACGGGATACTTCGTCCGCGCGATCGAGACGGTGCGTCGCAACAAGGAGCAGTACGCGCACGCGGACGCCTTGGCGCGCGCGCGTCGTCCCATGCGCCCCCCGCATTTCGACGTCATGGGCATGATGGGCGCGGCGATGGCTGAGGAATTCATCGACGGCGAAGCGATACCAGCCAACTTCGTCGTGGCGCGCGGAATTGCATCCGGGTCCTGACACGAGAAACGCCCGCGCGATTTCGCGCGGGCGTCTCCGAGTGCGTTAGCGCTTTTGGCCGCCGCCACCACCACCGCCCTTCTGGCCGCCGCCGCCACCGCCGCCACCGCCACTCTGTCCTCCACCGCCGCCACCCTGGCCACCGCCACCGCCGCCGGGGCGTCCACCGCCGCCGCCGCCAGAGCTGCCTCCCCCTCCGCCTCCCAT